>ERZ772875.866-NODE-866-length-31847-cov-4.967759_pt1 | contig 31847 bp, 29 predicted proteins | sample MGYA00580585_ERZ772875 | MGnify/ENA primary metagenome ERZ772875 (study PRJEB29015, sample SAMEA2737736) | human gut metagenome | biome: human gut; feature: human-associated habitat; material: faeces | place: China | collected 2012 ... | reverse complement strand
AGGCATATTTTTCGGTTTTAATCTTTACTATTTTAGTCAAGTTTTAAAAAGGAGGATTTTACAATGAATCAATGTTATGGATGTACAACTTGCAGCAGTGCAGATAAACCTTTAGAAGGATTTATCCGCTCTCTTCCAATGGAGACTTCTCATCACCGCGTAGACGGACAGAGCACCAAATGCGGCTTCGGTCTTCAAGGTGTCTGTTGCCGTCTCTGCTCCAACGGACCTTGCCGTATTACACCGGAATCTCCAAGAGGAATCTGTGGCGCCAACGCAGACACAATTGTCACAAGAAACTTTTTAAGAGCAGTCGCTTCTGGCAGTGGATGTTATATACATATTGTAGAAAATACTGCATTGAATTTGAAAAAAACTGCTCAGATCCGTGGTGAATTAAAAGGATTGCAACCATTGGAGCATCTTGCTGAATTATTCGGTATTACAGATGATGATATCTATGTAAAAGCCGAAAAAGTTGCTGATGCTGTTCTTGCGGACTTATACAAACCAGAATATGTATCCGCTGAGTTGATTGAAAAGATTGCATATGCTCCACGCATCAAGCGCTGGAAAGAGCTTGGTATCATGCCGGGCGGCGCAAAGGCCAACATCAAATGCGGCCCCGGCCTTCTTCGCAAGGTCGACAACCGTACGCGGCAGGTCGAGGAGCTGAAGGTGTTCCTGCTGGACCTGGACGTGTTTTTCGACGGGAAAATGCCGCTCGGGCAGGTCGCGGGCGCGCTCAACATTGTCCATGACAACGCCGGGAGCCTCTTTGCCGGCGCGGTAAGGCGGCCGCTTCTGGACGCAATGGAGCCCATGGACGCGTAAATCAGGCAGCAAAAACAGGGACAGACGAATGGGTCTGTCCCTGCTTTGATTTTTCACGTCTGTCTGCCGTTTAGAGACCGTTAAAAAGTACAATTCCAGGCGGATTTTCTGTAAGAAATTTCTTTTTGGAATTGTGCGAAGCGACAAAGATCTGTCGAATTGTGTTAATTTACGTCGAAAGTTCCAAATAATGGTTCGTATTCCACAAACAGGTGTGATATAATGTGGACACAAGCGGGTTATGCGCCTGCTTCACATGATGAAAATTTTGAAGAAAGAGGGCCTTTTTTTATGAAGGACGTCCGGTCAACCGTCATGCAGCTCAGCGGCCGCTGGGGAAATACCTGTTACAACATGCTCTGTCTTGCCGTAGAGGCGGCAAGGGGCTTGCCGCGCGAGGAATTTCAGATGAAAAGAATCTGGAGCGCGGTCCGGGAGGCGACCGGAAAAAGCCCGGAGACGATCTCCCGCGCCCTGACCCGCGCGGCGACGGACATCTGGGAGCGTGGGAACCGGGAACTGCTCATGGCAATTTTTGCCCGGACGCTGACGAAAGCGCCGACAGCCAAGGCGCTTGTGTATACGCTGGCGGAATATGTGAAGCCGTCACTGGATTATCGGTGCTTCTCGGAGCCGCGCTCGGGGCAGTACGGGCTGCTTGTGCGTCTGGACTGCGAGCCGGTTGCCATGACCGCGCCGTTTTCCGCAAACCGTGCCGATGTGGAAAAGCTCGCCGCGCAGCTGACCGTCCAGCAGAGGCCGCTTGCCGAGTTCCGGCTCCAGTTCCTCAGCGGCGAGATTCCCGGGGTTCTGCCCGAGCAGACCGGCGAATGGACAAAACAGGACGACGAGACGTAGGCGGCGTACCCTACGGTTTTTTGAAAATCATCCGGCTATGCGTAGGGGCCGATTAAGCACATCGGCCCCTTGGGAAGTTGCGAATTCACCGGAGATTTTCGTAAAATCAGGCTCATCTGCCGGGGCGATGTGCTCAATCGCCCCCTACGCGTTGTTTGGAAGGTTTTCCGTAGGAAGTGCGTTACGAAATTTTGCAATGTACCGAATTCTTCAGTGCTCTTCCCAGTCTAAGCTTCTGCCGACGGCCTTGTGCCAGCCGTGCAGGAGCTTTTCGCGTCTTACGGGCTCCATCGTGGGCTCGAACGTCACATCGCAGTGCCAGAGGCTCTGAAGCTCCTCGCAGCTTTTCCAGACCCCGACGGCAAGTCCTGCAAGATATGCCGCGCCGAGCGCCGTCGTCTCGCGGATGACGGGCCTTTTTACGGGCTTTGCGAGCATGTCCGCCTGGAACTGCATCAAAAAGCCGTCGCGGCTCGCCCCGCCGTCAACACGGAGCTGCGAGAGCGTCACGCCCGCGTCCTTCTCCATCGCGTCGACCAGGTCATACGACTGATACGCAATGGACTCCTGCGCAGCTCTGATGATGTGCTCGGGCTTTGTCCCACGCGTGAGGCCGACCATCGCGCCGCGCGCGTACATGTCCCAGTGCGGCGCGCCGAGGCCCGTGAACGCAGGCACGAGATACACGCCGCCTGTGTCCGGCACCTTGGACGCAAAATATTCCGCGTCCCGAGCCTCCCGGATGAACCGCAGCTCGTCGCGCAGCCACTGGATGACCGCGCCGCCGACAAAAATCGAGCCCTCGAGCGCATACTGCACGCGCCCGCCGAGGCCGACCGCGATCGTGGTAACAAGCCCGTGCACGCTTTCCATCGCCGTCTCGCCCGTGTTCATGAGCAGAAAGCAGCCCGTGCCGTAGGTGTTTTTCGCATCGCCGGGTGTAAAGCAGCACTGACCGAACAGCGCCGCCTGCTGGTCGCCCGCAATGCCCGCGATCGGCACCTGCACGCCCTGAATGTTGCACGTGCCGTAGACCTCGGAGGAATTGCGCACCGCAGGCAGCATCGAGGCCGGAATCCCGAGCTCCTGCAAAAGCCGCTCGTCCCAGCAGAGGTTGTGGATATCATAGAGCATCGTTCGCGAGGCGTTTGTGTAGTCGGTGATATGTACCTTCCCGTCTGTAAGCTTCCAGACGAGCCAGGTGTCGACCGTGCCGAACAGAAGTTCTCCACGCTCGGCCTTTTCCTGCGCGCCGGGGACGTTGTCTAAAATCCATTTGATCTTCGTGCCGGAAAAATACGCGTCCAGCACCAGACCCGTCGTCTTTTTGATATAGTCCCTGAGCCCGCGCCGCTCCAGCTCGTCGCAGATGGGAGCCGTGCGCCGGCACTGCCAGACGATGGCGTTATAGATGGGCTTTCCCGTCGTTTTGTCCCAGACGACGGTCGTCTCGCGCTGGTTCGTGATGCCGATGGCGGCAATATCCCGCGCGTGGATGTCCGACTGCGAGATGACCTCCATCATGACCCCGTAGATGCTGGAGTAGATCTCCATCGGGTTGTGCTCCACCCAGCCGGACTGGGGGTAATACTGTGTGAATTCCTTCTGCGCGACCGAGACGATGTTCTGCGCCTCGTCAAACAAAATCGCGCGGCTGCTGGTCGTGCCCTGGTCGAGGGCGAGAAGATAACGCGGCATGGAGTTTCTCCCTTCGTAAATTTTGGCCTGCGGTGCTGCCCGGATCTCAAAGCGTTTTGATGCGGTACTCGAAATCCTCACAGATCAGAACCGTTCCCTCGCAAATCCCGTCCGGCAGCAGCGCCAGCGCCACCTCCGTGCGCGTCCCGCTCTCCGATACCAGCACCGCATAGTCTCCCGCAATTTCCGCGACTGTCCGTTCAAAAATCATGGCTGCTCCTTCCCGCCGAAAAGGACGTTTTGTTTTTCTTACTATATCATACTTTCTCTCGTTTTGCACAACCTATTGAAAAAGAACACGGGAGGAATCTTCTATGGACCACGATACGAAAGCTCTTTTGCTCGAGTGCGGCGCGGGCGTGCAGATGGCCGTCGGCGCGATTGACGACGTGCTCGGTCAGACGCGGGACAAAAAGCTCGAGCAGGCGCTGCTTTCCTGCCGCGAGGCGCACAAAGCCCTTGGGCAGCAGACAAAGGCGCTTTTAGACGCCGAGCACATCCCGGAAAAGGGCGCAAACGCGATGGCGCGCGGGATGTCCTGGCTCAAAACGAGCACGAAGCTTGCCGTTTCACCCGCCGACGAAACGGTCGCAGACCTTATCACCGACGGCTGCAACATGGGCGTCAAGTCCCTCATCCGCTACCGCAACCGCTACCCGAACGCGAGCGAAACCGCCCGTCAGATCGCGGGCCAGCTCATCGACTCTGAGCAGACGCTCTGCAAGTCCATGCAGGCTTACCTGTAATTTGCACAATTTTTTAGCGCGCAGCCAAAAATTTTTTCGTTGTGCTTTTTTCCCCCGTGGTGTATAATGGAAGCATCCAAAGAGCAAGGGGGAATCATCCATGACAAACAAAGTGATTACCATCAGCCGTCAGTTCGGCAGCGGCGGCAGAACCATCGGCAAGAAGGTCGCCGAGAAGCTCGGAATTCCCTACTATGACAAGGAGCTGGTCGATCAGGTGGCCAAGGAGAGCGGCTTTTCGCATGAGTTCATCGAAGAAATCGGCGAATACGCCTCCGTCACCAGCAGCTTCCTGTTCAATATCGCGGTTTCCGCCCATCCGATGGGTCTGATCGACACGATGTCCGTGTCCGATAAGCTCTACGTCTGCCAGACCAACGTTATCCGCGACCTGGCCGCCAAGGGCCCGTGCGTCATCGTTGGCCGCTGCGCGGACTTTATTCTCAAAGACCGTCCCGATACGCTGCACATCTTTATCCACTCCGACATGGAGCACCGCGCCGAGCGCATCGTGCGCCTGTACGGCGAGACGAAGCAGACCCCGCAGAAGCGGTTGCAGGAAAAAGACAGCAAGCGCAAGGTCTACTACAAGCATTACACCAACTGCAACTGGGGCGAAGCGGAAAACTACGACCTCTGCCTCGACTCCGGCACGCTGGGCGTCGACAAGTGCGCCGATATCATCTGCGACGTCGCGCTGATGCCGTAAGTTTTTCAATCACGAACAAAAACCCGGTCACAGAAGTTTTCTGTGGCCGGGTTTTTCTGTACCTGACATGGAATATTGTGCATTTTTCCGGAAGGTTCGTATGGTCGAAATTTTCGGGGACTTTCCGGGGTGTTCGTAGGGGTCGATGCCCACATCGACCCATTGGGTACCATCGAATTCGCATTGGATTTTCGTATCATCAGATTGTGCCGCCGGGGCGATGTGGGCATCGCCCCCTACGCAAGATTGGGAATCCGGACAAAAATCGAGAACTCGGACGAAGATTGAGAATCCAGGAAAAAATCGGGAATCTAAGCGAAAATCGAAAATCCGTGCAAAACGAGACGGATCAGTTGCTGTGCCGCTCGGCCTCTACGTCGATGGCAAGGACGACGCAGAGCGCGGTGAGCTCGTCCTTTTCCTCCAGAATCTCGAGGCGGTAGCGGTCCTGAAACGCGGGCCACGCCTTTTCGATGCGCGCAATCAGCTTGTCTGCCTGCGTGATGGAAAAGTCGAGGCTCATGAAGCTGCCCGCAACCTCCCACGCAAGCGAATCGATCGAATAGCGCTGGGAAAAGAGCGAAAAGTGCCGGTCCAGCTGCACGCTCCCGCTCGGAACGGCCAGCTCATACGAGCACGGAACGGAGAACGGAATATGCTGCACAAAGCAGATCTCCCGCCCCTGCGTGTCCGTCACGACGAGCTTGCGCCCGAACTGAAAGAGCTCACGGTCCACCTGATATTTGACGTTTCCGTCTTCGTCCCAGATGTCAAAATGGTCGAACGAAAAAATCTGCTCCTGCAAATAAAGCGTCATTGCGCGCTCCCCCACTGTCCCGCAAAAATCTGCGCGATCGGAGAATCGGACGAAATGACAAGCGTTTTATTGTCGCCCGTCAGCGCGTTTCTCGCCATATCGAGCGCGCGCATGAACTCGTAAAAGTCCGCTTCCTCCTGCGTATCATATGCCTGAGACAAAACGCGCATATATTCTGCCTCGCCCTCTGCTTTGATGCGCTCTGCCTGCGCCTTTGCTTCGGAGACGGTGATCTCCACAGACTTGTCGGCCTCGCTTCGAATCTGCTTGGCCTGCGCGTCGCCCTCGGCAGCATACGATGCCGCGATGTTGCCGCGCTCGGAGATCATGCGCTCATAGACGGCCGCCTTGTTTTCGTCGGGGAGGTCGATGCGCTTTGTTTCGATGGCAAGAACCGTCAGCCCATAATCGTCAAAATTCTGCTCAAAATTATCCATAATGGCCGCCGCGAGCTCGCCGTCTCGTCCGGAGATGACCGCCTCCTGCTTCATGGAGCTGATGACGGTTTTAAGGCTGTTGTAGACGACGGCGTTGATGCGGCTTTCCGCATTCGCAACGCTGCCGGAGAGCGTCTGGATAAATTTTAGGGGGTCCGTGATCTTCCAGAGGACAAAGCTGTCGGCTACCATCGACTTTTTATCAGACGTAATGACGTCGCTCGCCGCAAGGTCATAGAGCATCTCTGTTTTGGGAAGCGTGCTTGCCGACTGGACGAAAGGCGTTTTGAGGCTCAGCCCCGGTTGGTCGATGATGCTGACCACCGCGCCGAACTGCTTGATGATCGTGTACTCGTTCGGCTGTGTTACGACGAGGCTTCCCGCGAGGATGACAACGAGCGCCAGCGCGAGAACGACCGGAACTGCGATTTTGAGTGCCTTTTTCAATTTGCCGCGCCTCCTTCCGTGGTGCCCATGTTGACGTTTGCAAAGGACTCGAGCGGCAGCGCCGTCTGCACGCCCGTATTCGCGTCTACAATGTAGAGCTTCATATCGGGGAGAATTTCCTCCATCGCCTCATAGAACAGCCGCTGCTTGGTGATGAGCGGATAGTTCTGATACTCGGCGAAAAGCTCTGTAAATCTGGCCGCCTGACCCTCTGCCTCGTTGATCTTGCTCTCGCGGTAGGCCTCGGCCTGCTTGATGATCTGGTCGGCGTCGGCGGAGGCTGCGGGGGTCACCTCGTTCGCGTACTTTTTCGCGTTGTTGACCGCGGTGTCTGCCGACTGCTTCGCGGTTTCCACGGCGGTAAACGCCTGCTGCACCTCGAGCGTGGGCGGCTCCGCGTCCTGAATCGTAAGGTTTGTCAGCTGAATGCCGAGGTCCTCCTGCTCGAGCCGGTTCATGACCTTCTGCTTGATCTCGGACTGAATTTCGCTCTTGCCGGTCGTGATGACGCTGTCGACATCGTAAAGGCCGATGGTGTCGCGGATATAGCTCTGGCAGAGCATCTTCAAAATTCCGACGGGGTCGCTCGAGTTATAGAGATATTTGACCGGGTCCGTCACGCGGTACTCAACGTAAAAGTCGACGTTTACGAAATTGTAGTCGTAGGTGATCATCAGCGACTCATCGTCCACCGACTCGTCACTCCCAGCCCGGTAGCCGAGCGGGAAGCCCTGAATGGACTTGGACACCAGGCTCACGCGCTGCACGAGCGGAATTTTCATCTGCAGGCCCGAGGCCGAGACTGTTGTGGGCTTGCCGAAGGTCGTAATGACGGCGTACTGGTCCTCCGTCAGCGTATAAAAAGAGTCCATCGCCAGTCCCGCGATGATCAGAATGACCGGAACCAGCCACAGAAGCTTCCGCAGTCCGCGATTCTGCGGCTTTTTTCGCTTGGGCTGACCCTCGTCCGGGCTCTGGCCGGGGTAATAGGAATTTTCGTTGTATTCCATTTCGTTCTCCTTTCGGTTTTGAGGATTCGACGAACGCTGGCGCTTGTTTGTTCCATTGTACCAGATACGCAAAATTTCCGATAGTGGCAATGTGGGGAAATTTGTGCTATACTTTCACCACGCAATCTTGAATAAAGGAAGTTACTTCTATGACATCGAAAGAAATCGGCGAGCTGCGGCGCAGAATGCGCCCGGACCGCACCAATATGACCGCCGTGCGCGGCTGCTATGTCTCGGCCAGCGGCGAAATTCTGTCCACCTTCCGCGAGTCTGTCGCCCTCATGAGCCAGGAGGACAAGGAGAGCTATCTTTCCATCTTCCGCCGCGTCCTGTCCGGCGCGCAGGACAAAAACCTCATCGACCTGAGCTTCAAGACAAGTCAGGTGGCAGACTCCGACGAGCACAGGCTTCTCATGGCGCTGCGCAATTCCGGCTTAGACGACGAACAAGCGCTCGAAACATTCTATCAAACGGTCACAGGCGCGCTTGCCTCGGAGGACCACTATCTGATCCTCCTTGCCCACGAGCGCTACGACGTGCCCTTCAAGGCAAAGGACGGCGTGCATCTGGAAGACGGCAGCGAGGTCTTCTCCTACGTGCTCTGCGCCATCTGCCCGGTCAAGCCCGGAAAGGCCGCCCTTCGCTACAACGCGGAGGAAAAGGAATTTCACAATCAGGGCGGGGCCTACACCGTCGGCGCGCCCGAGCTTGGCTTCCTCTTCCCGGCGTTTGACGGCCGGCGGACGAATCTTTATAACTGCCTGTATTATTCCCACAATCTTGCGAACAATCATCCCGAGCTGGTGCAGGCGCTCTTTAAATTAGAGCCGCCCGAGCCCGCCGAGGCGCAGAAGGAATCGTTCGGAGAGCTCCTGAGTCAGTCTCTGGAGGATGCGTGCAGCCTGCCCTTGGTGCAGAAGGTGCACGAGCAGCTGCGCCAGAACATCGAGGCGCACAAGGAGCTTAAGTCCGACGAGCCGCTCGTCGTCAGCCGGCAGGAGGTCTCGGACGTTCTTTCCACCTGCGGCGTGGAGGAAGCGAAGTTGGCGAAATTCAACGTCGAGTTTGACCAGCACTTTGGGGCCGACGCTGCGCTCAGTCCCGCAAACCTCATCGACGCGAAGAAATTCCAGCTCAAAACACCGGACGTGACCATTCAGGTAAACCCTGAGCGCACCGACCTTGTTCAGACCCGCGTCATCGGCGGGGTCAAGTATCTTCTCATTTGCGCCGACGACGGCGTGGAGGTCAACGGCATCCAGGTCGATCTGGACGAGTGATACGCTTTTTATTCATGCAAAGACTTCCGACCCACGCGTAGGGGGCGACGACTCTGTCGCCCCGCAAACTGCGGATCCGAAACGCGAAAAACTTCGGCGAATTCGCAACTTCCCAAGGGCGGACAGGTCGTCCGCCCCTACAGTTCTTTTGAAATCTTCCGTAAGGTTCGTAGGGGGCGATGCCCACATCGCCCCGGCGACACAATCCGATGATACGGAAATTCAATGCGAATTCGATGGTACCCAATGGGCCGATGTGCTCAATCGGCCCCTACGCAAATTTAGAAAAATTTTCATACGCGGATAGAAAAACTCCCTCGATTCCGGAATGGAACCGGGGGAGCGTTTTTTATTCGATGATCTCGATGCTGCCGCCGTTTTCTAACGTCTTATCCTTCAGAAGCAGCAGCTTTTCCGCAAAGAGCTTTGCAAGGCCGCTTAAAATGGCCGCCGAGGCGATGAGCTCGGTCGCGTCCTGCACGGCGAGCTCCGTGATCATCTCGCGATCCAGCATGGCCGCCGCCGAGAGCTTCACCTGATCGACAAAATACTGCGCACAGAGGCTGTGCCGCTGGGCAAAGGACGAATACGCGCGGTGCACGTCCTCCTCCGGCAGGTTCCCGGGCAGCAGCGTCTGGAGCATCGACAGGCTCAGAGACTGCTTGAGCGTGCAGATCATGATGAGGTACGCGATATGGACGCGGTAGTATTTTTTCTTGCGCGGCTCGGGGAGCATTTTCGTGCGGACATAGTTGTTGATGGCGGCGGACGTGATGGTCTGCGACTGCTTGAGCCCGGGCGGAAGATAGCTCAGGTACTGCTTTAAAAGCTGCACGACCTGTTCCATGTACAGCCCGAAGTCCGGGATCTGCTCCCATGTGGGAAGCTGATAATGCTCGAGATATTTTTCCCACCGGCGGAGCTTGCCCGCGATGAGATCATTATCATAAGCCATAAATTTACACACACCTTTCGCGTCTATTATAGCAATATCTGCATGCAAATGCAAGAAGTTCCGGATGAATATATCGGTTGACATTATAATAGAAATGTGTTAATCTGATGTAGTATATTACATAGAAAGAAGCGATGTTATGTTTCGCATTGTGACCGATACGTCCTCTAACCTCCCGACCGCCTATCTGCAGGCCGAGAATATTACCGTCATCCCCTTCACGTTCCACACCGAGTCCGGTGAGCAGTCGTGCATGGATACGGCCACGTTCGACGCGAAGGCGTTCTATACCGCGATGCGAAACGGGGAGAAGGTGACGACTTCGCAGATCCCGCCGCAGCGCTTTGTAGATCATATTCGTCCGATGCTGGAAAACGGCGAGGATGTTTTGTTTGTCAGTATGTCGTCCGGCATCAGCGGCTCTTACGCGTCGAGCAAAATTGCCGCGAACCAGCTGCAAGAGGAATTCCCCGAGCGAAAAATTCTGACGGTCGACACGTACTCCGCGTCTCTGGCCGAGGGCATCGCTGTCATGCGCGCGGTCGAGTGCCGTGAAAAGGGCATGACAATCGACGAAACGTATACGCTCCTGCGCGCGCTGCGGCACCGGATCGCGCAGATCTTCACCGTGGGCGACCTCCGGTATCTCAAGAGAACCGGCCGCCTTTCCAATCTGGAGGCCGCCGTCGGAACGGTCCTGCAAATCAAGCCTCTACTCAAGGGCGACCCCGAGGGCAAGATCGTCTGCTTTGCGAAGGTGCGCGGCCGGCAGCGCGCGATCGAGGAAATGGCAAAGCGCTATGAAGCGCTGGTCGTCTCGCCTGAGACGCAGACCGTCTGCATTTCCCATGCCGACTGCGAAGCCGACGCGCAGATTCTCGCTTCGATGCTGCGCCGGAGCAAGCCGCCGAAGGATATCCTGATCGTCGACTACGAGCCGGTTACGGGCTCTCACGTCGGCCCCGGCGCACTGGCGCTGTTTTTCCTGTCGGATGACAACGTCCGGAACATCTGAATTTTTGCCAATGCCGCGAAGGAGCCGATTCCTTCGCGGCATTTTTTTCGCTTTGGGCTTGACAGAAGCGGACGCACGCTGTAAGTTATACAAGTATGAAAATTTCCGGAACGAAAACCCAGAGGGGGGACACTATGGCTGGAGGAAAGCACCTGCTGGGAAAGCCCAGAGGCAAGCACATTTTTGGCACGGCAAAGGTCGGCGAAAAGGGGCAGATCGTCATTCCCAAGGAGGCGAGGACGCTCTTCGGCGTGCAGCCGGGCGATACACTTCTGATTCTGGGCGACGAACAGACGGGCATCATCGTAACGAAGCCCGAGGTCATCGAGGACGCGGCGATGAAAATTTTTGAAGAGATGGAGCGGAAACCACAATGAAGGAACTGGAAAGCATGTATGAAGACCTCGGCGTGAGCCGGACGGTCTATGCATATGGCGAGAAAATCTTAGAGGACTTAAAGCCGCGCTTTGCCGGAATCGACCGGAACGCAGAATACAATCAGGCGAAGGTGCTGCACGCGATGCAGGAAAACCGGGTCGACGCGACGTGCTTCGCCGCGACGACGGGCTATGGCTACGACGATCTGGGGCGCGATAAATTAGAGAAGGTCTACGCCGCGACGTTCCACACCGAGGCCGCGCTTGTCCGCCCGCAGATCACCTGCGGCACGCACGCCTTGGCAGTCGCGCTGTCAGCAAATTTGCTTCCGGGAGACGAGCTGCTGAGCCCCGTCGGCGCACCGTATGACACGCTCGAGGAGGTCATCGGCATCCGCGAGTCCAAGTGCTCGCTCAAGGAGTACGGCGTGAGCTATCGGCAGGTCGACCTGCTCCCGGACGGGAACTTTGACTACGACGGCATCCGCGCGGCGATCACGGAAAAAACGAAGCTCATCACCATCCAGCGCTCGAAGGGGTACGCGACAAGAACGTCGTTCTCCGTGCAGAAAATCGGCGATCTCATCGCGTTCTGCAAGTCTGTCAAGCCGGGTGTGACCTGCATGGTCGATAACTGCTACGGCGAGTTTGTGGAAACCATCGAGCCGTCCGATCTGGGCGCGGATATGATCGTCGGCAGCCTGATCAAAAACCCGGGCGGTGGGCTTGCGCCCATTGGAGGGTATATCTGCGGAACAAAGGAATGTGTCGAGCGCTGCTCGTATAGGCTTTCGGCTCCCGGACTGGGGCAGGAGGTCGGCGCGAACCTCGGGCTGCTTCCAAGCCTCTATCAGGGCTTCTTCCTTGCGCCCACGGTTGTCTCCGGCGCGCTCAAGGGCGCGATTTTCGCGGCGAACGTGTATGAGCGGCTCGGCTTCCGCGTCGTTCCGAACGGAACGGAGCCCAGGCACGATATCATTCAGGCCGTTGAGCTCGGAAGCGCGGAGCGGATGCTGGCGTTCTGTAAGGGCATTCAGGCGGCGGCTCCCGTCGACAGCTACGTGACCCCTGTGCCGTGGGCCATGCCGGGGTATGACTCCGAGGTTGTGATGGCCGCGGGCGCGTTTGTGCAGGGGTCTTCTATTGAGCTTTCCGCCGACGGACCGATTCGCCCACCCTATGCGGTATATTTCCAAGGGGGACTGACGTGGTATCATGCCAAGCTTGGAATTTTAATGAGCCTGCAGAAGCTGGTGGAACAGGGGCTGGTGGCCCTGTGACCCTCTTCTAACAGTTTGCCGTGGCCAGGTATGGCCAGAGTACTTCAGGCAGAGACCTTCCAGCTGGTTCAATTCGACCCCACGCTTCTTAGCTGCGCAAAGAAGCGCGGTGTCGAGCCGCCGCGAAGAAATTGCCCAAAGGAAACCCTTGGAAGGGTTTCCTCTGGACTCCTTCGGAAACAAAAGGGCCGCAACCCTTTTGAAATCCCGGGGGTTCTAGGTTAGAACTGCCTTTTAATGGGGCAATCTTCTGCGGTTTTTGATAGCACTCTCTTTCTGGCTTGCAGGCACTTACTGGTTTGCAAGATAATTGATGATTATGCTGCCGAGCAGCAAATTTGGAGGCACTTGTCCGCCGCAAGGATTTTTGCTCTGCAAAAATCCTTGCGGCGGATAAGTGCCCCCAAATTTGCTGCTTGGCAGCATAATCGTCAGTCATCTTGCAAACCAGTAAGTGCTTACAAGCCAGAAAGAGAGTGCCTCCAAAACCCGTAGAAGATTGCCCCATTAGAAGGCGCTTCAAATCTGGAACTCCCGGGATCTCAAAAGGGCCGCAGCCCTTTTGTTTCCGAAGGAGTCCAGAGGAAACCCTTTCAAGGGTTTCCTTTGGGCAACTTCTTCTTGACGGCCGACGCCGTTCTTCTTTGCGCAGCTAAGAAGAATGGGGTCGGAACCCGGACAAGCTGGCATGTAACGCCAGAAGCACACTGGCCATACCTGGCCACGGCAGGTAAAACAAAAAACACCGCGGGCGTAACCCGCACAAAGGAAGTACCATATGGCAGAATTTTTGCCCATCAACAAACCCGATATGAAATCCCGCGGCTGGACGCAGTGCGACTTTGTCTATGTCGTCGGCGACGCGTATGTCGATCATCCGTCGTTTGGACACGCGATCATCTCGCGTGTTCTGGAGTCCCACGGCTACAAGGTCGGCATCATCTCTCAGCCGGACTGGAAAAATCCCGATTCCATCTCCATCTTGGGCGAGCCCCGGCTCGGCTTTCTGGTCTGCGGCGGCAACATGGACTCGATGGTGAACCACTATTCCGTCTCCCGCCATCACCGGAAGATTGACGCATACACGCCCGGCGGCCTCATGGGAAAGCGCCCGGACTACGCTGTGACGGTCTACTGCAATCTGATCCGCCAGCGCTACAAAAAAGCCCCCATCATCATCGGCGGCATTGAGGCAAGCCTTCGGCGGCTCGCGCATTACGACTACTGGTCCGATAAGCTCAAGCGCTCCGTTTTGCTCGACGCGCAGGCCGACCTTCTCATCTACGGCATGGGCGAGCGCGCCATCGTTGAAATTGCCGACGCGCTCAACGACGGGATGGACGTCCACGACATTACCTACATTGACGGCACAGTTTTTAAAGTCAAAGCGCCGGACGAAAATCTATCGTATTTAAAGCTGCCAAGCTACCCTGAGCTTCAGAAAAGCAAACGCAAATACGCCGAAAGCTTCTATCTCCAGTACCAGAACACCGACCCGTTTTCGGCCAAGCGGCTCTTAGAGCCCTATTCCGACCACGAATTTGTCGTGCAGAATCCGCCGCAAAAGCCGCTTTCGCAGCAGGAGATGGACGCGGTCTATGATCTTCCCTACTGCCGCACGTATCACCCGAGCTATGAAGCGCTCGGCGGCGTACCCGCGATTTCTGAAATTCAGTTCAGCCTGACCTCCTGCCGGGGCTGCTTTGGAGCCTGCAATTTCTGCGCGCTGACGTTCCATCAGGGACGTATCATTCAGTCGCGGTCGCACGCATCGCTTTTAAAGGAAGCCTGCCTCATGACGCGCGAGGCCAATTTCAAGGGCTACATCCACGACGTCGGCGGCCCCACGGCGGATTTCCGGCAGCCGGCCTGCAAAAAGCAGCTCACGAGAGGCGCCTGTCAGAACCGGCAGTGCCTGTTCCCCTCGCCGTGCAAAAATCTTGTTGCCGATCACTCGGACTACCTCGCGCTTCTTCGCAAACTCCGCGCGATCCCGGGCGTCAAGAAGGTCTTCATTCGCAGCGGTCTGCGCTTTGACTACATTCTGGCCGATTCCTCGGACGTGTTTTTCAAAGAGCTCGTGCGCTATCACATTTCCGGGCAATTAAAAGTCGCGCCGGAGCATGTGTCGGACGCGGTTCTGGAGAAGATGGGAAAGCCGCGCCACAGCGTCTATCTGCGCTTCGCGGAAAAATACGCGGAGCTGAACAGGCAAGAGCGCATGAACCAGTTTCTGGTTCCCTATCTCATGTCGTCGCACCCGGGCTGTACGATGAAGGACGCGGTCGCGTTGGCAGAATACCTGCGTGATATTTCTCACCAGCCCGAGCAGGTGCAGGACTTCTATCCCACGCCCTCGACCTTATCGACCGTCATGTATTACACCGGCTTAGATCCCCGGACGATGCAGCCGGTCTATGTTCCGAAGGACCCGCGCGAAAAGGCGATGCAGCGCGCGCTCATGCAGTACAAGGACCCGAAAAACTACACGCTCGTGCATGAAGCGCTGGAGCTTGCGCATAGGGAGGATCTGATCGGTTTTGGTCCTCAATGCCTCATCCGCCCGCGCAAGGGCGAATCCGCCGGGAAAGCTTCCTCGCAGCAGGAGAAAAAGCCGCAGATGAAGTCCGGCGCAAAGCAGCCTCAAAAGCCCGCATCCGATGCAAAGCAAAGCAGCCAGCTGCGTCCGCCGCGGAAAAACGCCGCGCCTTCAAACTCTCCCAAGCAGGCAAATGCGCCCAAAAAGCCCGCGCCCATGAAAAAGGCCCAGCCGCCAAAATCCGCCGCAAATGCCAAAAAATCGCCCAACGGACGCGCGCGCAAAGCGCCTGCCAAGCGGAATCCCTGATTTTTGTTTCCGGCATAAGCGGCCGCTGCCCCTCATATAGTTTCCCATACGAACTAAATGAGGTGGAAGAATGGAAAACGCAGCCAACCGCATTGCGCTCACCGGCGCGCTGGATACTCTGCCGGAATACTCGCACACCAACCATGACCGGAACTTTTACCGGCTGACGCTCTGCGTCGAACGACTCTCGGGCGCGGTCGATCTTCTGCCCGTGCTCGCGGCGGAGGACGTTCTGAACGAGGCCGATCTCTTCCGCGGCGAACGCATCGCCATCACCGGGCAGGTTCGTTCGTTCAATAACCGCGCGCCGGAGGGCCGTCGGCTCATCATCTCGGTCTACGCCGATACGCTCACCACGACCGACCAGCCTGCGCAAAATGACGTGAGCCTCACGGGCTCTGTCTGCAAGCCGCCCATCTATCGCAGAACGCCCCTTGGCCGGGAAATCTGCGACGTGATGCTGGCCGTCCCCCGGCCATACCGCCGCACGGACTACATTCCCTGCATCCTCTGGGGCAGAAGCGCGCAGGAGGCGGCAAGCGCCCTTCCCGGCTCGAAGCTCCATGTCACGGGCCGCCTGCAAAGCCGGGACTACATCAAGGTCATCGACGGCGAGAGCTTCACCCGCACGGCCTACGAGCTCTCTGTCACGGAGGCGGAATTTCTGGCGGAGCCGGATTTTTCGGAATAAGAAAATTTTTCAAAAACCATGCAACCCTTCCCCTGTTTTCTCGTCTGGATAGATGACCAACAAACTTCAGCACTATCCCCGTACAAAAGAAAGGAGCAAGGATCATGAAAAAGAACACCCGTTTACTTGCTGTTCTGCTGGCTTTGACCATCCTCGCGCTGAGCCTCACCGCCTGCGCGTCCAGCAGCAAATACGTCGCTGAAACAACAACGGCCACGGTATCTAATAGCGCCGCCTACGACTCTGCGCCCATGGAGGAGCCCGCCTCGACGACGCAGGAAACTGCCGAGTTCGAGGAAATGAAATCCGAAGACGGCGCGCTCTCCATGACGACAGAGGTCACGCAGGATGACGCGCCTGAGGCAGCTTCGACCGACGTTGCTTCCAAGATCATCTACTCGGCAGACCTCTCCGCCCAGACGACCGACTTTGACGCGGCCATCGCAAAGCTCGATGCGCAGATCACAGCTTTCGGCGGCTTCATCGAGCGCTCGGACATCAACGGCGACACACGCTACAATGACGACGGCACAACAAGCGTCATCAACCGCTGGGCGTATTACACCATCCGCGTCCCCGCCGCCCGGTTCGAGGAGTTTCTCCATCAGACCGAGGGCATCGGAAACGTCACCTCCATCAGCCGGTACGCCGAAAACGTGACCTCGCAGTACACAGACTATGAGGCGCGGCTGTCGTCGCTTCGCACGCAGGAGGAAAGGCTCCTTTCGATGCTCGAAAAGAGCGAGGATGTAGAAAGCCTCATCGCCCTCGAGCAGCGGCTGGCGGATGTCCGGTACGAGCTCGAATCCATCGAACGAAACCTCAAAAATCTTGATCTGCAAATCTCCTATTCGACGATCACCTTGAACCTGCAGGAGGTCGAAATTTACACGCCGACCGTTCCTGTGCAAAGAAGCTTCGGCGAAAAGCTCTCGAGCGCGTTCTCCGACGGCTGGCGGAGCTTCGTCCGCGGCCTTCAGTACTTCTGCATTGACTTGGCCTCGATGCTGCCGGGTCTGGTGCTGTTCGTGCTGATCGTCTTCGCGCTCTTCCTTCTGGTTCGGAAAATCGTCCGCAAGACAAAAGCCCGGCGCGACGCCAAAAAAGAAGCTCCCGCGCCGCAGACACCAACCGATTCTGAAAGCAAACCCGAATAACCGAAAAACCGGAACGCAAAGCGTTCCGGTTTTTCTTGCCGTATTGGGTTTTATAAATGCGAAATCTCACGCCCCCAGACCCACGAGATAGAGCACCAGCAGCATGATGGTAACAACCGTCCAGCTGAGATAGCGCTTCATCATCTCCCACTCCGACGGCTCCGCAGCTTCGGCGTTTTGGATCTGGAACGACAGGTCCCAACGGAACAGTTCGTCCGCGTACAAAATAGCGAGTGCGTTCAGAACGCTGAGAAACACTGCACTGAGCCACGCGAGCCATGTTCCCTTGTGCGTCAGCTCCGGGTCAAATACCAGCCGAAGGATATCGGATGCAGACGGCTTCGCCGGGTCGATGATATTCCCATTGGAATCCTTCTTCACACCGTTTTCGACGACATAGGTCTGCATACCGAGATCCATGCTTCCGTCCGCATTGCGCAGCCAGAAAGAACCGTCGGATTGCCAGAAGCCACCGCGAAACAGAAGCTCCTCCCCGTCCCGGATCTCTACGCCCGTCATGACCTCGCGTCCGAACTCATCCTCCGGCCGCGCCGTCGGGTCTTCTTTGACCGTATAGGGACCATAGGTCTGCCCATCACAGCGGAAGCTCACGGTTTTATCTGCCGATACGGTAAACTCCGCTTGCTTTCCCCGGAGTTTGCCGGAATAGACCGTAACGCCGTTTTCCTCAGCGGGAACAAAAATCGCGTTCTGATACAAAACGCCCACGCGCGCGATCGTCATATGGTAGACCACTGCGAACACCAGCGCCATCGCGAGCATAAAGATTAAAATGCTTTTCTGATACCAGTTCAGGCGTTTGATGCGTTCCATTCGTTCATCTCCTGTCAAAATCCGATTCATTTACCGCACCGTTCGCACGCCAGATCATTGGCCATCTTCCGGATGCTCCGCCACATAGCGTTCAAAAATTTCTCCAGCCGTCTGACAAAGCTTTGCGCATGGGCGCTTGGCATAATATGCGGCCGTGCGGTCCTCCGGCGGCTTGGGCTGACAGTTTTCATCCAGCCCCAGAAGCTCCCGGCAGATGATTGAGCCGTTCTCGCGCTTGAATTCATCTGCCAGCGCGCGAATGACCTCATACTGCGCCGCTTTGCCCGCCTTGTCCTTGGGGTCTGTATAGCCCTGGTGCAGTCCCAGCGCCATCAGCATCCCGCTGACCGCGCCGCAGACCTGCCGCATGCCGCCCATGCCGCCGCCAAAGGACGAAGCAATGCGCGCCCTCGTCCCGGTATCCAGTCCCATATCCTCCGTGCAGGCCAGAAATACCGCCTGCGCGCAGCTGTAGCCGCTCTGAAAATTTTCCTTTGCCCGTTCGCCGTAATCCATAACAGTCGCTCCTTCTCTAAAAATTCAAGTGTTGGGGTAGCTGCGCAATCATCCGAACCGGACTTTATGCCGACTTCGCAGCTTCTTTCAAGGTTATGACCACGCCGAGCACGCCTTCCGCGTATGAAACGCTCAAATAGGCATCCTCGCCCTCAAGCATTGTTCCCACCGATACCTCATTCGCGCTGGCATGCAGCTCCGCGTAGCCGCTGTCTTTCAGTTCCTTTACATATTGCTCGGATTCCTTCGATGAAATATCCTTGATAAAAATCGCGTACCGGCCGGAAGCCGTATCATCCAGCGCATAATCTACCGCGCCCGCTTGCGGCGGAATGATTTTCTCGGTAAACGCGTTCTCCGGCCACTGCGTCAAATACTCCGGTTCCACGTGCTCCAGATTCCATGCGCGAAGCTCTGCGGTCTCCGTTTTCCCTGCCGAGCAGCCGGTAAAAAGGGCGCAAACAAGCAGCATGGCAAAAAATAGCGATAGGCCTCTTTCTCTGTTACGCATTTTGCTGCCCTCCTAGGGTGTATCTGAAAACTCATGATGTGACCGGCAGCGAGGGATTTTTACGTTGCGCAAGACATTTTTTCGCAGGAATACTGACGTATTTCAAGGAAAAATGACGCGGCGCACCGCAAAAAGACCCGCTGTCCGGGTGCGTTGGGAGTTGGAAGAATACACCCTAATTCTTTTCTCAGTATACCATAACTCCCCCGTCTGTTCAAGCGGCCGCTCATGTGCTAGAATATAAGAACTGCCACAGGAAGGAGCCCGCCATGCGCTTTTCCAGATGCTATCTTGAAATCACGAACCGCTGCAACCTCTCGTGCAGCTTCTGCCCGAAGACAAAGCGCCCCGCGCGCACGCTGAGCCCAGCGGAATTTCGCCTGCTCGCAGAAAAAATCCGGCCCTATACGGACTACTTATACCTGCATGTGCTGGGCGAGCCCCTGATGCACCCGCAGTTAGAGGGATTGCTGGACATTTGCCGGGAGCTCTCGTTTCGCGTGGTGATCACAACGAACGGAACGCTTCTCCCTGCGCAGGAAACTATGCTTCTTTCCTCGCCAGCGCTCTATAAGATCAACGTGAGCCTCCACTCGTTTGAAGCAAATGCTCCAGGTGACTTCGGGGCCTATCTTTCCGGCTGCTTTTCGTTTGCAAAAAAGTCTGGCGAAGCGGGAAAGCTCGTGGATCTTCGGCTCTGGAACCTGGACGGCGAGACGACGCGGGGGCAAAACGCGCAGAACGATTCGATTTTAGAAGCCCTCGAGGCCGTTTTCCCCCAGCCGTGGGTCAGAAATACATGGGGCTTTCGGCTCCGGGACCGCGTATTTGTCCACTACGCCGAAAAATTTGACTGGCCGGATCTATCGCTCGAAGAGCAGTCTGCCTGCGGCACGTGCCGTGCCCTTCGCGATCAGATTGCCGTGTTATCCGACGGAACGGTCGTCCCGTGCTGCCTCGACCATGAAGGCGATATCCCGCTTGGAAATCTCTTTTCGCAGAATTTGCCGGAAATACTGGACGATACGCCGGCAAAATTGCTTCTTTCCGGATTTTTCGCGCAGAAGCTATCGCACCCACTCTGCCGCCGCTGCGGCTATGCCAAGCGGTTTCGTTAGACATTTTCTAAATTTGAACGGTTTTTAAGAATTCTTCATGGTTCGTTTACAGTCTGTTCACCAACAAAAGCCCGAAAAAAAGTATCCTATAGTCACAGGGAAGCTGGTGAGCGGGAAATCCCGCAAACAGGCAACAGCTGATCTGTTTCTTCATAAATGCTTTCACCAAATCTCCTCTCTTTCACAAAAAACATGCGGGCGCTCAAACGGGCGTCCGTATGTTTTTGCTTTTTCTCGCAAAAATTACTTTATTTCACATGCAAAACTTCGTCTTCCAACCGAGGCGGACTTTGGCAGACATAAGCTTTTGCGTTCCGGTCAAACTACGACTGAGGAAATCACCAAATGATTTTCCACAATTGAAAGAAGGAGACCATTTAAAATGACGAACCGTAACAGCAATAACATCAACATCCCTGAAGCACGTGAGGCCATGGACAAGTTCAAGATGGAAGCAGCGTCTGAGGTTGGCGTCAACCTGAAGAACGGCTACAATGGCGACCTCACCTCCCGTGAAGCCGGCTCCGTCGGCGGCCAGATGGTCAAGAACGTGTGCCCCATACGAACTGCGAGATTTACGAGAAAAAACCGGATCATGGAGGGGCATATGCAGGCGGTGCGGTACATAGTGCGGATCAGCGTATAAGAAAAAAGCACGAACTCTCGGAAGAAATAACCGGAGTTCGTGCTTTTCTTATGCAGAAATAATTTACAATCTTTAGAGGTCGCCTGAATAGATAACCACACCGTACTGTCGAATCAATTCATTTTATCCTTTTATTGGAATCTACGTCAATACTGCATCATTTTTATGCGACCTCTTTATAACGCTTATAGACATATTCATAAATTCGCTGAAGATATACGGGAATACTTGGGTCATCGTAGCAGGCAGGCAATTCGCTCCATAGGTCATCACGAATCAAATTGTATACGATCGAGCGAGTCTCTTGCTTGTCTGTCCAATGGTCGAGTTCGGCAATTTTGCTTTTCACTTTTTGCAGAAGTTCAACCGCCACAGCCTTGATTTTTCGAATATCCGGCTTAGAGAGGTTCTCAGAGAACAGCATATCATAAAGAGACAACTCCTCGTCGCTGGAGAAACCCTCACGGACATACCGTCGTTCTTCCTGATCCATGTCTTTTACAATCTGCATCAGTTCATCAAAGGTTTTCTCAATCGTTGCGCGATCCTGCTGGCTGTTATAGTCCTCAATGATCTGCTGATAGCGTTCATGATATATGATGCGATCGGGATTATTCAACAACATGGAATCCAATCGGCTACGGATCAGTTCTGCGAGGTCTTTCATTACCAGATTCTTTTTCTTTGTTTTGGCAAACTCGCGGCGCAGTAAATCAAAGTCGATCTGGCTGATGTCAAACTGTCTGGAAAGAACCATTCCAGAAGCGGCATCTTCCACATGGACGTACTCGCTGATGATATTGTTGATCTCCACCATCAAATCCACATTAGAGGCTGTTTTTCGTTTTTTCTTCAGTTCGCCGTAGATGGCGGTAATTGCCTCATATCGCGTGCGCACTTCTGGTGCAATATCCCCGCGATCGGTATATTTCATCAGGCGCGACAGTTCTGAGGCATAGGTTAAAAAGGTTTTCTTTTCTTCAATTGTGGCAGAAACTGCATTCGCTGCCGTTTGTATCTGCTGCAGCTTTTCAAAATCTTTTGCATCAATCAGCGATTGTAGAGAAAAGCTGTGTCCCAGAAGGAAACTTTCCGTTGCAGCGACAGTCTCCAAAATCCGGGCAATCAGTTTTTCCTTATCCACCGTCGGGTCAGCACCACCGCTGCCGTTCACATTGGCAGTATAATCGGCCAGCGCCTTCCGAAGCGCCTTGACGATGCCGATGTAGTCAATGATCAGGCCGTTGCTTTTCCCTTCTGCCACGCGGTTGGCACGGGCGATGGTCTGCATCAACGTGTGCGCTTTCAGCGGCTTGTCCAGATACAGGCAGGACAGGCACTTCACATCGAAGCCGGTGAGCCACATGGCGCAGACAAACACGACCCGGAGCGGGTTGGCAGGATCTTTGAATTCCTTGTCCAACTCCCGCTTTTCCATTTTTTCGCGGTGCGTCTTGATATCCAGGCCCCACTTTTGGAAGGTCTGGATCTCATTTTGCTCCTGACTGATGACCACAGCCATTTCCGTTTCCTGCATCCATTGCAGCTTGCGCTCCAGCTCCTGGGTCTCTTGCTGCGTGGCGTGTTTGATCTGAATTTTCAGCGCTTCAATTTCAGCCGCCCAATATTTTTGGACCAAATCATACATGCGAACACAGGTCACCTTATTCAGGCAAACAAACATGGCTTTCCCGCTTGTCCACAAATCGGAGTAATGACCGACAAAATCTCTGGCAATGGATTCCAGACGCGGAGTCGCCGTCAGTAGGTGGATTTCTTTTGCAAACTCTGCTTCCAGCTTGTCCTGCTGATCTACATCCAAATCTGCCTGCTCAATGGCATCCAGAATGCGGTCTGTAATTTCCGGGTTGTCTTTCACATCCAGAATTTTCTCGCCGCGGTTTTCGTAGTACAGCGGCACAGTTGCACCATCCTCTACAGCTCGCTTGAAGTCATACACAGATATGTAGCCACCGAAGGTGCGCTCGGTGATGTTATCGCTGGACAGTAGCGGAGTTCCCGTAAAACCGATGCGGGACGCCGTGGGCAGAAGGCGAACCATATTGTCTGCAAAGATGCCGTACTGACTACGGTGGGCTTCGTCCGACATGATGACAATATCGTGGTCGGGATAGATTGGCTCCACATCCGTCTTGTTGAACTTCTGGATCAGCGTAAAGATGAAGCTCGGGTTGCCTTTCAGTTTATCGATCAGGTCGTCGCCGCTGGACGCAATAAACTGGCTTGCTTTTGCTTTTCCAAGAATACCGCAGTTTTCGAAGGTGTCGCTGATCTGTGTGTTCAGTTCGTCGCGGTCGGTCAGGATCACGATAGTGGGCGAGCCGGAGAACTTGCGACGAATCTTCTGCGCCAGAAACACCATGGAATAGCTTTTGCCGCTGCCCTGGGTATGCCAGAACACGCCCAGCTTACCGTTGTTCAGCTTTCGGGCTTCGTAGGCTTTGATTGCCTCGTTCACGCCGAGATACTGGTGGTTCCGGGCCAGTATCTTTGCCGTATGTCCTCCGGAATGGTCAAAGAGGACAAAGTTTTCCAGCAGATCCAGGAAATTTTCCTTTTTGCAAATGCCGCGAAGCATGGTTTCCAGCGCCACGCTGCCCTGTTCCTGCTCAGACAGACGCTTCCATTCATGGAAGAACTCATACTTGCTGCCCAGCGTACCGACCTTGGCTTCCGTTCCATTGGAGAGGATCAGGAAAGCGTTGTAGTAGAACAGATGGGGAATGGTGTCTAGATAGTCGGTGTAGTTGTTGGTATAGGCATCCTGCACGTCCACCGTGTTCTTCTTCAGTTCGATGAACAGCAGAGGAATCCCGTTGACAAAGCCGACAATATCCGTGCGGCGGCGGTACAGGTCGCCGTGGATCTTCAGTTCCTTGATGGCGAGGAAATGGTTGTTATCGGGATTCCGGAAGTCGATGACCGTGGCATATTTGGTTTCTGTCCTGCCGCCGGGCTTCTTCACGGTGACAGGGATACCATCCCGAATGAGGAAATACTTCTCCTCGTTGATCTGCAGCAGGGAGGCGGTGGACAGTCGGTACTCCAGTGTGCGCTGAGCCTCGTCCATCTGAGCGGGTGTGATCCACGGATTCAGGCGCAGCAGAGCCTCCCGAAAATACCGGGCCAGCAGAATCTCCCTGTAGCTCTTGCGGCCAAACGTGCCGTTTTCGCCCAGCTTCTCCGTGTTGTAGGCAAAGGCGACCTCCCAGCCCAGCTCATTCTGAAGCAAGTGACCAGCGCTTTCCTGTACAAGTATGTTTTCGGAATAGTCGTAGCTCATGGTGTCACCTCCTAAACTCTTGTTTAATAAACGAAATGCCTGCCTCCTTCATTGCCTTCCATTCGTCCTTTAAATCCGATTTGGGCAGCACTTCGTATATGAATAACCAGTTTTCATCTAACTCATCGTTATTTCGCGATAAAACACGCGCGTGGTCTTTCAATGCCTTGATTTCTGCTCTGTTTTTTCTTCGATTGAAGTATATCCAAGTGAAAATCTTAAATAAGCAACTGTTTTCCTGGATAGCGAAGGCCGCTGAAATTCCAGAGATGTCAAAATCATATTTCAGCGAGAAAAAAATGGCATAGATGAGCGCTTCATAGTTCTTTGCTTCTTTTGCATTCATGTAATCCGAATAATTCTTGCTCATATGAGTAACGCCCTCAAGCACCTAATTTCATCTGCATAACTAAGCCCATAATCGTAATAGCCACATCTGCGCCCTTGTCCAAGGCAAATTTCAGAATTGGCTTCACTTTTTCCCATTTCTTTTTCTTTGGTGTTTGCTCTTTTGCGATATTCTCTAACTCGTCAATTTGGGACTTGATTTTCTCTGTATCTGCATCTGTCAACCCTGGCATATCTTCTATTTGCTGTTTTGCCTGCTCAAATGTAATATCTATGTTGATTTCGTTTGTAACAGGTACAGTAACGCTAATATTATTCTGCGATGCTGCCGAATCCGTTAATGCAGGAAAATCGCAGATATATCCCTGCAGTTTCGCTTTCATAAGTCCTAAATTATGTTTAAGGGCTTCGCCTTCGATGCATTCGTAATTAAAACCGAACTGCGGGTTATAGCCATACATGCTATGCCCAAAATTAGGAATATAAGCTCCATATTTGCCCTCAATGGAAATATGAACTGACTCAATTTGGCTTATATTACCTGACCTAATCGTCTGTTCTATATTTGCAATATCGGCTTCAACAATTTGTTTTCTACGTTCTTCGTTTTTCTGCTTAGCAGTCTTTACAGCAGTGAAACCACTGCAATCATGCTCTGTGGTCATACTTACACCTCCAATTCTCCGCTCATCAATTTGGGCAACAGGCGGTCACGGGATTCGACTAAAAGGTTGTTTTGCAAATATACCGCTTTGATTTTACAATGAATAGCGTTCAAGACTCTATCTGCTTTCAAAAGGATATCTTGACTGGGGCAAAGGACTACAAGCCGTTCTATCACATCGCGGTATAGTTCCTGCTGATTTGTAGACCCACGACCCATTCCCATCAAGTATTCCTGTTGACTTTTGACTACATGATAGATATAGTTTGGATTCTCTTTTGCGCGGACAAGCGTAACATGAGAGTCAAATGTCGTATTTGGATAGTCTCCATATACTCGCCCAACGCGTCCAAGCGTTCCTGTCCCTGTGGAACAAATCACAGTATCGCTATCCTGTAAATTTAAGGTAGGCACATACTCCTTTTCCTGCCGTCTTGATTCGGAAATATCCATAATCGAACTGCGAATACATTTCTGGTTAATTACGGAATACTTCCCGTTGTCAGAATACTTTGGTGATATTCCTCTCTTTAGAACTGAAGTTACTTCAGACAGCACCATTCTTTCCCACCCCTGCGGGATGCCATCCACGATAGGCGTGGTTTCGTGACCGGGAAAGCGCAGGTCTACGAACCATTCCTTATACAGCCGCTGCGCCGCTTCCTCCAACAGCTTGATCTGCTTCTGGTTGTTTTCAATCAGGTCATCATATCCAGCCAAAAATTCCACAATCCGCTTTTGGACTGGAGAAGGTGGACATGGAATCTCTAACCCCTTGAGTGATGCAATAGTCAATGCTTTCTGAGAAGAACCAATAGTGGTATTGTTCAAAATACTTTGTCCTTCGGAGGATTTTACCCAAAAGTACAAATATTTTGAATCTAACTCATCACTAAAATTGCGAAACCAAGTCAAATTACCATCTTTGAAATAGAAATAATCTTTTTCGCGAACGATATACGGAACACCGATGGTTCCCACGGAAGTAAGTAGCATATCACCCGACTGTGGCACGCCAAAGTGGTTTTTGATTTCATCGTATTTCTCTTGGCTGATAAACAGAGGTTCGCTGATTGCTTGCCCATTGGAACTCTCGATGATTTCCTTGGAACGGTAAAATGGAACGCCGGAATCAACATATTCGGAAAAGAAGATGCGTTTGCTGGAGGTTACCTCACAACAATCTCCAACTTTTACTTTTCCCCACTTCATAACCCCATCTCCTTCATATTCTCAGAGATGGTCTGCATCAGTTCATTGGATTCCGCCTGCAAGGCCAGCAGCTCCTGATGGATTTCCGCCATGCGCAGGGCAAAGTCCACGCCGTCGTCCTCCGCCGCGGCCACGCCCACATAGGCGCCGGGGGTCAGGGAGTAGTTCTTCTCTGCGATCTCGGTGCGGCTCGCCACCTTGCACAGGCCGGGAATGTCCCTATACTCGCCCTCGCCAAACTTCTCATAGAGCCATTTGGCTTCCTGAATGATCATCACACACTCTCGGATGCTTTGCTCATGCGCAGATACCACACCATTCAGTTCCTTCACATACCAGTTGACTCTTGCGGGGCCTCTTCCTGCCCGGCTGGCCAATAGCTGCTTGATATCGCTTTTCAATTTGTTTTCTTCCAGATATGGCGCAAATTTCGCGACTGCGGCTTTTTGAAGGCGCAGAAATTCCTCCAGCGACTCTTGAATTTCTGCGCAGTGCTTCAACGTCCTCATCTGATTGACTTGTTTCTTCAGGGCATACGCCTTGTTGTTTGCTTCCTGATAGAATTCAGGCAACATTTCCGTGCATAATGTCCCAGTCTGAAAGTCAACAATGGCAGACACAAAACTTTTGATCCGGTCTATGTATTCGTTAAGCAGCCTTTGATATTTCTCTGTCTCACCACGGTACAGCCACACGATGGCGTTCAAATTCTTGAGCTGCCAATCGCTCCACTCATTCAGGGTGCGGTCGACCACGGTATAATAATTCCGGGCGTCGATGAACAGCACTTTGTCCTGTAATTCTTGGGGCTTTCCCTTATCAAAGAACCACAGAGAACAAGGTAGGCTCTTGGTGTAGAAGAAGTTATTTCCCACGCTGACCATCACATCCACATGACCGGTCTCAACCAATTTTTGACGGATGTCCCGATCCTTGCCGGAACTGTCTGTTGCGGAAGATGCCATAACGAAACCCGCTCGACCGTGTTCATTCAGATAGGAGTAGAAATAGGAGATCCACAAATAGTTGGCATTGCCGAACTCCTTTTTTGCGTTGACGGAAGGCAGGCCAAAGGGCAGACGGCCTGCGCTCTGGGCAGACTCGGCATTGACCTTGTCCACATTGAAGGGCGGATTGGCCATGACATAGTCGCAGCAGCCGTCCAGATTGTGGGCGTCGTGATAGAAGGTATTTGCTTCGTCGCCGGACTTAATGATACCGTTGAGCCCGTGAACAGCCATATTCATCAGGCAGAGCTGGGCATTGTACTCCACTTTTTCCTGTCCATAAAAGGTCATGGCGGAATTGGCTTCCATCCCGGCGGCATTGACAAAGTCGCCGGTCTGGACAAACATCCCGCCGCTGCCGCAGGCAGGGTCCAGAAGGATACCGCCAGATGGCTCCAGCACATTGACGATCATCTTGACCAGGGATTTAGGCGTGAAGAACACGCCATCGTCCTGAGCGATGTTTTTGGCAAACTTATTGAGGAAGTACTCATAGATGCGGCCAATGACATCGCCGCCCACCTCGTCCAATGCGCTGTTGTTGAAGATGCGGAGCAGCTCGGCCAGCAGTTCATCGGAGAACATGGTGTAGTCCTTAGGCAGCACACCGATGAGCTGCTCAGACTGGGCCTCCACCAGTTCCATGGCGTTGTTGACCACTTCGCCCAGGCTGTTCATGATGTGACCACTTTGGTTGGTTAGCCCCGCGGATGCGATGTCGGCAGGGAGATTGACCAGATACTCATACTGCGCTTCCTTGGGGAGAAACAGTGCGCTCTTAGATGTAAAGTCGCTAGCTTCCACGGGTATGACGCGGCCATTGCGTACCGGGCGGTTCTTCAAAATCTCTGCTTCTACCAGTTTGAAGCGGCTGTAGGCATAACGCAGGAAAATCAGGCCCAGCACGGGCATGCAGTATTGATTTGAGGTCAGCTTGGAGCCTGCACGAAGCAGATCAGCGGACTCCCATAAATCAGATTCCAATTTTCGAATGTTAATCACTAATTTTTCTCCTTTGGCACGGGTTGGTTTCTTTCGTTGCTCTCTATATTTGTATCAGAGTGAAAACTGATGATATAATTTAAGAATTATCAAACTGCCTGTAAAATGAACTACAGAACATAACACCTACAGTTCTTCTGCCTTAAATGTCGTATACCCCTCGTAATAATAGCTGTGGTCGATGCCTTTCATAAAAACTTCGCGGCTATCCACGTCATCCGTCAGTGCGGCTTTCAGCAGCACTTTAATCTCCACATCCTTAATCGGGCTGCGCTCCATCGCAAGCAAATAGTCCTCTTTATCGACCTTGCTCCAATCCACGACCTGTCCGATACCGTTTTTCAGCATCAAATCGAGCCAGATGCGCATACTGCGCCCATTGCCCTCGCGGAACGGGTGAGCGACGTTCATTTCCACATACTTTTCGATGATTTCATCGAATGTACCCTGCGGCATTTTCTCGATGTTGGTCAGCGCCGCTTCCAGATACATGAGCGGCGCAAAACGGAAGTTGCCTTTCGCCAGATTCACCGTGCGGAGTTTACCCGCAAAGTCATAAATATCCTCAAAAAGTGCTTTATGAATTGCCTTAAGCGACGCGAACGTGCCGACAGGCAGCTTGTCCAGCGTGCCGCTCTCAAACAGCCACACAGCCTTTTTCTTGCTGATTCGCTCCTCCTCCCGCGCAAGGTCGGCAGAACTTGTCAGCCCCAATTTATTTTCCAGTGCCATAGCGCACCTCCAAGTTATTTCTGCTTATGAGCATTTTCAAACCGTCGATACTCAAGCTTGGTCCAGTCGAATATAGCATCATCACAATTTCGACAGCTTCCCGTGCTGACTTCGACAAGGTATTTCGAAGTGCCTTATTCTTCGTTCTCAATGCTCTCGTCAGATTCTTCAGACACAATATTGAAAGAAAACTGCGAACGATCAAAACCAAACTCTGAAATCAGATTATCAATAAAGCGAATACAGGACCATGCAGACAAATTCGCTTCCAAATAGATCGTATCGGAAAGCTTCCAAGGCCACCGCATACCAACTCCATCAGTATTAAGGTGGACATGTTTTCGCTTTGTTGAATTGAATGAGTAGTGACGATTCGCAAGTTCCTGCAATTTACCCGGTTTCTTTTTGTCCAGAAGCTTGATAACATCCAACAGCATCAATGCATACTTGTTTTGTCGATAGGTTTCGCCGAAGAGTTTGAAAGAAACCAACTTTTTACCCGTAACTTCGTCATAGTGATCGAGCGTTATCGTTTCGACATACTCAAACTCAATCGAATCGTCCGTGATTCGGTCGATTGCGTATCGGTTTGCTACAATGTTTGCCAGTCGCTTTGCGCGTGCCTGTATCTGCGGAATATCCCATATATCTGCTTCCAAAACGTCCCGGTTTAAAACAACTGCCTTCGAGTTCTCGCGGATAATCTCCTGCTTTTCCTTGAAACTCTTGTTGGAAAGTTCGGAATTATATCCGGTTACGGACAGATTACCAAGAGTATGTAAGTATTCCTCGTGTTTTTCAGGATCAATGTAACTCCAATCGGCGCTCAGTGTTTGCGGCATAATGTGTTCAATCGTCAGATTCTCCACTTGCAATGTTTCTTTATTATCACCATTTTCAATATCAAGGAGCAGGAATCGGCAGAGCGCATTATTGCCATAAATATTGGCTGTCAGCAACGCTCGTTCAAACTCGTTTTCAGATGGAACAGCGTCCTTGGATGAAACTGTACAAAGGAACTTGTTTAATGACTCGTAGTATTTCCGCTTGTTCGCAGTAACTTTAAAGATGCGATTATAAAGGTATATGAACAATCCGCGTAACGTATTGGATGGAACACCGCAAACCAATCTGCGAAGCAGATAGGCGAGGATAAACTGAAGAATGCGCTCCGTTGTATCCTCATCGATTACTTCGCGGTGGAAATCATCAAACACATGGAACAAAAATGGATAGCACGTTGTCTGTTTCAGAATTCTAATTCGTTGCAGCAGTTGATTGATTCGTACTGAGTAGTCCTTGTTTCCGTAGACAAAGGCACCATAGATTTTTGCATAGTACCTGAGTTCGTCCAGGATGGCCTCCTGTGTATAATTACTGCCTTTAAACAGCTTAACAAAGCTGTGGTAGAGTTGACGGCTATTTACGGGTTTGCCCGTCTTATAAACGATATACTGCATGAAAAAGTCGTCAAGATTGGAATAGTCCATCTTATTCCGAAGAGTCTTTTCGATAATCAGCCAATACTCTTCGTACAGCCGTTCCTGGTCATCGGCGTTCATCAGAAGAAAATTCCGAATCAGGTCTGCGTTTGACAAATCCAGTCCAGTGGAGTTGATGCTTTCGAAGATAACTTGTGGATCATCCTCACCCTTTGTCAAAACAATCTCAACGATCTCAAGTTTTGTAAGCGCATCAAGTACCTGTGATGGACAAATGCCCTTTTCAGCCCATCGTTCAAACCGTTCTTTGCAAAGCCGATAGTTCTGGAAAATATGCGTATCCTCATCCATTTCATCAGTTTTATTTGCCAACAAAAGCAAGAACTGATTGTTGTCCGATTTAATCGGCTTTAGCTTCACCTTGTATTTTTCATCGCAGTATTTGTTATGCAGGTATTGTTCGTCGATCTCCTGAAAGCAGGTATCGCCGCCTGTTTCAGCAACAACGGCAAGCGCCTTGAGAATAAGCATCATAGTAGTCAATCGCTGCTGACCATCAATAATTGTATATTCCTGCAGCGTAAACCCTCCGCTCTTGGCAGCCATAAATACAATTGTTCCAAGGAAATGCTTGTCCCCGCTGTTGATAATCTCATAGATATCATCAAGCAAGCGGTCACAGTTGGCTTCTGACCAATCGTAATTTCGCTGATACACTGGAATCCGAAACAGGACTTTATTTGTTCCAATAAAATCTCTCAGCATCCAAAGCTTATGCGCGTCCATATCTGCACCTCATTTCAATCTATACGTTTTCTCCGCCCCTCTGCCGACGACCTCGATCAGCCCTTCCTCGTTCATCTGGCGGGTCAGCAGATAGGCTCTGGTCTTTTTGATATGCAGCAGCTCCTGCAACTCCTCATCGCGCATTTCGCCGTATTCCTTGAGGTAGTCCAGAACGATTTTCATCTGCGGCGTAATGACCGGCGCGGCGGGCTTTGATTCTGCCGCGTTTTCTGCACCCGCAGAAGCGGCGTTCATGTTTGGCAGCACGATTCTAAATGCATTTGTCGTTGCCTCGATGCTGGGCTGGACGGGGCAGCTTGCATAGAGCTTGAAAATGCGGCGGATGCCGGTGCCGTAGCTTTCAATCAGGCGCAGACGATGAAAGATCTCCGCCAGCTTCTGATTCCTCGGCTGAGAAACGCCGAGACGGATATCCTCCGTGGAAAGACCGGGCAGGAGACCGCCCAGAGAAATAAACTCCATTTTGCTGTCGTTCACGTTGATGATAATACTGCCGCTGAAGCTGTAGTCCCGATGCACCAGCGCATTGAGCAGCGCTTCGCGGA
>ERZ772875.846-NODE-846-length-32431-cov-22.434241_pt1 | contig 32431 bp, 38 predicted proteins | sample MGYA00580585_ERZ772875 | MGnify/ENA primary metagenome ERZ772875 (study PRJEB29015, sample SAMEA2737736) | human gut metagenome | biome: human gut; feature: human-associated habitat; material: faeces | place: China | collected 2012 ... | reverse complement strand
AGGGCGAGGGTCCACCCGTTCCCATCCCGAACACGGAAGTTAAGCTCGCTTCTGCTGACAATACTTGGCTGGAGACGGCCCGGGAAGATAGGTAGCGCCAACACAAAGCCCACGACGTTCGTCGTGGGCTTTGCTTTTGTTTCGACACCCCCTCTCTGCTGCGGGCTTATATCTGAACTACGCGCACCTCCAGATCCACCTGCTCCACGCCAGCTTCCCGGACAAAGATGAGCACGCCCTCGCCAACGGAGTCGCCGCGCTTGCGATTTTCCGCCTGATGTGGTAGGATAACCCAAACGGGACTGCGAGGGGGAAAACGGATGGCTATTACGATTCGTAGGATGCAGGGCGGCGACGCTGACGAGCTGTACCGGCTGCTGTCAGACCCGGTGGTGATGCGCTATCTGGAGCTGCCCTATGACAGGGCACGGACGGAGGTGTTTCTGCGCCGTGCGGGACTGGCGGCACAGCCCCTTGTGTATGCGGTGGAGGAGGGCGGGAGCTTTATCGGCTATGTGATCTATCACGCATACGATGGGAACAGCATGGAGATTGGCTGGGTGCTGCTTCCGGAATACTGGGGGCGCGGCTATGCGTCGGCACTGACCGACCGGCTGATCTGCTTGGCAAGGCAGGAGGGAAAGGGCGTTGTGATCGAATGTGTGCCGGAGCAGGCGGCAACGGTGCATCTTGCTGTCAAAAAAGGGTTCCGGTATTGCGGGATGGCTGACGGACTGGCGGTGTACCGGCTTGCATGAGGTGCGGGAAACGCCGCCGGAGAAATGGAAAACAGTGATACGGCACACCATCCGCAGGGGATGAGGTGTGCGGGACGCGGGAAAATGAACGGAAGCACACCGGTGCCGGAATAATGAGACGCCCCTCACGAGGACTGACCTCGTGGGGGGCGCTTTTGCCGGTCAAAAGATGCCGTGATTGTATTTGATCTGCCCATACAGGATAAATGCCAGACCAATGATCGTTGCCGGGAGAACGATATAATCTATAGCCGCTTCGTTCCAAAATGTGATGAGATATGATAAGACCAGAGAGACACCGATCACCAGTGTCCCTGTGCCGACGGCCCGGCCGTATTTGGGAACGTCCTCCTCCTTTACTTTCCTGCGGTTGTAGGAATGTATCGTGCTGATATTGCCTTTAATGTTGACGATGCCAAGCGTTGATATGAATATGCCCAGAATCAGAAGCGGCAAGTGATCCATCGTGACCTCCTATACCTCGATCAGCCGCAGCACACACCGGCGCCGACATGGGCGGCAATGCTGCCGGCCCGCGAGACTGTCTCTATTTCGGCCAGATCCCTGTTTTTGTTCTCTCTGCGGCTGATCGCTGCAATATCTTCTTTTTCCATCGTATGCCCCTTTTGCCAAGTTTCTTTGCCATCATTATAGTTCTGCCAAGTTTACTTGTCAACGCACCGTGCGTTACTTCTATGCGGCTGATCGGGGAAGCGCTGTGAAGAGGGCGCCTGTCTGAATAGGGCATCCTGCACAATGCCTTGGATATCCCGTTCATCCACGCATTGACAGCGGTGGCGGACTGTGGTAGAGTGAAGCCAATGAAAGAGAACCCTTGCGGCGGGACGTTGCGGACGTTGCCGTTCAGGGCTGGCGATTCGCCGGCATTGGACACCGTATCCTGCCGGGGGCTTTTTCTGTTGCACGGCGTATCCGTTGGCGGCTGTTTTTCATTGGAAACGGCTTGCACGAATACGGACAGCCGGACGCGAGAGGACGGGAGATGCCGGAGATGGCAGAGCGGGGAGATATCGTGATACGGGATGCGCGGCCGGAGGACGCGCCGCAGCTGGTGGAGATCTACGACCACTATGTGCGGCGCACGGCCATCACGTTTGAGTATGAGACGCCATCAGTGAACGAGTTCCGGGAGCGGATGCGCCGGGTCATGGCCCGGTATCCGTATCTGGTGGCGGAGCGGGACGGCGTGGTGCAGGGGTATGCCTACGCCGGGGCGTTCCATCCACGGGCGGCCTATGACTGGTGCTGCGAGCTGACGGTGTATGTGGCCCGTGACACCCGGAGGTGCGGTATGGGGCGGCGGCTCTACGAGGCGCTGGAGCAGGCGCTGCGGGAGATGGGGGTCTGCAACCTCTACGCCTGTATTGCCTGCCCGGAGCAGGAGGACGAATACCTGACCCGCAGCAGCATGGAGTTCCACGAGCATCTGGGGTTCCGGCAGGCGGGGCTGTTCCGGGAATGCGGATACAAGTTCGGCCGGTGGTATCACATGGTCTGGATGGAGAAGCTCATCGGCGCGCACCGGGCGGCGCAGCCCCCGGTACGGCCCTACCGGCAGTAAGGAGGAAAACATGGCGCTGGACATTGCGCAGTTGTCAGGGGAGCTGGCGGTGCGGCGGCTGGGGGCGGAGGATGTGCCGCAGATATTGACGCTGTGCAGCGGGAATCCCCAGTTCTACCGCTATCACCCGCCCATGGCGTCGGAGGACGGCATCCGGGCGGATATGCAGGCGCTGCCACCGGAGAAAACGGCGGCGGACAAATACTACGTCGGGTATTTTGACAGCGGCGGACTGGCGGCGGTGCTGGATCTGATCTTGGGGTATCCGCAGGAGGGGACGGCGCTGATCGGCTTTTTCATGGTGGACGCGGCACGGCAGGGCACGGGGCTTGGCTCCCGGCTGGTGAGCGAGGCTGCGGCCTGCCTGCGGGCGGCGGGGCTCTCGCGGCTGCGGCTGGGCGTGGACAGGGGTAACCCGCAGAGCTTCGCATTCTGGACGAAGAACGGCTTCGAGCAGGTGGACGAGGGCCATTACATCGTGATGGAGCGGGATATACAGACGGCCCGGAGCGGGATATAGACAGAAAAAAGCCGCTGCGGTGCAGCGGCTTTTTTGCGTGTATTTACCGGTGCAGGGACAGCACTCCGGCGCAGGGAGAGAGGGGCAAAAACGTCATATCGGGGAACGACTGCCGCAGCTCATCGAACACGAAGTATATTTCATCCTCATCCCATGCGTCCCCGGCGGACAGTCTGCAACGGTCAAGATCGGCCCGGGTCTGGAAAGCCACATCGCCGATATAGAGACAGGCATCCTTGCGAAGCAGCGGCAGAAGGCTGCGGATGAAAGCGATCTTCTGCCGATCCGTCAGGTGGTGCAGAGAGTAGGTGGCGATGATGGCATCATACTGACGCTGCGTCAGCGGTTCAGCCAGACCAACCGTAAAATCGCCGCAGCAGAGCTCGGCTGACGGCATTTTTGCCCGCGCCAGTGCCACCATTTTTTCGGAAAAATCCTGCCCCCAGATATGGCAGCCCTGTTGATAGAGACTGGCGGTCAGCACACCGGTGCCGAAGCCAATGTCCAATACGTCTCCAGCGCCGTGGGCGAGGACGCGGCGGAGGATGTTCCGCAGAACGGCGCCGTATCCCGCGAAGGGATAGCTGCCGTTTTCATCGGAGCAGGCGGTGCTCCGGTCATAGGTGTCGGCCCATAGGTCAAAGCCTTCATGATTCAGCATAGTACCTCCTTGCGGCTGCGGGGTCAGTCCGCAGCGGGCATGCCGCCGTGGGCGGCGATCTTGGCCTTTGTCTCGTCCCGGACGGCCTCCCGCAGAGCGGTGAGGTAGGGGGAGAAGGCCACGTTCTCGTCGGCGTAGGTCAGATTCAGGGCGTACTCCCGGGGCAGCCATGTGGAGATGGGGGCCTCGTTGTGCTGGATAACGGCCTCCAGCTTGTCCAGCGCCTTGTAGAGCCGGGCCTCCTGCGTCTCCAGTGCATCCATCTCCGCGTACAGCGCCGCCATATCGGTGCAGTACGGGGCGGGGAGGGAGGATACCCAGCGGGCCAGCAGCGAGTCCTCCCTGGCGGCGTCGGCGCCGGTCTTGAGGAAGGAGGGGATGTCGCCGGTGAAGCACTCGCCCAGATCGTGGATGAGACACATGCGCACCACCTTGTCCATGTCCAGCGCCGGGAACTCGTCCCGGAGGAGGTAGGCCATCAGTGCCAGACGCCAGCTATGCTCCGCCACGCTTTCCCGGCGGCCCCCGGAGGTGTCGCAGTGGCGGGTGGTGTCCTTCAGCTTCTCGGCGGTGTGCAGGATCTGCAGCAGTTCGGCGGGCTTCATCGGCGTATCCTCCTGTGTGGTTTCTGGGGCAAGTATAGCAAATCGCGGCGGCGCGGTCAATGCTTGCGCGAGAAAGAAAAATAGTGTACAATAAAACGTACGATGAACTTGCCGCCGGAAAACGGCGGGAAAGTGAGGGAAATATGGGGTTTTTATACGCTTTGGAGGCCATCCGGACACCGCTGCTGGACAAGCTGATGGGGGCGGTGACGTATCTGGGCGACGAGATCTGCTTTATGGTGTTCGCCGTGGGCGTGTTTTGGTGCGTCAGCAAGCGCATGGGCTACTACCTGATGACGGTGGGCTTTTTCGGCACCATCCTCAGCCAGTTCCTGAAAATTCTGTGCGCCGTGCCGCGTCCGTGGGTCAAAGACCCCGACTTCACCATTGTGGAGAGCGCACGGGCCGGAGCGTCGGGGTACTCGTTCCCCAGCGGCCATACGCAGAACGCGGTGACGCTGTTCGGCGGCACGGCGCGGTACACCAGAAGACCGTGGCTGCGGTGGGCGTGTCTGGCGGTGATGGTGCTGATCTGCTTCAGCCGGATGTATCTGGGCGTCCACACGCCGCTGGACGTGGGAGTGGCGCTGGCCATCGGCGGTGTGCTGGTGCTGGCGCTCTATCCGGTGATGGAGGAGGCCGACCGGCGTCCGTGGGTGCTGACGTGGGTCATCGCGTTCATGGTGGTGTGCAGCGGGGCCTTCGTGGCGTATCTCTATCTGCGGGGCGACACCGGCGCCACGGCGGAGGATGCCGCCAACTACGCCAGCGCCCTGTCCAACGGGTGGAAGTTCGTGGGCGCGACGCTGGGCCTGCTGGCCACCAACGTGCTGGATCGGAAATACATCCGCTTTGAGACGCAGGCGGTATGGTGGGCGCAGCTCATCAAGCTGGCGGTGGGCTTCGGGCTGCTGCTGGCCATCCGGGCGGGGCTGAAGGCGCCGCTCATCGCTCTGTGCGGCGGGGCGGCGGAGCTCGCCGGGGGTATCCGCTACCTGCTGATCGTGCTGTTCGCCGGGTGCGTATGGCCCCTGACGTTCTGGGGCTTCAGCCGCCTGGGGAGAAGATAAGGAAATACAAAACCGCCCCTGCTCCAAGATCATCGGAGCGGGGGCGGTGCTTTACTGCATGATGGCCAGTGCGCGGGCGGCGTCGATGTCGCCGATGGCGATGTAGGAGAAGTCGTCTGCATCCCAGCGGCCGGAGATATGGTTGTCGGTAACGGTGTGCGCTGTCCATAGCCGGATCACGGCGCAGGAGCGGTCGGACGCCGCGGAGATGCTGTGGAGGGGGGCGGCCAACCAGAAGCCGGAGCCGTCCACGACAAAGAGGGAATCGGCGGTGCCGCCGTGGAATTGAGCGCGGAGCTGGGCGCATGACAGCACACCGGGGATGTCGCAGCTGCCGGTGTATGTACCCCGGCGGAGCGTGCCGTGGAAGGACACGGGGATCTCCACCGCCGTGCCGTCATCGGGGACGGCGCAGAGCCAGCCGGTGCCGTTGTAGTCGATGGACACGCCTCTGTCCCAGCAGGCGAAAATGAGTACGGCGGTGAACAACAGCAGAATGGGGAGCCAGACCTTGCGGGATGTACATATCTGTCGCATGGGGAGTCCTCCTTTACGGTGTTGTACCTGCTGTAAGTATAGCAAAAACGGGGAGAAAAGCAACAAGAAAACCGTGCGCGGCTGTGCGGCGCACGGTTTTTGTATGTACGGGCGATCAGGCAGTCTCCTGCGGCTTTTTCAGCGCCACGATGACGCCGGCGGTGATGAGCGCCGCGCCTACGACGCTCATGACGGTGATCTGCTCGTCCAGCACCAGATAGCCCACCACCAGCGTGACAAAGGGGGAGGCGTACAGGTAGTTGTTGGTGACCACCACGCCCAGACGCTTGAAGGCGATGTTCCAGATGGCGAAGCACACGGCGTTGCCGAACACGCCCAGAAACAGCCAGCTCAGCAGCATGGTGGGCGTGGTGAACAGGGGCTTCAGGTCGGGCATGCCGTCGGTCAGCAGCATCAGGGGCAGGGCGGTGAGGAACGCCCAGAGCATGACCCGGCGGGTGACAACGAAGTTGTCGTACCGCTCGGTGTACTTCTTGATGAGGATGGAGTATACGGCCCACATCAGGGCGGCGCCCAGCGCGATCAGGTCGCCCAGCGGGTTGAGGTGGAAGGACATCTGACCGTTGAGCACCACCAGCACCACACCGGCGATGGCGATGACCGCGCCGATGTAGACGTATTTGCCCAGACGCTCGCCGCTGCGGGAGAATAGCTGGGCCAGGATCACCGTCAGGATGGGGGACAGAGCCACGATGATGCTGACGTTGGCGGCGTAGGTGTAGGTCAGGGCGGTGTTCTGCAGGAAGAAGTAGAAGCTGCCGCCGGTGATGCCGATGAGAATGAACATCAGCTCATCCTTCCACGGGAGCTTCAGGGTCTTGGGGCGCAGCGCCCACAGGGCCACATAGGCGAGGCCCATGCGCAGGGGGATGATCTGGATGGCGGTGTAGCCCTTCAGCAGTTCTTTGGTCAGCACAAAGCAGCTGCCCCACACGAGGATGGTGAAGATGGCGTAGACATGGCCCATCACCTTCTGGGAAGTTGACATGATCGTTCGCTCCTAACAAGTCGATTTCCGGCGCGCAGGCGGGCCGGAGAAAATTCACAGGCATATATTATAGCGGAAGCAGGGAGAAAAATCCAGCAGGAATTGAGGCAAAGGGCGAATTTCTGCGAAATTAGGCAAAACTTAAGAGTCCGGCGGGGCGAAAGCGGTTGAAGCGCGGCAAAGACTGTGCTATACTGACAGATATGCCGCCGGTCTGGAGGCGGAACAACAGGGGGATAATAGGAGGAAAGCGCATGAAAGCGGCGTTGGTCATTATGGCGGCGGGGCTGGGCTCCCGCTACGGCGGCAACAAGCAGACAGACGGTGTAGGCCCCAACGGGGAGATCCTGATGGAGTACGGCGTCTACGACGCGGTGCGGGCCGGGTTCGACAAGATCGTGTTCATCATCAAGCCGGATATGCTGGCGCTGATGAAGCGGCTGTGCGGCGACATGGCGGCACGGCTGCGGACGCCGGAGGGCACGCCGGTGGAGGTGTGCTATGCCTTTCAGGATTTCTCCTCTGTGCCGGACTTTTACCGCATCCCGCCGGAGCGGACAAAGCCCTTCGGCACCACCCACGCGGTGCTGTGTACCCGAGAGTTCGTCCGTGAGCCGTTCTGCGTCATTAACGCCGACGACTACTACGGCGTGGACGCCTACCGCACCATCTACGAGGAGCTGCAGCGCCTGTCGCCGCAGGGGGCGGCCACCATGGTGGGGTACCTGCTGAAGAACACGGTGACGAAGTACGGCACGGTGTCCCGGGGCGTGTGCCATGTGCGGGACGGATATCTCACGGACATCCATGAGACGCTGAAGATCCGCCTGCGGGAGGACGGCACCATCGGCGATGAGGACAGCGGCGTGCTGCTGGAGCCGGACACGGTGGTGTCCATGAACTTCTGGGGCTTCATGCCGTCGGTGTTCGACGAGATGGAGCGGTATTTTGAGGACTTCCTGCGCCATGACGCCGGGGAGAACGTCAAGGCGGAGTGCCTGCTGCCCAATATGGTGGGGGAGCTGCTGCAGGAGGGCCGGCTGAAGGTGTCCGTACAGCAGTCCAGAGACCGATGGTTCGGCATGACGTACCACGAGGATCGGGCGCGGGTGGCCGGAGAACTGCAAAAGCTGCACGAGGCGGGGGTATACCCGCAGAAATTGAGGTAAAAAGCAATGGACGAAAGAGAACGGAGACGGCAGCGGCGCTACCGGGAGGCTATGCGCAACCGCATCATCGCGGCGGCATTTCTGGTGCTGTTGATCGTGGGCATCATCTTCATCGTGAAGGGGTGCAAGGACAAAAAGCAGGCACAGGAGGAGCAGCAGCAACAGGCGGCGGAGGCGCTGGCCCGACAGGATGAGCCGCAGGAGCCGGAGCCTGCCAAGCCGTCGGCGGCGGACAACGAGCTGCTGACGCTGGTGAACCCGTGGAATGAGCTGCCGGAGGATTGGCAGGTAGATCTTGTGACACTGAGCAACGGCCTGCAGATCGACCGGCGGTGCTACGACGCGCTGCAGGAGATGATGGACGCCTGCCGTGAGGCAGGATACGAGCCGCTGATCTGCTCGGCCTACCGGACGCAGGAGACGCAGCAGGATCTGTTCAACAACAAGGTGGCCAAGCTGGAGGCCGGGGGCAAGAGCCACGATGAGGCTGTGCAGGAGGCCGGGACAGTGGTAGCCGTACCGGGCACCAGCGAGCACCAGCTGGGACTGACCGTGGACGTGGTGGACGTCAACAACCAGAATCTGACGGAGGAGCAGGAAAAGACCCCCACCCAGAAGTGGCTGATGGCCAACTCGTGGCGGTACGGGTTCATCCACCGCTACCCCAACAGCAAGAGCGACATCACCGGCATCATCTACGAGCCGTGGCACTACCGCTATGTAGGCAAGGACGCGGCGCAGGAGATCTTCAACAAGGGCATCACGCTGGAGGAGTATCTGGGCGTGACGCATTGAGAAAAATAAGAGCCGCGGCAAAAGCCGCGGCTCTTACTCTGCGTTACTTGCAGTTCTTGGCGTTCTTCGTATTCTTGGCGTTCTTGTTGATGTTCTGGGTATTCTGCTCGCTGGTGTTCTGCTCGTTTTTGGCGTTTTTGCGCTCCTCCATGTGGGGCACCTCCTTTTTGTTGGCTGCCGCCGAAGCGGCAGGTACAGCGTCAGTATGACCGGGAGCGCCGGAAATATACGGGGAAAATTCAAAAATTGTGGTTGACAAGAGACGGGAAGTGCGGTAAAATACCTTAGAAAACAAAGAAGGTCGGTGCATCCGCCTCACCTCACGCCCACGGCAAAGAGGTCAACAGCGTCAGCAGAGCGTCCGGACGGGCGGTTTGCGTTGTTGCGCGGATGCGGAGAGCATTCGCGTTTTTGTTATTTTAGATTGGAGGTGCTTCGGTATTAGCAAGGTACAGCATCAACTGAATGACGAGATCAACGACAAGGAGATCCGATTGATCGGCGAAGGCGGGGAGCAGATGGGCATTGTGTCCGGTGAAGAGGCCCTGCGCATCGCGGAGGAGCACGGGCTGGATCTGGTGAAGATCTCCCCGCAGGCGACGCCCCCTGTGTGCAAGCTGATGAACTACGGCAAGTACAAATTCGAGCAGAGCAAGCGTGAGAAGGAAGCCAGAAAGAATCAGCACGTCGTGGAGATCAAGGAGATCCGGATGTCCCCGGGCATCGACGTGGGCGACTTCAACACCAAGCTGAAGAACGCGCAGAAGTTCCTGTCCGACGGCAACCGCGTCAAGGTGTCCGTCCGCTTCCGCGGACGTGAGATGGCGCACACCGACATCGGCCGCGATCTTCTCAGCAAGTTTGCAGACCTGTGTACCGAAGTGGCGACCCTCGACAAGGCGGCCAAGCTGGAGGGACGGAATATGTCCATCTTCCTATCCCCCAAGGCCGGCAAGTAACCGCGTTTTCCCAAAGCATCATTTTGGAAGGAGTAATATTATGCCTAAACTGAAGACCCACAGCGGCGCAAAGAAGCGCTTCAACCTGACGAAATCCGGCAAGGTCAAGAGAGCTCATGCGTTCAAGAGCCACATCCTGACCAAGAAGGACACCAAGCGTGGCCGTCGTCTGCGCAGCACCACTTATGCTGACTGCACCAATGATGCGACCATCCGCAAGATGATCCCTTACAAATAAGAGACGGAATCGTTAGAATAGGAGGCAATTGAAATATGGCACGTGTTAAAGGCGCAATGATGGCGCGTAAAAGAAGAAACAAGACTCTGAAGCTGGCCAAGGGCTACTGGGGCGCCAAGTCCAAGCACTTCAAGATGGCCAACGAGCAGGTCATGAAGTCCCTGACCTACGCCTATGTGGGTCGTCGCCTGAAGAAGCGGGACTTCCGTCAGCTGTGGATCACCCGCATCTCCGCCGCTGTCAAGCCCCAGGGCATGAACTATTCCACCTTCATGCACGGTCTGAAGGTCGCCGGCATCCAGATCAACCGCAAGATGCTGTCCGAGATGGCGATCAACGACGCCGTGGCGTTCGCCGCCCTGTGCGACATCGCCAAGAAGGCTATCTGAATCAGCGAACAGCGTTCTGCTTCGGCAGGACGCTGTTTTTCCATTCGCCGCGCAAGAAACAGTGGAAAAATGCGAGGTGCTTTGTTATAATGCGATAATGGGCATAGTAAGAAGCAAATTCACCGGCATAAGCCGTGGAAAGGATGATAAAAGTATGTATTGCACGAGAAAAGTCAATGATGATTATACATGGGTGGGTGCCGACTGCCGGCGTCTGGCGCTGTTTGAGGGTGTGTTCGGCGTACCGGACGGCATTAGCTTCAACAGCTATCTGCTGACGGACGAGAAAACGGTGCTGTTCGACACGGCGGACAGCGCGGTGCGCCGCACGTTCCGGGAGAACCTGACCCACGCGCTGGCGGGGCGGGAGCTGGACTACATCGTGGTACACCACATGGAGCCGGATCACGCGGCGGAGCTGGCCGAGCTGGCCGAGGACTATCCGAAGGCGCAGATCCTGTGCAGTGCCATGGCCAAGACCATGGTGGGACAGTTCTTCGGGCCGGAGACGACGGGCCGCATCACTGTTATCAAGGAGGGGGAGACGCTGTGCACCGGGCGGCACACCCTGCGGTTCGTGGCGGCTCCCATGGTACACTGGCCGGAGGTGATGATGACCTACGACGAGACAGACCGGCTGCTGCTGACGGCGGACGCCTTTGGCTGCTTCGGCGCGCTGAACGGGGCGCTGTTTGCCGACGAGGTGGACTTCGACCGGGACTATCTGGACGAGGCACGGCGGTACTATACCAACATCGTGGGCAAGTACGGGCCGCAGGTACAGGCGGTGCTGAAAAAGGCGGCGGCGCTGGACATCGAGATGCTGCTGCCCCTACACGGCTTTGTGTGGCGGGAGGAGCTGGGCTATCTGCTGGGTAAGTACGACCTGTGGAGCCGGTATGAGCCGGAGGTACGGGGCGTGATGATCGCCTACGCCTCGGTGTACGGCGGCACGGAGAACGCTGCCAACGTGCTGGCCTGCCGTCTGGCGGAAAAGGGTGTCCGGGTGAAGATGTTCGATGCATCGGTGACGCCGGCGTCCTACATCGTGTCCGCCGCGTTCCAGTACAGCCATCTGGTGTTCGCCTCCACCACCTACAACATGGGCATCTTCGTCACCATGGAGCAGCTGCTCCACGACATTGCGGCCCACGCGCTGGCGTCCAGGCGGTACGCCCTCATCGAAAACGGCTCATGGTCGCCGGCAAGCGGCAGGAAGATGCAGACGCTGCTGGCTCCGCTGCCGGGCTGGTCGGAGGTGGAGCCGGTGCTGACGGTGAAGTCGGCGCTGCGGCCCGATCAGGCCGCGCAAATGGAGCGGCTGGCGGACAACCTCGCCGCCGACGTGCTGACGGAAAAGGCGGAGGAGGATGCCTCCGGCGAGGCGAAGCACCGGTATGTGTGTAAGGTGTGCGGCTATGTCTACGAGGGTGATGAGCTGCCGGCGGACTACAAGTGCCCGCTGTGCGGCGCGGGCGCGGAATACTTCCGGCAGGAGGCGTGACCCGCGGCGAAAAAAGTGAGAAATTTCCCGTGAAAAATGGGGTAGCTGGGTCCATAGAACCGCTTGACGAAGCTGATGGCGCTGCCGCCTTGTTCGGCGGCGTGGCCGAACCATTCGCAGCCACGGATCGTGATGCTGTGGTCGCTGGCAAGGTGTTTGTCCCTGCCGGATGTGATGAGCTTTTGCCGCAAGGTCTTTTGAAGAAGCTCACAGGCACACATGGGTGCTCACAGAAACCACCGGCAGCACCGTCAAGACCGATTTCATGCGAAAATGGCATCACAATCGCTCCGGCAAGCCGATTTCTCTTGACGAGATGATGGAGAATGAGGACGGCGATATTTTTGAGGTTGCCGATCCTCGCGGCGAGTTTGAGCAAAAGGTGATTTCTGAAATGCAGATCACCGCCTTTGCCGAGCAGAGCATTAGCGAGAAAGACCGGGAGATATTGAAGCCGCGCATGGGCGGCTTGGCCGAACAGGAGATTGCAGACAAGATTGGCTACAAGACCGCCAGCGTAGTCCATAAGCGGATCGCCAGAATTGCGGGGACTTATGAGGACTATGTGACACATCCAGTCCGCTGACTATGCCGTATGCGCAAAGTCAGCGGGCTTTTTATTGCCAAAAAATCAAGAAAGGGGCGACTACCCATGCCAAAGAAAAAGCCACCGCAGACCATTGAGGAATTTTGCGTAGCTGGCCTTGGACTGGCCGAAGGCCTTGATGCCCGCAATGCCGCTGATGTATTCCACGGCGGTGTCATTCAGCGCCTTTGCCGCGGTGACGGCGCGCTGGAACTGCTCGTTATAACCGCTGAACATGGACGCAAAGCAGAGAGTTCCCGGCGGAACAGCGATCAGCCGCAATATGCGCCAGTATCTTTTAGCCACGCTGTTGTATAACGCACTCTGACCATCGGCAACTGCTATCCCGCTAAATGAGCCGATAAAAAAGGAAGCGGCGTGACCGAAGCCACGCCGTCCCTTGAAAACGCAAGGTTTTCACCATTTTTGATTTTACTGCTTTACGACCAACCGGCATGCGCCCTGTTTTTGCGTCAGGTTCAACGGAAGAAGGACGCGGTGTCGATCTGCTGGTAGCCGCCGAAGCTGGAGGGGCAGGCGAAGATCTGTTCCGCCAGCTCCTGACCGAGGAACGCCTTGGTGATCTCGTTGGTCTTGGCGGTCATGTCCACGTCGGTGAACAGGTCGGGGTAGACGCACTTGGCGGCGAACCACGCATTGGCCAGCGCGATCTCATAGTTGGTGTAATAGGCGTTATAGGCCATCTCCAGATAGACCTCGCCGGTCTGCCATGCCTTGCAGGTGTCCAGCAGCGTAGGATCTTCTTGCATCAGCGGGGCGATGTTCTTCACCGCCGCGGCGTCAATGAGCATGACATCCATGCTGCCGCCCAGCGCGGCGAACTTCTCCGCCTCGATGGCCTGCACGGCGTCAGTGCCCAGATCGGTGACGACGTTGCGGATGTTGGCCACTCGGAAGGCAGCGTAGCTCTGGGAGGTCATCAGGTGGTTGGTGGTGCCCCAGTTGCCAAGACCGCAGATGTAGGCGCCGGGCCGGTCGTCATCGGCCGCACCGGCGGCGCGGCGGGTGATCTCCGCCGTCTCAGACTCGATGAAGGAGATCAGCGTCTCGGCGCGATCCTCCCGGCCGAACAGTTGGCCCAGCAGACGGAGAGAGCCGGGGAAGGCTTCGGCGAACACGCCGTCCACACCGGTCCGCAGGGTGATGACGGGTACGCCCACCTGCTGCTGGAGGGCATCAGCCTTCTCCACGTCCTCGTACTCGGAGATGATGATGTCCGGCTGGCAGGAGAGGATCTTCTCCGCCTCGGCGGCCTGCGCGTTGGGCCCGCCAACGCCGCAGGAGGGCAGGGCGGCGAACACGTCGCCGTAGGCCAGCACGTAGGGCCGGGCCACGGCGTCAAACATCTTGGGCCGGTCATCCAGTGTGGTGTTGTCGATGTCCTCGACGCCGCACAGCAGCGCCGTGTCGCCGATGTAGCTGTACATCCGCAGGGCGCCGGCGCCGATGCACACCACGCGCCGGTAGCTGCCGGGGGTGACGGCGACCTGGCGGCCGATCATGTCAGTGACGGTGACGGGCTCTCCATCGGGAGCCGTATTGCCGGGGGTAGTATCCCGCACCTGACCGCAGCCCAGCAGGGTCAGCGTCATGGCCAGCGCCAGCAGCAGCGCGGCGATCCGTTTCATAGGCATGGTAGGGTTCCTCCTTGTTTTGGCGATAATGATACCATCAGCAGACAAGGCAAGCACGGTATTGACGGGCAGAAATGCGCCCATGCCGCGTCAAGCTCCTTGCCAACTGATGGTATTGTAGCGGAAACGCGGAGAATATGCAAGCGGGGGTGGGGGTTATCAGCGGGCAAAAGACCTCCGCCGAAGCGGAGGTCTTTTGCTTGGAATATTGTGAATTGTGAGGAGACAGAGTTACTTCGCAGCAGCCGTCTTCTTCTGCGCGCTCAGCGCCTTGATGCCCTGCACCACCAAGTCGATGGCCAGAACCACCAGCAGTACGCCGATGATGCCGCGGATGTAGCACCACACCACACCGTCGCCGCCGGCCATGATGCCGGTGACCTGCGCCTTGATGGTGAACACCAGAGAGGTCAGGGTCACCACCAGCATGAAGAACATGGGGAAGTAGAACATCTTGTTGTTGCGGCCGATCTTGCCCAGCCAGCAGCACACAGCCAGCAGACCCAGAGCGGCCAGCAGCTGGTTGGCAGCGCCGAACAGAGCCCAGATCTTGGCGTAACCGGTGAGGCCCAGCGCCACGCCGGCCACCACGGTGATGGCGGTCGCCACATAGGGGTTGGTGATGACCTTCTTCCAGCCAGTCAGATCCTCGCGGGTCTGGCCGGGCTCCACAAAGAACTCAGCGAACATGTAGCGGGCCAGACGGGTGGCGGTATCCACAGAGGTCAGGCAGAAGGCGGACACGGCCAGGATCAGCATGGAGTACACAGCGTTGTAGCAGCCGGGGCCGAAGACCTTGGAGAACATGGAGGCCAGACCGGTGGCGAACACCACGGTAGGCGTAGTGGTCGTGCCGTCAGCATAGGAGGCCCAGATGTAGCCCACGGCGCAGACGGAAATCAGTGCCAGCGCGCACTCGATCAGCATGCCGCCGTAAGCGATGGGCTTGGCGTCCTTTTCCTGATCCAACTGCTTGGAGGTGGTGCCGGAGCCCACCAGAGAGTGGAAGCCGGACACAGCGCCGCAGGCGATGGTCACGAACAGAGCGGGGAACATGTAGCCCAGAGACGTGCCGGAGGGAGCCAGCGTGTCATAAAAGCCGGTGAAGGCGGGCATGTCCACGATGGGGTGTGCGCCGATGATGCCCACGACAGCCAGAACCATCATGCCGTACAGCAGGAAGGAGCTCAGGTAGTCACGGGGCTGGAGCAGGATCCACACGGGGGTGACGGAGGCCACGCCGATGTACAGACCTACGATGATCATCCACACGGTGTAGCTCAGGTAGATGGGATGCCAGTTCAGGCCGATGACCATGCAGGCCACGATACCGATGACACCGATGATGGTGGAGATGCCCAGAGGGGCGTTGCGGCGGTATACGAAGAAGCCGAAGATGATGGCCATCAGGATGAACATGATGGAGATGATGGCAGTGGAAGCATTGGCGGCGGAAGCCTCCAGATCCACAAGACCGTCAGCGGTATAGGTGGCCTTGAAGGTGTTGGCCACGATGGAGGCGAAGGCCGCCACCACCAGGATCAAGGTCAGGTAAGCGAACACGATGAACAGCTTCTTGGCCTTGGCGCCGATGGCGTCACCGATGACCTCGCCGATGGACTCGCCCTTGTGGCGGATGGAGGCAAACAGCGCGCCGAAGTCATGGACACCGCCGAAGAAGATGCCGCCAATCAGCACCCACAGCATCACGGGCACCCAGCCGAACACAGCGGCCTGAATGGGGCCGTTGATGGGGCCGGCACCGGCGATGGAGGAGAAGTGATGGCCCATCAGCACGGGGGCCTTGGCGGGGCAGTAGTCCTTGCCGTCTTCCATGGTATGAGCAGGCGTGGGACGGGAGTTATCCACACCCCACTTTTTGGCCAGCCAACCGCCGTAGAAAATGTAACCTACGACCAGAACGGCACAGCCGATGATCAGGAACAAAGCAGCATTCATAAAGCTCTCTCCTTTCTGAACAATTTTTTCATTTGCTTATGAAACAGGCCCTGATTCAGAACCTGTGCTGCACTGTGTCCGCTGCGGTTGGTGCATACCGAGTTTTCCGGCAGCACCGCCAGAGCGGTATGAAAATCCATCCAGCCCCAATAGGACAGGCGGAAGCTCTTGTAGAGCTTACAGCGCTTCAGCGCTTTCCGCGCCTCATCATCACAGCTGTCACACACGAACAGCGTGGTGATGTAGGTGTACATATGGGTGGGGCCGGGCTGAATACGGGCCATGCCCTGCTCGTAGGCCAGCTTTTCGCAGGCATCATAGATCGCCTTGGTGAGATGGGGAACGCTGAACAAATACACATACTCGAAGCTTTTGGCCTCCCAGAGCTTTGCCTTTTTGGAGAGGACGTACTTTTCCGATGTGGCGTAGAAGTCCATGGTAGCAGCCAGAGGCTGCTGCTCCTCCTGGCAACGGGTGATATCAAATTGGCTCTGATAAATGGTACACAGCCGGTCAACGGCTTCCTCGCGGGTCATGCGGCGGCCTCCTCTCGCGTTAAGTTCTTAACGGCTGGAAACGGTTTCTTTGCGCTCTTTCGTAATGAAAACTGTGAAAGGAACTGTCGGAAAAAATTACATTTTTCACATAACGAAAACGTTACCGAGCCGTCTAAATCACGTTCCATACTATACGCCACGATTTTTCAACTTTCAAGGGGCAAAACTCTACAATTTTTAAGTGTTAAGTTTATGTAAATTTTAGGTTGATTTTCACAAAGAAACCGTATATACTGAGAATTGTCGCCGCCTATCCGGGAGGTAGGCTGATAGACGCAGAAAAACGCCGCCATGAAAATGGCGGCGTTTTTGTACCTCAGCGCGGGGCATCGCTGTCCGAAGGGATCAGAGCGTACCGGTGACGGTGAGGGTGGCGGTGCCGGGGGCCACAGTGTAGGCCCCGGTGGCGGCATCCTGCGTGAAGTTGGCGGCGGGCACGGTGATAACGCCGGCCACGGTAGCGAACCGGCCGGTGGCGGCATCATAGGTGTACTGGGCCGGGGCGGTCAGGGCCGTGCCGTCCAGTGTCACGGTGAGATCCCGGAGGATGGGGGAGAACACATCCGTGACCACCAGACTGTCGGCGGCGCTGGCCACGGTGTTACCGCTGTTCTGGATGACGAGGGTGTAGGTCAGGCGGCCGTTAGCGGCCACCTCTGTGGGGGACAGGGCCTTGCTGATGGTCAGCACCGGTCCGGTCACGGGGGACACCGTCTCCGTGGCGGTGACGGCATCGGGCAGTCCACCGCCGGTAACGGTGACGGTGTTCACCACGCTGCCCTCTGCGCCCAGAGGGGCGAAGGCGCTGGGCTCCGCCTCGTAGGCGATGACGGTGCTGCCCCCGGCGGGAACAGAGATGCCGGCGATGGTCAGCGGCGGGCCTGCCGTGACGGTGGGAGCCGCCTGCAGCACACCGTCCTGATAGTACCGGACGGAGCCGGCGGTGTAGGTCAGGGGATAGACGGTATTGCCGTTGAAGGCATAGCCGCCCAGATCATCGGTGACGGTCAGACCGGTCAGTGCCGCCGCGCCGGAATTGATCAGGGTGATGAGATAGGTGATGGGTCGTCCGGTGCGGTAGGTGGGCACCACCGCCGTTTTGGAGGCGGTCAGTACCTCCAGCAGCTAGCCGGTGGTGATATTGGAATTGGCAGTGCCGCCGCTGTAAGTCAGGGTGGCCTGATTGGTGAATGTTGCCATGAAATGACCTCCTGTGTCGGGTTGGCGGGACATCATCCCGCACCCCATTGTATGCGCCGGTGCGGGGAGGTGCGCGTATATAAAAAAGGAGACGCCCGGGGGACGTCTCTTTTTTACATATAATATAATAAGCGGAGCTTACAGATCGTGTACCCGCAGGGCGCGGATGGCGTTGAGCACCGCCAGCACCATCACGCCTACGTCGGCGAAGATGGCGGCCCACATGTCGGCCACGCCTATGGCTACCAGCGCAAGGCACGCGAACTTGATGACCAGCGCGAACACAATGTTCTGGTACACGATGCCGATGCACTTGCGGGAGATCTTGATGGCCTTGGCGATCTGCAGCGGCTCGTCGTCCATCAGTACGATGTCGGCGGCCTCGATGGCGGCGTCGCTGCCCATGGCACCCATGGCGATGCCGATGTCTGCACGGCTCAGCACCGGGGCATCGTTGATGCCGTCGCCCACGAAGGCCAGCTTGGCCTTGCCGTGCTGGTAGGTCAGCAGCTCCTCCACCTTGCTGACCTTGTCAGCGGGCAGCAGGTCGCTGTGAACCTCGTCCACGCCCAGCTCCGCCGCCACGGACTCCGCCACCCTTTTGGCATCACCGGTGAGCATGACGGTCTTGTCCACACCGGCCTTATGCAGGGCGGCGATGGCCTCCCTGGCGTGGGGCTTCACCACGTCGGAGATGACGATGTGACCGGCGTACTGGCCGTTCACGGCCATGTGGATGATGGTGCCGACGCTGTGACAGTCGTGGTAGGGGATGCCAAGCTGCGCCATGAGCTTGCTGTTGCCGGCGGCAACGGGTACGCCGTCCACCACGGCGGTGATGCCGTGGCCGCTGAGCTCCTGCACCTCCGTGACGCGGCTGCGGTCGATGGGCCTGCCGTAGGCCTGCTGCAGGCTCTTGCTGATGGGGTGGGAGGAGGCGCATTCGGCCAGCGCCGCGTATTCCAGCAGCTTGGCCTCGTCCATTTCATTGTGATGGACGGCCGTGACCTCGAACACGCCCCGGGTCAGGGTGCCGGTCTTGTCAAACACCACGCACTTCACCTGCGACAGCGTTTCCAGATAGTTGGAGCCCTTGATAAGGATGCCCTCCTTGCTGGCACCTCCGATACCGGCAAAAAAGCTCAGGGGGATGCTGACCACCAGCGCACAGGGGCAGCTGGTGACGAGGAACGTCAGGGCGCGGTAGATCCACTGCTCCCACTGGCCGTCCATACCGCCCACCAGCCGGATCACCGGCGGCAGCACCGCCAGTGCCAGCGCACTGTAGCACACGGCGGGGGTGTAGATGCGGGCGAACTTGGCGATGAAGTCCTCGGAGCGGGACTTGCGGGAGCTGGAGTTCTCCACCAGCTCCAGGATCTTGGACACGGTGGACTCGCCGAAGGCCTTGGTGGTGCGGATCTTCAGCAGGCCGGTCATGTTGATGCAGCCGCTGATGATCTCGTCGCCCTCGCGGGCGTCCCGGGGCAGGCTCTCGCCGGTAAGGGCGCTGGTGTTCAGGGTGGAGGCGCCCTCGGTGATGATGCCGTCGATGGGCACCTTCTCGCCGGGCTGCACCACGATGACCGTGCCGATAGCCACCTCATCGGGATCGACCTGCACCAGTCGGCCGTCCTGCTCGATATTGGCGTAGTCAGGGCGGATGTCCATCAGGGCGCTGATGTTTTTGCGGCTCTTGCCCACGGCGTAGCTCTGGAACAGCTCGCCGATCTGGTAGAACAGCATGACGGCGATAGCCTCGTTGTAGTCGCCGCTCTTTTCGTAGATGGCCAGCGCAAAAGCGCCGATGGTGGCCACGGCCATCAGGAAGTTCTCGTCGAATACCCGGCCGTTGAGGATGCCCTGCCCCGCCTTCTTCATGATGTCGTAGCCGATGACGATGTATGCCGCCAGATACAGCGCCAGCCGCAGCCAGCCGGTGACGGGGATAAAGTGCAGGGCCACCAGCATCACCGCCGCGATGAGGATGCGGAGCAGCATCTTTTTCTGCTTCTTTGTCATGGGTCTGCGCTCCTTTCACAGTGAAATGGGGAAAAGCGTAAGCGAGGCGTCCCGCCTGCCGTGCAAACGGGACGCCCGCGCCGTGGGAGGATCAAAGCTCGATCTCGCAGTCGGGCTCCACCTTCTTGCAGGCCTTCAGCACGTCCTTCATGACCTTCTTGGGGTCGGCGTTTTCGGCGAACTCCACGATCATCTTCTGCGTCATGAAATTCACCACGGCGGAGGCAACGCCCTCGGTCTTCCTGGCGGCTTCCTCCATCAGGTTGGCGCAGTTGGCACAGTCGACTTCGATGGCATAGGTCTTTTTCACAAGATAAGCTCCTTTCATGTGCGTAAATCATTAAGCACTTGTTTAATCATCATGGCCGTAGTATAATGCGGGCAGAGGGAAAAGTCAATGACATCGGCGCGAAGATGCCCAAAGCGGCGAAAACCATTTCCGATCGGGCGAAAAGGAGGACAAGACATGGAACATACCGGACTGCCCCACGACCACGGGGAGGAGCAGAACCACACCGCCGCTATGCGGGAGCTGCTCCGGGATGAGGGACACTTCCAGCGCATTGCGGACATTTTCCGGCAGCTGGGCGACCCCAGCCGCATCCGTATTTTCTGGCTGCTGTGCCACTGCGAGGAGTGCGTGGTGAACATCGCGGACATGGTGGATATGTCCAGTCCCGCCGTGTCCCACCACCTGCGGGTACTGAAGGACAGCGGACTGCTGGACAGCTGCCGGGATGGGCGGGAGGTGTACTACCGTGCCGCCGACGCGCCCCAGAGCCGTCTGCTCCACGAGATGATCGAGCAGGTGATGGACGTGGCCTGCCCCCAGTGGCGGGAGGAGGCAGAGCAGGTGAAGATCATCCGGGAGATCCACGACCACCTGACGGAGCACATGGAGCAGCGGGTGACCATCGAGGAGCTGTCGCACCGCTACCTCATCAACCCCACCACGCTGAAGACCGTATTCAAGGAGGTCTACGGCAATTCGCTGGCAGCCCACATGAAGGAGCACCGCATGGAAAAGGCGGCGGCGCTGCTGCGGGAGACGGACATGAGCGTGGCGGAGATCGCCGGACAGGTGGGTTATGAGAGCCAGAGCAAGTTCACGGCGGCGTTCAAGGAGCAGTTCGGTCAGCTCCCCACGGCCTACCGGCGCACATAAGGAAAGAGACGGACGCGAGCGTCCGTCTCTTTTCCTTATTCCAGTATGATCCAGTTATCCTGCTTCTCCGTGACGTAGCCCACGGCGGCAGCGGTGGGGATGGTGTCCCGCAGCTCCCGCAGGCAGGCGCCGGCGTCCGCCGCCGCCACGGCCATCAGCAGGCCGCCGCTGGTCTGGGGATCGTACAGCAGATCCTGCATGGTGCGGGAGATGCCGCTACGGACGGTGACGCCGCCCTCGGCGTAATCCCGGTTACGGTACGCGCCGGCGGGGAGGAAGCCCATGTCCGCCAGCTCCCACGCCTCCGGGTGATAGGGCACGTCCGCCGTCCGGATGTGGACGGTGCAGCCGCTGCCCTGCGCCATCTCGAAGCTGTGGCCCAGCAGGGCAAAGCCCGTCACGTCGGTGCAGCTGTGGACGCGGTACTTGACCATGATGTCCCGGGCCGCCTTGTTCAGCGTGGCCATCTGGCGGTAGATGCGCTGCATCACCTCATCCGGCACCAGATCCGCCTTGGCGGCGGTGGTCAGCACACCCACGCCCAGCGGCTTCGTCAGCAGCAGCACGTCGCCGGGACGTGCGCCGCTGTTGGTCAGGATCCTCTGCGGATGGACGAAGCCGGACACGGCCAGACCGTAGATGGGCTCCGCGCCGTGGATGGTGTGGCCGCCGGTGATGATGGCCCCGGCCTCGTAGGCCTTGTCGTAGCCGCCCCGCAGCAGCTCCTGCACCGTGTCCTGCGTCATGGACTCCGGCAGGCACAGGATGTTCAGGGCCAGCTTGGGCTCGCCGCCCATGGCGTATACGTCGCTGATGGCGTTGGCCGCGGCGATCTGTCCGTACAGGAACGGGTCGTCCACGATGGGCGGGAAGAAGTCGGTGGTCTGCACCAGCGCCGTATTCTCGTCCAGATAGTAGACGCTGGCATCGTCGGAGCGGTCATAGCCCACCAGCAGCCGGGGGTCGCTGTGGGTACGGAAGCCCTCCAGCAGGTGTACCAGCGTACCGGCGCCCACCTTCGCGCCGCAGCCGGCGCAGGACGCCAGCTTTGTCAGTTTGACCTCCGTTTCCATGGTCAGCCCTCCGTTTCGTCGATGTGGTACACCGTGGTATAGCCGGTGCCGTCCCATGCGGCCACCTGCTCTACGTCCTGCGCGGCCTCGCCCTCCGGACGGAGCCATCGCTCCTCGCAGCGGACGCAGGTGCCGCAGCTGCTGCTGAGGTCGCGGGGCACCGGCATGACCCGGCAGGGGATACCGGCCCCGTCGCACAGCAGCTTGTAGCGGGTGGCGCCGAAGTGAGAAAAGAACGTGGCGAAGTAAATCATTTCGAAAATGTAAGCGTCCACTCACCGTCGTTTTCAGCGGTGCTGACCTTGTAGCCCATGTGCTGGGCGTAGCGGGTGGTGTTCTCCCGGGAGGCGTGGTTGTCCACGATGATCTGATAGCTGTCCTCGCCGGTGGACATGGCGCTGCGCAGCAGCACCACGGGCTCGGGGCAGGAAAGGCCGCGTGCGTCGATGGTTTTCATAGTTCGTTCCTCCTTACGCTTTCTTCTTGAAGGTGTTCAGGCAGCCGATGAGGGCCACTACCACAAGGCCGATGACCACGGCGAGCTTACCGGCGCCGGTGGGGCCGGCGGCGCTGGAGGCCAGACCGAAGTTGTGGGCAAAGGCAGCGCCCACGATAAGACCCAGCACCGTCACGGCGCTGTCGGAGTTGCCCTCGCCGGACAGCACCAGCTGACGCAGGGGGCAGCCGCCCAACAGCACACAGCCGAAGCCCACCAGCACCATGCCCAGGCAGTTCCACAGGCCGTCGGTATGGGCCACGGGCTGATCGGCGAAGCCCAGATGGAAGAACACGGTGTCGCTCACGCCGTTGAGGATCAGGTTGCAGACCAGTGCGCTGACCAGAATGGCGCCGAAGCCCATGAGCAGCTTGGGCTCGCGGAACAGCACCACGTCGCGGATACCGCCCACCATGCACAGGCGGGTGCGCTGGGCAAGGCCGCCCACGATCAGACCTGCGGCAAGGCTGATGAGGATGGGAGCGTGCTTGGCGCCTGGGCCGCCGCCGGCTTCCGTGAAGAAGATGAAAGCGGGGGCCGCCACCAGCAGGATGAACACGATCACCTGAATGGCGGGGAACAGGACGCCGTCCAGCTTGGTCTGGACGTAGGTCCGCTTCAGGGAGTAGCCGCGCTTCAGGAAGAACACACCGGCCAGAATGCCGATGGCGAAGCCCAGCAGGCCCAGCAAGGCGTTGAGGTCGCCGCCGGCCAGACGCAGGATCATGCGGAACGGGCAGCCGAGGAACATCAGGCAGCCGATCATCACGAAGAAGCCCAGCACGAAGCGGGTGACGGGGGCGCTGCCACCCTTGGCGGAGAACTCCTTGCGGCACAGGGCCACCAGGAAGCTGCCCAGCACCAGACCGATGATCTCAGGCCGGATATACTGCACGGCGGCGGCGCGGTGCAGGCCAAGACCGCCGGCGGTATCCCGCAGGAAGCAGGCAATGCAGAAGCCCATGTTGGAGGGATTGCCGAAGTAGACCAGCAGAGCGGCGATGACGCCGATGATCAGACCGGCGATGACGATCTGCCATCTTTCGCGTTTGACGTTCATGTGTGATTTTCTCCTCTTTTATATAATGTAGCCTTATCGTACCACCGGTACGGGGGAAAAGTCTAATAGCAATTATTGATGATTCCACTAAAACTATTTGATTTCCGAATAAATATATGATAAGGTGGGGAAAAAGGGAGGGATACCCATGGAGCGCATCTATCTGGACAACGCCAGCACCAGCTTTCCCAAGGCGCCGGGTACGGCGGAGGCCATGTACGACTATGTGAAGAGCTGCGGCTGCAACGTCAGCCGGGGCGGCTACGACGAGGCGTATCGGGCGGAGGAGCTGGTGCTGGACACCCGGCAGCGGCTGACCCGCCTGTTCCACGGCCCGGACTGCCGCAACGTGGTGTTCACCAAGAACATCACCGAGAGCCTGAACGTGCTGCTGAAGGGGCTGCTGCACAGCGGCGATCATGTGCTGGTGTCCGCCATGGAGCACAATGCCGTCATGCGGCCCCTGACCCAGCTGGCGGCGCGGGGCATCGCCTTTGACCGTGTGCCCTGCGGCCCGGACGGCAGCCTGCGCACGGAGGAGCTGGCAGGGCTGCTGCGGCCGGAGACGCGGGCGGTGGTGATGCTCCACGCCAGCAACGTGTGCGGCACGCTGCTGCCGGCGGCGGAGGTGGGGGCGTTCTGCCGCGACCACGGACTGCTGTTCGTGCTGGACACCGCCCAGACGGCGGGAGCGTTCCCCATCGACATGGAGGCCATGCACATCGACGCGCTGGCCTTTACCGGCCACAAGGGTCTGCTGGGACCTCAGGGCATCGGCGGCTTTATCCTCCGGCCGGAGCTGGCCAGGCGTATGGAGCCGCTGCTGTCCGGCGGTACCGGCAGCGTCAGCCACTCCGAGGAGGTGCCTGCCTTCATGCCCGACCGCTTCGAGGCGGGGACGCTGAACCTGCCGGGCATCATGGGGCTGCACGCGGCACTGGTATGGCTGGAGCGGGAGGGCATCCACCGCATCCGCCAACATGAGCTGGCGCTGACGGCCCGGTTTCTGGAGGGCCTGCGGGACATTCCCCGGCTGCGGGCTGTGGGACGGCGCGGCGCGGAGGGCCGCGCCGCCGTGGTGTCGGTGGCCTGCGAGGGCATCGACCCCGCCTTTCTGGCGGACGCGCTGGGCCGGGAGTACGGCGTGCTGACCCGCGTGGGGCTGCACTGCGCCCCCAACGCTCACAGAACACTGGGCACCTACCCCGCCGGGACGGTGCGATTTTCCTTCGGCCCGTGGAACACGGAGGCGCACGCGGACGCGGCGCTGACGGCGCTGCGGGAGCTGAGCGGGAGGGACGTATGGAACTGAAGCAGCTGCAATCCTTCTGCGCCGTGGTGCAGTATCGCAGCTTCACCAAGGCGGCGGAGAAGCTGTACCTTTCCCAGCCCACGGTGAGCACCCATATCCGCCAGCTGGAGGAGGAGTTCGGCTCCCGGCTCATCGTACGCACCACCAAGTCCATCGAGGTGACGCCCCGGGGGCAGGAGCTGTACGCCTGCGCCTGCGGCATCGTGCACCTGCGGGACGACCTGCTGCGCAGCTGGAACGACGAGGACGAGCAGGTCATCCGCATCGGCGCGTCCACCATCCCGTCGGCGTACATCCTGCCCCAGATCCTGCCGGCCTTCCGGCGGGAGCACCCGGACTCCCAGTTCCATGTGTTCCAGAGCGACAGCGAGGGCATCGTGGAGGGACTGCTCACCGGCGCGTTCGACGTGGGGCTCATCGGCGCGCACATCCACGGGGAGGCGCTGGAGCTGACGCCGTTCTACGAGGATCGCATGGTGCTCATCACGCCGGTGAACGACCACTTCCGGGAGCTGGCGGCCCGCAGCGTCACCATCGAGGACATCTGCCGGGAGCCGATCCTCCTGCGGGAAAAGGGCAGCGGCAGCAAGAAGTGCATCTCCTCCTACCTCCGGCAGATGGGGGTGGAGGAGAGCCGGCTGACGGTGACGGCGCGGCTCAACGATCAGGAGTCCATCAAGAATCTGGTGGCCGGCGGGCTGGGCGTGTCCATCATCTCGGAAAAGGCGGCGGAGGACGCACGGGACGCGGGGCGGCTGATGACGTTTGAGCTGCCGGACGGCGGGGCGCGGCGGGAGCTGTACGCCGCCAGCCGGCGGGGCGCGCCGGTAAACCGGCAGACCCGTCAGTTTCTGGATTTCGTCATCGGCTTTTACAGGTGAAAGCGCGGCGGAAGCAAAAGCCGGGGATTCCGGCGGAAAAAGCGATTTCGCTTTTGCAAAAGGGGAAAAACGGTGATACAATCCCCCTTGAACAGGGAAGATGCCCGCGGAAGCCGCAGCGATGCGGCTTTTCCGAAGCACACGGGTTAGTATACTCTAACTGCTTTTCGCGAGGCTTTTCGCGAGGGAAGATTGGATAACTGCGACTTCGCCGCTGCCCACAAGGAGCAGCTTTGCGCCCCGTGCAAAAGCGCGTCCACGATCCGTCCGCGCCCTCCAATGAGCGGCTGATCGGGGAGATCTTCAGCGGCACAAAATACAAGGTGACGTATGAGGCAAGCATGGGGGACCATCTCCTGTTCCGTGCGGCGTTTTGGCTTGCGCATCGTGGAAAAATGCCTTATAATGACAAAAAATACGGCAGGAGGGTTTTACGATGTACGAACTGATACAGGTATCCGGCAACAGCTACTATGTGCAGAGTCCCGCCAGGATCGGCCTTGTGCGGCTGAACGACACGGACGTGTGCTTCATCGACAGCGGCAGCGACAAGGACGCGGGCCGCAAGGCCCGGCAGATACTGGATAAGAACGGCTGGCGCCTGACGGCCATCTACAACACCCACTCCCACGCCGACCACATCGGCGGGAACCGGTACCTCCAGGGCCAGACGGGCTGCCGCATCTACGCCCCCGGCGCGGAGTGCGCCTTCACCCGCCATCCGATCCTGGAGCCGTCTCTGCTGTACGGCGGCTGTCCGCCCAGAGAGCTGCGGCATAAGTTCCTTATGGCGCAGGAGAGCAACGCGGCGTACCTGACGGCGGAGGTGCTGCCGCAGGGCATGGAGCTGCTGCCGCTGCCGGGCCACTGCATGGACATGGCAGGCTTCCGGACGCCGGACAACGTGGTGTATCTGGCGGACTGCCTGTCCAGCCGGGAAACGCTGGAGAAGTACCGCATCGGCTATATCTACGACGTGGGGGCGTACCTCGCCACGCTGGAGACGGTGGAAAAAATGGAGGCCAGAGCGTTCGTCCCCGCCCACGCAGAGGTGACGGAGGACATCGCGCCGCTGGCCCGGTACAATCGGGAGGTCGTGGAGGAGATCGGGGACTGCATCACGGAGCTGTGCGGGCAGCCGGTGACATGGGAGGAGCTGCTGAAGGCGCTGTTCGCCCGGTACGGCATGTCCATGACCTTTGAACAGTACGCGCTGGTGGGCGCCACGGTGCGCTCGTATCTGACATGGCTGAAGGAGATGGGACGGGTGACGCCGGAGTTCGCGGAGAACCGCATGCTGTGGCGGCGGGCGTGACGGGTCAGACGGCGCGGCGGTGCAGGACGACCTTTTCGCCGTCTACCTCCGCCAGACGCAGCTCCGGACCGAACACGTCGCGGAGCATAGCCTCCGTGACGGCGTCGCGGGTGACGGCCCAGCGGATGGCGCCGTCCTTCAGAAAGAAGAAGCGGTCACCGAAGGCGAGAGCCTGATTCAGATCGTGCAGTGAGCTCAGGACGGCGATATGCCGCTCCTGAGCCGCTTTTTTTGCCTCCCGCAGCAGCAGATGCTCGTTGGACACGTCCAGACTGCCGGTGGGCTCGTCCAGCAGCAGCAGACGAGGCTCCTGCACCAGCGCCCGGGCGATGGCCACCTTCTGCCGCTCGCCGCCGGACAGCTCCGTGACGCGGCGGTCCGCCAGCGGGGAAAGGGCCATGTCGGCCAGCACCTGCGCGGCGGCGGCGCGGTCAGCTGGGCCGGCCTGCAGGCCGAAGCGGGACAGGCGGCCCAGCAGCACGGAGTCGAACACCGTCAGATCGCCGAACCGGATGTCCTGCGGCACATAGGCGATGCACCGTGCCCGCTGCCGCCGGGGCAGGGCCGTCAGCTCCTGCCCGTCGAAGCGGATGGAGCCGCTGTCGGGGGTGCAGATGCCCAGCAGATTCCTGAACAGCGTGGTCTTGCCGGAGCCGTTGCGGCCCAGCAGGATACCGATCTCGCCGTCCCGCAGCGTCAGCGCCGCGTCCCGCAGCACCGGCGCGCTGCGGCGGCTGTAAGAAAAGGTCAGATGCTCCACGGTCAGCATGCGGTCGTCTCCTTTCGCGCAAAGAGGATGGTCAGGAAGAACGGCGCGCCCAGCAGGGAGGTGATGGCTCCTACCGGCAGCGCGGAGCCGCTGCCCAGACTGCGGGACAGCACGTCGGCCAGCAGCAGCAGGAGGCTGCCGCTGAGAGCGGAGGCGGGGATCGACCAGCGGTGATCCTGCCCCAGCAGGCGCTTGACGGTGTGGGGGCAGATGATGCCCACAAAGCCGATGACGCCCAGAAACGACACGCACACCGCCGTCATGACGGAGGCGGTCAGCAGTGAGACAAAGCGCAGCAGTGCCACGTTGACGCCCAGCGTCCCGGCGGTGTCGCCGCCGCTGAGCAGGGCGTTGTAGCGCCACGACAGCAGAATGAAGAGCGCCGTGCCCGCCGCCACCACGGCCAGCATGATCCAGTCCGTGCGGTAGGTGGCCCGGCCCAGATCGCCGAAGCTCCAGATCACCGCCGCCGACAGGCCCACATCCGTGGCGTAGAACTGCAGGACGGTGGTGGCCGCCGTCCACATGGCGCCGATGGCGATGCCGGCCAGCACCACCACGTTGGGGGAGAAGGCCCGCAGGCGGCACAGCCCCAGGATCAGCAGGATGGACGCGGTGGCGAACAGGAACGCCAGCAGCGACGTGGCGAAGGGGCTGACGCCCACGCCGTAGTTGGCCAGATTGTTGCCGGTGGAGAGAAAACCGCCGGAAAAGGCGATGATGGACAGATTGGCGCCGAACACCGCCGCGTTGGACACGCCCAGCGTGGACGGGGAGGCCATGGTGTTGCCCAGCGTGGTCTGCATGATGAGACCCGACACCGACAGGCCCGCCCCGGCGATGAGCGCCGCCAGCAGGCGCGGGATGCGGATATTCCAGATGATCCGCGCCGCCGTGCCGTCTATCCGGCCCAGCAGGGCGGACAGGCACTCCGCCGCGCTCATACGGGACGAGCCCACCAGCAGGCAGGCGAAGGCGGCCAGCACCACGGCGCAGGCCAGTATGACGACCACCACCGTGTTTTTCCGTGTCCGAGCGCTCCTGCCGTCCATGTGTGTCCTCCTCCGTGCGGGATGTAAGATATCACATTATACAGCAAACGCGAATTTCGCACAAGCGGGTAGGGGGGATGGTTCGCAGGTATCGTGCATTCTGCACATTGACATTTCAGGTTTTCGGGGATAATATACCCATTCTGGAAAGAAAACTACGGGGAGGTGTCCCTTGTGGCTGAAAAAAAGACCAATATTCAACTGTTCCATCCGATGGATCTGACGCAGGGAGCTTGCTGGAGGACCATCCTGCTGTTCTCGCTGCCGGTGATCCTGTCCTACCTGCTTCAGCAGGTCTACTCCATCAGCGACGCCGCCATCGTGGGCCAGACCCTGACGGCGCAGGAGGTGGCCGGCGTCAACGATACGGCCTCGCTGGTGTTCATCTTTTTGCAGTTCGCCTTCGGCGTCAGTGCCGGGTTCTGTGTGGTGACATCCTGCCATGTGGGCGCGCAGAACAACGCCGGCGTCCGCCGCAGCCTTGCCACCCAGATCGTGCTGTCCGCCGCGCTGACGGCGGTGCTGACGGCGCTGGCACTGGTGCTGCTGGATCCCATGCTGGCGTGGATCAACGTGACGCCGGAGGATCCGGAGGTCTACCGCGCCGCGTACACCTACTGCTTCATCATCTTCGTGGGCATCGGCGCGCAGCTGTTCTACAACTTCATCTGCTCGTTCCTGCGGAGCATGGGCGACTCCGTGACGCCGCTGGTGTTTTTGCTGTTCTCCACGCTGCTGAACGTGGGGCTGGATCTGCTGTTCATCCTGCGGTTCCACTGGGGTGTGGCCGGTGCGGCCGCCGCCACCGTGGCCGCCCAGCTCATCAGCACCGTGGCCTGCTTCTGCTACGCCTTTGCCCGCTATCCGGACATCCGGCTGAAGCGGGAGGACTGGCACATCACGCTGTACGATGTGCGCCGCCATGTGAGCCGGGGCATCCCGTTGGGACTGCAGTTCTCCGTGCTGGCCATCGGTATCATCGTCATGCAGAGCGTGGTGGTGCAGTTCGACATGCTGGACGGCCGCATGGTGTCCAGCGCCGCCCAGAACGGCTTCGGTGCGGCCAATAAGCTGTCCAGTCTGGTGGCGACGCCCATGAACGCGCTGGGCACGGCCATGACCAGCTTCACCGCCCAGAATCTGGGGGCGGGGCGGTACGACCGCATCAGGAAGGGCACGCTGCAGGGCATGGCGGTCATGGGGATCATGGTGCTGTGCGCGGCGGGCATCGGTCTGCTGCTGACGGTCAACGACCTGTATCTCCATGTGTTTCTCAGCGCCGACAAGGTGACGGAGGAGACGGTGCGCTTCGGCAATACGTTCCTCTATGTGGATTTCGCCATGTACCCGTTTCTGGGCGGCATCTTCCTCATCCGCAACTGCGTGCAGGGCATCGGGCGGTCGACCTTTGTGCTGGGCGCGGGCGGCGCGGAGCTGGTGGCCCGCATCGCGGTATGCCTGCTGCTGCCCGCCGCCGCGGCAGGCGGCGCGGTCAGCGCCGCAGCGCCCCCGCTGGCGTTCTATGCGCTGTGCGCCGCCGATCCCATGGCGTGGATCGCCGCCGACACGGTGCTCAGCGTGCCGCTGATCCGCAACATCCTGCGCATGGACTACCGCTATCTGCGGGGCGGTCAGGCATAAAAAAGAGACGGACGCGAAGGCGTCCGTCTCTTTTTTTAGCGGCTCAGCCGCGGCGGAGGATGGCGTCCAGATCCTGCTCCGGGGCGGTGGTGGGCTGCAGCCCGTAGGTGTCCACCAGGATCTTCACCACCGATTCCGACAGGAACGCCGGCAGCGTGGGCCCCAGGTAGATGTTCTTCACGCCCAGCGCCAGCAGGCTCAGGAGGATACACACCGCCTTCTGCTCGTACCACGACAGCACCAGCGTCAGTGGCAGGTCGTTGACGGTGCAGCCGAAGGCCTCCGCCAGCGCCAGCGCCACCGTCACGGCGCTGTAGGCGTCGTTGCACTGGCCCATGTCCAGGATACGGGGCAGGCCGCCGATCTCCCCCAGATCCAGATCGTTGAAGCGGTACTTGCCGCAGGCCAGCGTCAGCACCAGCGAGTCCATGGGCGTCTTTTTCACGAACTCCGTGTAGTAATTGCGGCCGGGGTGGGCGCCGTCGCAGCCGCCCACCAGAAAGATGTGCTTCACCGCGCCGCTCTTGATGGCGGCGATCACCGCCTCCGCGTTGGACAGTACCGCCGCGTGGCCGAAGCCGGTGGTCAGCATGTGGCCGCCGTTGATGCCGCTCATGCTGTGGTCGTGGTCGTAGCCGCCCAGCGCCAGCGCCTGTTGGATGAGGGGGGAGAAGTCCTTGCGGCCGTTTTCGTCGGCGGCGATGTGGGTCAGGCCGTCGTAGCCCACCACGGAGGTGGTGTACACCCGGTCGGCGTAGCTGGGACGGGGCGGCATCAGGCAGTTGGTGGTGAACAGCACCGGCGCGGGGATGGCGTCGAACTCCGTCTGCTGGCTCTGCCACGCGGTGCCGAAGTTGCCCGCCAGATGGGGGTAGGCCTTCAGCCCGGGGTAGCCGTGGGCGGGCAGCATCTCGCAGTGGGTGTAGACGTTGATGCCCTTGCCCTGCGTCTGCTCCAGCAGCTGGTGGAGATCCGCCAGATCGTGGCCGGACACCACGATGAACGGGCCCTTTTTGATGTCCGTGTTCACCCGCGTGGGCACGGGATCGCCGAAGGTGCCGGTGTTGGCCTTGTCCAGCAGGGCCATGCACCGGAAGTTCACCTGCCCGAACGCCATGATGAGCGCCAGCCACTCCTCCACGGTGTGGTCGCTGTTGACGGCGCACAGGCCCTTATAGAACCAGTCCGTCACCGTGTCGTCCTCATAGCCGAGGTTCAGGGCGTGGTGGGCGTAGGCGGCCATGCCCTTCATGCCGAACAGCAGGGTGGAGCGCAGGGACACGATGTCCGTCTCGCCCTTCCACAGGTCGACCACCGCCGTCTCGCCGCCGCCCAGACGGCGGCGCTCCGCGACGACGCGGTCGGTGAAGCGGCGGATGGCGTCATTGTCGAAATTCACGTTGGTCAGCGTGGTGAAAAGCCCGTCCATCAGCAGGCGGGACGCCTCGCGGCTGTGCTGCCCCCGGCGCTCCGCCGCCTCCGCCAGACGGATCAGCTCGTGCAGCAGCGCGTCCTGCAGGTTGGCGGTGTCGGGCTGCTTGCCGCATACGCCGGTGCGGACGCAGCCCTTGTTGCCGGCGGTCTGCTGGCACTGGAAACAAAACATGTCGGACATGCTGGATACCTCCCATTCGATGTGATGGTAGTATTTTTCGGATTTCCGATTTTATTCTTGACAGATATGGGGTGGGTGTGCTAATATAATCAAGCTGACGATTTGAGCGGAGGGCGTACGCGGGTGTAGCACAATGGCCAGGGCACCAGCCTTCCAAGCTGGGGATGCGGGTTCGATTCCCGTCACCCGCTCCAACTTGACAGTATGCGCCAGTAGCTCAGTTGGATAGAGCAACTGCCTTCTAAGCAGTAGGCCAGGGGTTCGAGTCCCTTCTGGC
>ERZ772875.845-NODE-845-length-32525-cov-15.712319_pt1 | contig 32525 bp, 27 predicted proteins | sample MGYA00580585_ERZ772875 | MGnify/ENA primary metagenome ERZ772875 (study PRJEB29015, sample SAMEA2737736) | human gut metagenome | biome: human gut; feature: human-associated habitat; material: faeces | place: China | collected 2012 ... | reverse complement strand
AATATCAAGGAGAATCAGGGGGACGAAATTCCCAGCTTCTGCCGAAATTTCGAGTAATTTCGAAACTGTTCCACTTAGACGTCACATCGAAGCAGTACACGGTAGTTACTATGCCTTGAACCCGTTGAAAAATCAGGATTTTTTGAGTATTTGATACAAGAAAAACAGGGGTGGCAGGCGCTTTCGCATTTTCCGAAAAATGCGAGCAAAAATGGACAAAGGATAGAAAACAGGATAGACCACATTTCTGAGAATCATTGGTTTTCTCTGCTGTCGGCAATCACCAGAAGGGAGAACTGAAATGGATCTGCTGACCTATTATTCGGATCTTGCAGTAGCATATCCGGAGTATATTACACAAAAGCAGTTTTGTGAAGTGTGCGGGATATGCCAAAAGACTGCATATAATTTGACCCGGCGCGGAGAAATCTCATATGAGATAGTAGATACCCCTACCGGGCGTATTCATCACATTAAGCTCACAGATGCACTTGCCTATCTTTACAAAAAGGATACGCTTTATGGAAATGATGAAAATGTAAATCGGCAAATATATGAGGTGCTGCAGGCACATTTTTCATACCTGCCCGATCTCCTTCGGACACAGCAAATCAGGGAACTGACAGGGTTTTCAATGACCGCTATTCAACGCTGGGTACTCGAAAAGCGTATTACTGCCATACTCGGAAGAAAAGGGTGGAATATTACAAGGGATTCGCTTGTAACCTTTCTTTCGTCGTCCTATTGCCTACGCGGAAATAGAAAACCCCAAAAATTTCAAGCTCTGTTGCAAAAGTGTACCGAGCAATTAAAAATTTGAAATCTCAGGGCAGGGATTCCCCTGCCCTTTTATATCCCCATAGAATGTGAGGTGAACGCTATGGCCTTATCCCTGCCCTATTACTATGGACATTCTGGTGAACAATACGCTTTCTTTCGCATTCCAAAACTGCTAATCACCGATAGCCGGTTTGATGGCGTTTCCTCTGATGCAAAGCTATTGTATGGACTGCTACTTGATCGCATGGAGTTGTCCTATCGAAACGGTTGGGTAGACGACCAAAATCGTGTCTTTATCATTTTTACGGTAGAAGAAGTCATGGAAACCCTGCGCTGTCGCTCTGAAAAGGCGGTGCGCCTATTCGCAGAATTGGACAGCAAAAAAGGTATTGGTTTGATTGAACGAAAGCGGCAAGGACTTGGAAAACCGGCTATCATTTATGTGAAAAACTTTGCCGGCGATATATCCTAAATAAATCGAAAGTCCAGACTTTCGATTTTCGAAAATCATAGATGTGGCCGGAGTCTGCGCTTCTGTGACTTTCGATTTTCGAAAGTCTTGATTTTCGGTTTTCGAATTTCTTGACTTTCGAAAATCGAAATCTAATAAGACTGAGATATAGCAAGACTGAGAATAGAAAGAATACCACCCGAAAAAAGAATAACCGTAAGAAGCAACAGCTTTGTTAGAACAGGGGCCGCAAGGCCCCTTTTTTGTTGGAGGAGGTGTCCCATTGAAAACAATCGCACTGGCAAATCAGAAGGGCGGCGTGGGTAAGACCACCACAGCCGCCAGCCTCGGCATTGGTCTTTCTCGGCAAGGTAAAAAAGTTCTGCTGATCGACGCCGATGCACAAGGCAATCTCACGCAGATGTTGGGCTGGTCGCAGCCCGACGAATTATCCCCCACGCTCTCCACCCTGATGGAGAAGATCATCGCGGAGCAGCCCATCACCCCCGGTGAGGGCATTCTGCACCACCCGTCCGGTGTCAATCTTGTCCCCGCCAATATCGAGTTGTCAGCACTGGAGGTCACGCTGGTCAACACCATGAGCCGTGAAACGGTGCTGCGGCAATATCTGTCTACGGTGGCGGACCGCTATGACTACGCACTCATCGACTGTATGCCGTCCCTCGGTATGCTGACCATCAACGCCCTGACCGCTGCGGACAGCGTGATTATCCCTGTGCAGGCGCAATATCTCCCCGCAAAGGGGCTGGAGCAGCTTTTGCGAACCATCACCCGCGTGAAACGGCAGCTCAACCCGAAGCTGGAGGTGGACGGCATTGTACTGACGATGGTGGACAGCCGCACCACATTGGCACGGGAGATCAACGCACTTGTCCGCAAGACATACGGCGGTCATGTGTTCGCAAGCGAAATCCCCCGGTCCATCAAGGCGGCAGAGATCAGTGTGGAAAACAAAAGCATTTACGACCATGACCGCAGTGGCAAGGCGGCGCTGGCGTATGAAAATCTGACGAGGGAGGTGTTGAGCCTTGGCAAGCAAATTAAGCGGCATCGAACTGACCCGGTACGATGACCTGTTCAAAACGGACGCGGAGCGAGAAGCTGACCGGCAGGAGCGGATTCAGATCGTTCCCGCAGCAGAGGTTTTCCCATACTCCCGCCAGCCATACACCATTGACCGCCCCACGCCTGATCTGGTGCGCCTCATGGACAGCATTGAGCACATCGGCATCGCTGAGCCGCTGATCGTCCGTCCCCGCGACACTGGCGGATACGAGATCATTTCCGGCCACCGGCGAGATTACTGCGCGAAGGCCGTGGGGATGGACACCCGCCCCGTCATCGTCCGCAATTACAGCGACGAGGAAGCGGACATCCTTGTGGTGGACTACAACATCAACCGCGAGGACTTGCTGCCCAGCGAGAAAGCCAAAGCCTACAAGCTGAAGCTGGACGCCATGAAACGGCAGGGACAGCGAACAGATTTAACATCGGACCAAGTTGGTCCGATGTTAACGGGAGTGCGTACAAACCAAGTCTTAGCTGAGCAGGTTTCAGACAGCAAAACACAAGTGCAGCGGTACATCCGCTTGAATAAACTCATTCCGCCGCTGTTGGAAGCCGTGGACAGCGGCACCGTCAAATTCGTCCCCGCGGCAGATTTTCTCTCCCACCTGTCCGAAAAAGAACAGACCTACCTCTTGCTGGTCATGGAGCGCGATGAGGTATCCCCATCGTTGGGACAGGCTCAGCGGCTCAAGCAGCTCAGCGGCGAGGGAAAATTGGAGAATAACATCATCGACCTCATCATGCGGGAAGAAAAGCCCTTGGAGCGCAAGGTCACCATCCGCAATGACCGGCTGCAAAAATACTTCCCCGCCAGCTACACCCCAAAGCAGATGGAAGATGTCATCATCAAGCTGCTGGAGGGCTGGCACCGCAAGCGGCAGCAGGAGATGAGTCGATAATGCTTCTGCCGGGGCATTTGTTGACATCGGACTGGCGTGTTGCTATGATGCGAGCATCAACGAAAAGTGAGGTGCCGCAAGTGGCTTTGCAAGACGATAGAAAAAACAATGCCGATGGTCACTGTGATTGGGAACAGAATTTGCCGGAGTTTTTGCAGGAGTCAATCCAAGCTATGGTCAGCGCGTGGGATAAGCTGGATCGTGGTGAAGAATATTATCTCTGGGATTGCGATTACTGTTCTCTGCAAAGCGACATCAATAACGCGGAGGTAAACCGGATCATCAGTCCTGAACAGGCATGGTATCTGCGCGAAAAGTATTTGCGAATGGAGCGTGAAGTCGTAGAATGACCGCGAATCTACGCTGCCTGTCGGAACAGAAGATTTCAATGAAAACGGCACGGTTTCCCGTGCCGTTTTGCATTGCAGCCGCCGAGACAGGCGGCTTTTTTCATGAGCAAATTGGAGGTGATTTCATTCAACAAGCAGATTTTTCATGCAGTGTCCCTCTCAGGCGGCAAGGACAGTACGGCTATGCTCTTGCTGATGATTGAACGAGGTTTGCCCATAAACACGGTCCTTTGGGCAGACACGGGCATGGAATTTCCGGAAATGTATGACCATATCCGCAAGGTGGATGACTACCTTTACCGGGAGCGTGGTATCCACATCACCATGCTCCGTCACCCAAAAGGCTTTGAATACCTGATGTTCGAGGAAGAAAAGCAAAAGCCATCTTCCATCGAAAACCGGCAAAGGCTGGGTGTTCCGCTTTACGGAAACGGCTGGCCCGGCGTTAAGGTACGATGGTGTACGGGGCAGCTTAAAACGCATCTTATCAGCAAGGAGGTCAATCGGCTCAAGGGCGAGTATCGGGCTCTCCACTATGTCGGTATCGCAGCAGATGAGCCGAAACGTATCAAGAACGAGCAGTATCCGTTGGTGGACTGGGGTATCACCGAAGCAGAGGCTTTGAAACTATGTTACGACCGCGGTTATGACTGGGGCGGATTATATGAGATCTACCACCGCTGTTCCTGTTGGTGCTGTCCCCTCCAGCGGATCGACGAACTGAGAAAGCTGCGGCATCACCACCCGGAATTATGGAAAAGGCTCCGCGATATGGATCAGCGGGCTATCGCCCAATTTGGGCATAACCCTTTGGGACAATTTAAGCAAAATTGGACAGTAGAACGATTGGAACAGAGATTTGCAGCGGAAGATGCTCAAATCTCTGTTTTTCTATCTTCTGGAAAGGACAGCACCATGACAGAAAAGCAGAAGCAGGAGTGCAGCGAGGTGGAAACCATGCTGCAAGGCACACCGAAGCAAAATGTTCTGATCTCCTTTGATGGCAAACCACCGAAAACGCTGGAAGAATTGGAAAAGGAGCAGAAGCGGCAAAAAAAGAAACATAAGGATCGGGGTGAAGCACGATGACGAACTATCAGAAGCGAAAAGAAAAGAATGACGAGTACCGCAGCAAAATCATGCGGTTTACCTTCCAACTCTCCCTCGGTGATACCGAGGTGCGGGAATGGTTTGAACAGCAACCCGAAAAGGGTGCCTATCTCAAAGACCTAATCTTACGGGATAAAGCGGAGCGGCTTGGGTACAGGGAGCAGAAAAGCGCAGAACCCGACAAAGCCGGTGACTACGAGATTATACAGTCCATTCGTATGGGTGGGCGCGTTCTGCTTATGGGGTTCAATCCGAAGGACGAAACCTATATGACCTGCTATCAGCAGTACAATTTTCTCGGAGAAACAATGTATCCCGAAGCACTTGCCTGTAAGAGTTATCTGGAAATTGCAGAAACCTTTTTGAATCGCTTGCAGGCACAGGTCGAAAAAGTCAAAGCATTCCGTGCGGCCCGAAATGTCCCCTATGCCGTTTTAGGCGCGGAGGCTTGCCTTCCTCCATCAGAGGAATCTCTGCAAGGCAAGCTGATCGTTCTCCGCCCCACCAGCCTTGCACCGGAATACCGCACGGCAGACTGTCAACTCGGCTTCGCGCTGAGTGGATTTGGCTGCACACCCGGCGCACGCGGGCGTGCGGTTTACTTCGAGGAATTGTATTCCGGGGAACGATGCCGGTGGGACGCTTCCGACATTCTTGGCGTAGCCAATCCAGAAAAGATACCGGATTGGGCGAAAGAAAAGCTGAGAGAATATGAACAAAAGCGTACTGAGCCGAAAAAAGAAAGAGGTACAGCACGATGAGTGACCGTGAGCCGGTAAACATCATGGGCGTTATCGCCTTTCCAAACCCTAACAAGGAAGAGCGCGTGATCCGCTTCACCGACAGTGAATACCACACGCTCTTTACCATCAAGGACGGGGAAAGCATCGTCATTAACCGCTTTGACGGTGAAAAGATGGTTTTGCCCTGTAAGTACATTGACGATTGCCATGTCTGCGTCGGCAACTCCGCCTATCATATTTGCGAGTTTGCAGAAATGCAGGAACGCAGCGGCAATACCTATGTTCCCAGAACGCCGAAAATCAGCGCCGAGATCGGCACCTATGAAATCTACCAAATCCCTGCAATCGCTGATGTAGACTACTGTTTCCGGCCTTATGCAGAGGCAAAGGGAAAACTCCAGAACGCTGATTATCAGCGTTCTTACGCCGGTATGTTCGCAAAGGAAAATTCGCTGGAGCATCTATGGGCAAAGCACAACAGCGACCACCGCCCCTTTGCCCGTCGAATGCGTTCCCTGTCCGTAAGCGATATTGTGGTACTGACGCAGGGTGGAAAGAAAACCGCCTACTACGCAGATACCTTCGGTTTCCAAGAAGTGCCGGAGTTTTTAGCACGTCAGAGAGTGCAAAAGAAACACAGAGAGCGAGGTGAAGCCAGATGAGGTATGGCGTAAATCAAGTTCACTATGAGGAGGTCACAATTTTTGACCAACCGGCATTGTTTACAGAATGCCGCATTGACCAAGCTACCGTGCCGGAGGGCGTATATCGCTACGAGCTGCGACATGGGGATGAGGATTGGGGAGAACCGAGGGAGTTGGCCCGAAACCTCATGGTCAACTTCTATGGCACTGTCCTCACTCGTGAGCCGTTCCAGCTTCCCATTGATGGGTGGATTCCGCTGGAGAGCGGCAGCCTTTCCTTTCAAGATGGCGGATGCCGCACCCTTGCGGAATTTCAGGAGAAATATCCCGCCAGTGATAAGGATGTCATTGACTTTTACAGCGTCAATGAGCCTGCGCTGCACGCTCTCTATTTCTCCCGCAGTGAGGAACAGGACAAGTCTGCGGGCTGTGTGGGACACCTGCGTGGTGATTTTGGCAGCGGCAAGCAGTTTTACACAACATGGTGGCCCCACCAGCAAGACGCACTGAATACGCCTGAGTTTAAGGCCGATATTGACCGTACCATAAACTGGTTGCGGGAACAGCCGGACTCCCCGCTGCGGGACTTCGACAGCATGAACCGCTACTGCAACCGGTATGAGCAGATCTGCGCCATCAAGGGTGCGTTGCTTCCCTCTTGCGGATTCATGGTGAAAACAAAGCGGTATGTGTATATGCTCCGCTGTACGCCAGTTAAAGGTGATTACCAGTTTTATATTTATTGCTATCAGCGGAAGCCATTTGAAGAGGCCCAAAAAGAACAGCAAAAGAATGACCGGCTTGCAGTAAAAAAGCGGGCGGAGCCGGAGAGATAGGAGGTGCGAGCCTTGCCAACCAAATTTCAGCTTATCACAGAGCTGTATGACCAGACTGTGCAGAGCGTTACCGGCAGCTATCAAAGCTGGACGGGCTTTCTCCGCGCGGCCTGCTATAACTACAAATGCCCCTTCGATGATCAAATTCTGATCTACGCTCAGCGCCCGGACGCCACGGCGGTCCTTGAGATGGAGCGCTGGAATCGTCAGTTTGGCCGCTGGGTCAACCGTGGAGCCAAGAGCATTGCCGTATTTGGTGATGATGGTCAAAACTGCCTGAAGCTCTATTTTGATGTTTCGGACACCCATGCGTCCCGCTTTGCCCGTCCGCTGCCCATCTGGACGATGCACCCGGCCTTTGAGCCGGAGGTCATCGAAACGCTGGAGGCCACCTTCGGCAACCTGGCCGAAAAAGAAAATCTTGCGGACGCGGTGCGCTCCGCCTGCCACAATGCCGTGGCAGACAACTTCACGGACTACCTGCAAGATCTCCGCGACTGCCGGGAGGACAGTCTGCTGGAGGAACTGGACGACCTCAATCTGGAGTTATTCTATCGGGATGCACTGGAGGTCAGCGTGGCCTATATGCTGATGACCCGGCTGGGCCTGCGGGCGGACGATTATTTCACTGCTGACGAATTTGCCCATGTTTACGAATTCAACACGCCGCCCACCATCAACGCCCTGGGCATCGCCACCAGCGACATCGCGGAGATGGGCCTGCGGGAGATCAGCCGAACGGTCATACAGGCCCAGCGGGATCAGTTTTTTGCAAACCGTGAAAAAAGCAGATATGATGACCACACAGAACAACACGAAACACCCCATGAAAGGAGCGAACAGCATGGAGGTCACTTACAGGATGCAGAACGGCTATCAGGTGCCGAACCTGCTGATGCCGCAGATGCCGGAGGTGCATCTGGGCAAGTACGCAGAACTGCGGAGAGCGTACCTGAAGAAGCGCCGCAGAGTGCTTTACACCAACCTCAAGACCAGCGGCGCTCTGACGGAGCATCTGGCGGAGATCGAGCAGACCGCGCGGAAGATGGTGGAGCAGACCGTGGCGCGGATGGCGCAGGCCGAGGGCGTGACGGAGGAGCTGAAAGCGACCGATCCCCTGCGCTGGACGGGCCTGATGAACAATCTCCGGCACAGCGCGGAGGAGCTGGTGCTCAGCGACCTGATCTACGCCTGACAACCGAAGAACCCACAGAGGCAGGAAGTGATGAGCTTCCTGCCTTTGTCGATCACAGCGGAGATTATGTGCTGCTGGATCGCCTGCGCGCTGACTGTGACTACTTCCTTGGCGCTGGTGGCCGGAGTGAAAAGCATTTGTGGGCAGGCAGTGTCTACGCGCAGATCAAAAAAATGCGGGAACTGTATGACGCCCTCCCGGAAAAACCGGAATGGCTGACCACAGAAGCCATTGACCGCTACGCCGCGCAGATGGCCGCGCCCTATCAGGTTGCGGCCTATCACCATATTGAAAACGGCTTTGACGATAAGCTGGACTATCAAACGCTGGAAGAAGCGGAGGCCGCAGCGCAGGGCTATGTTGCCGGTACGATGGAGGAAGATGGTTTTGCATACGACGGCGCTGCCGTCTATGATGCCGAAACACGCCAATGCCTCCGTGTCTACGGTGATTACCCGGACGAAAAAGCGCGGGAACAGGCCGCAGCCTTTGCACTGGAGCATGACACCGCACAGCAAAATACCGCAGAGCTTCCTGCTTTTCTGGATATGCACCTCATTGAAGCGAATCTGCTGGACGACGGCGGGCGCAAGCACAAGCGGCAGGAGATCTTTGAATACTTTCAGGCGCACAAGAATCTTGCGGAACGGACGGAATTTCTCAAAAACAGCTACAACGACATATGGGTGGAAGTCCTGACCGACGGTGTTCGGACAGGCTACCATGCCGAGAAAGACGGACTTTTGATGTGGGAGGGAAGCTACCTCTCCCGCACCTCAGAGTCCGTTTTTTCATGGTCGGTCATCACCGAAATGACCGAGGGGCTGATCGAGCGCGGCGAGTACAAGATCAAGCTGGGCCTGCAAAATGCCCCAATCGTCGCAGAGCAGCTTGCCCTGTTCGACATGGGCGGCGACGCTCCGGTGTACGAGGCTCCGGCAGATGCGCCCTCCGGCATTCTGGCCCCGGCCCGCACGGTGCCGCAGGAGGTCATTGATCTGGCCCTCTGCACGGGCGGCAACGAACCCAACAGTGCGGAGCGCATCGCAGTGTTCTATATGCGGGAGCGGCCTGAACCGGAAAATATATCATTTCTGCGCCGGGAGTTCGGTAGGGCGAACGGGCGCGGCATTGAATACGAAGGCCGCAAATACGCCGTGTGGTTTCTGGAGGACGGCATCCACCTCGCCCAAGGGAACAGCATTCGCACCGGGTACAGCAAGACCATGGTCACATGGGAGCAGGCATCGGCTCGCATTCTGGAGCTGCTGGAGGCGGGGACTTATCTCTCTGCGTCCGAGCTGGCGCAGGCCCCGGACAAGGTGCTGCACGAAGCAATGGACGCGCTTCTGATGACGGCCCGCGACCTAAACGAAGATGGCCGCGCGCAGGGTCTATTCCCACAGACTTTGGCCATCCATGACCAGCACAAGGGCTACCCGGAGCTGGACGAGGATATGGTTGCGTTCGCAAAGACAGAGGGCGGTCTGCAAATTCTGGCACAGGAATATCATGCGTTCCTCGACGCTTATGCCGTGGATCGGGACATCCTGCGTTTCCGCCTGTCTGACTATAACACCCATCGCATCGGCGTTGTGCTGGACGGTCTGCACCTGCCGGAGCGCCACTTCACCGCACAGCCGAATTTCCTGCGGCAATGCAAAATGTTCATCACGCAGGACGAGATTGACGGCTTTTTCCTCTGCGACCATCTGGATAGTCGACTGGCCGTATATTCTCACTTCTGCTATCCCCACACGCCGGAGGAGCATCAGAAATTCATCAAGGGCAGCTTTGGTGAGTACAGCGGCGGTGGCCGTGCCGGATACCAGCACACGAAAACATCAAAAGGGCTGGAGTATGAGCGCGACTATAATTTCAAGAAATATGATACCGTCCATCTGACCATCCCCAATGTGGTCAAGGAGTATGAGCGCCTGATCGCACAGAAACGATTCCCCGGCGAGGATGCTATCGCCAAAATCCCGGAATATGAGCGTGGGCAGTTGGCTCGAACCGTCTATAACGGTTTTTACAATGCGCCGGACGATGTCCCGCGTCCCTATCCAAAGGGTGCGGACTTTTATGATGCGGTCCCTACTATTGAAAAACAACTGGAAGATAAGGATAGAGCTGCGGAAATGCTGGCGGCGCTGACCTCCCGGCTGGACGGCTTGCCGGAGGATGATCGCTATTATGGCTCCGTTCGGCGCGCAAAGGAGCAGCTTTCCGAATATGTGGACGGCACTTTCAGCCTGTTCAACCACCGGCATGATGCTCCTCAGCAGGAACGCAGCTTTGTGGAGCAGGTCGCAGAGAATGCAGCACGGCTTGCCGCAGAGCAGCCGGTCGAGCCTGCCACGCAGCCAGCAATCACCGACGCAGAATTTGCGGCACAAAATCTTGTTCCCGGTGAAACACTTTTTGAAATCGACGGCAGATCCTTCCTCGTGGACCGCGTGGATACGGCGCACGGCGTTGTCAACTTTCAGGACATTACCTTTGTCCAAAAGGTCGGCTTTCCCATCTTCCGCACGGAACCGATCTCCTTTGTTCGGAAAATTGTGGAGCAGGCGGACCCCGCTGCGCTGGCCCCGCCGCAGCCGCAGACGGACGAGCCGCCTGCGGTGCTCACCCCGCCGAAAAAGAAAAAGCGGAACGCGCTTGCCTATCCGCTGGACGCGGATGGCCGGAACTACCGCATCACCGATGACCACATCGGAGAGGGCGCGCCGCTGGAGCGTTTTCAGCGCAATCTGGACGCGATCCGCACTCTGAAAACCGTGGAGGCGGAGAACCGCAGCGCCACCGCAGAAGAACAGGCGGTGCTGGCGCAGTATGTGGGCTGGGGCGGTTTGGCGGACTTCTTTGACGAGAAAAATCCTCGTTACGCTGAACTGAAAGAACTGCTGACGGATGCCGAATACGCCGCTGCCCGCGAATCCACGCTCACGGCGTTCTTTACGCCGCCTGTGGTCATCCGCGGCATCTATGCCGCCCTGGGGCAGATGGGCTTCACGCAGGGCAACATTCTGGAGCCTGCCTGCGGTATCGGCAATTTTCTCGGTATGCTGCCGGAAAGCATGAGCGGCAGCAAGCTCTACGGCGTGGAACTGGATGATCTCTCCGGGCGCATCGCCCGCCAGCTTTATCAGCGCAGCAGTATCGCAGTGCAGGGCTATGAGAAAACCGCTTTCCCGGATAACTTTTTTGATGTTGCCATTGGCAATGTCCCCTTCGGCCAGTTCCATGTGCCGGACAAACGCTATGACCTGCTGAATTTTCCTATCCATGAGTATTTCATCGCCAAGGCGCTGGACCAGGTCAGACCGGGCGGCGTTATCGCCGTTGTGACCTCCAGCTACACCATGGACAAGCGCACCGCCAGCGCGCGAAAATACATCGCGCAGCGCTCGGAGCTGCTGGGGGCCATCCGCCTGCCCAACAATGCATTCAAGGCCGCGGCGGGCACGGAGGTGGTTTCAGACATTCTGTTCCTCCAAAAGCGGGAGCGCATGGTAGATATTGAACCAGAGTGGGTGCACCTTGCCACCAACGAGGATGGCATTCAGATGAACAGCTACTTCATCGACCATCCGGATATGATCTTGGGCGAGATGAAGATGGTGTCCGGACCGTTCGGCCCCACGCCTACCTGTGAGCCGTACCTGGAGCAGCCGCTGGAAGCGCTGCTGGCGGAAGCTGTTCAAAATATCCACGGCGAGATCACCGCCTATGACCGGGAGGAGGAACTGGAGGGCGAGGATCATTCCATTGAGGCCGACCCCGCTGTCCGCAATTTTTCCTATACACTGGTGAACGGGCAAATCTACTACCGTGAAAACAGCCGCATGAACCCCGTGGAGGTATCCAAGACGGCAGAGAGCAGAATCCGCGGCATGATCGAGCTGCGGGACTGTGTGCGGACGCTGTTGGAATACCAGACCGAGGACTATCCCGATGAAGAAATCAAGGCGCAGCAAGCCAAGCTGAATACCCTCTACGATGCCTTCACCAGAAAATACGGACTCATCAATTCCCGCGGCAACGCCATCGCGTTTGACCAGGACAGCTCCTACTTCCTGCTGTGTTCACTGGAAATTCTGGACGAGGACCGGAACCTGAAAAGAAAGGCGGACCTGTTCACCAAGCGCACCATCCGCAGTCACAAACCCGCTGAAAAGGTAGACACAGCGGTGGAGGCGCTGGCGCTGTCCATTGGCGAAAAGGCCCATGTGGATATGGACTATATGGGCAAGCTCACCGGCAAGGACGAGGAGACGCTGTTTTCTGAGTTGACCGGCGTGGTGTTCCTGAACCCCGCTTACACCGGCGAGAACGATGGGCATGAGAAATACCTGCCCGCAGATGAATACCTCTCCGGCAATGTGCGTCAGAAATTGGCGGTTGCCCAAGGTAAGGCAGAACAGGACCCGCAGTATCAGATCAACGCCGAGGCATTGGCGCAGGTGCAGCCCACCGACCTCACTGCCAGCGAGATCTCCGTCCGGCTGGGCGCTACATGGCTGGACACCGACTATGTGCGCCGGTTTATCTTTGAAACGCTGGGCACACCCCGCAGCGCACAATGGAGCATAAAGGTCCACTATTCCGGTATCACCGGCGAGTGGCGCATTGAAGGTAAAAGCAAGGATCGCGGCAATGTGAAGGCCATCAGCACCTACGGCACCAAACGAATCAACGCTTATGAGATCATTGAGGACACCTTGAATCTGAAAGATGTTCGGATTTTTGACTATCAATATGATGAGGATGGTCGGAGAATCGCCGTTCTGAATAAGAAAGAGACAGCCATCGCGCAGAGCAAGCAGGAACTCATTAAAGACGCTTTTGCTGAGTGGATCTGGAAAGGCCCTGACCGGCGCGAGGCTATCTGTAAGACCTATAATATTCTGTTCAACAGCAACCGTCCCCGTGAGTATGAGGGCAGTCACATCAGCTTTTCAGGCATGAACCCGGAGATCACGCTCCGCAAGCACCAAGTTAATGCCATAGCACATATTCTCTACGGCGGAAATACGCTGCTGGCGCATGTTGTCGGTGCGGGTAAGACGTTTGAGATGGTCGCGGCGGCGATGGAGTCAAAGCGGTTGGGCCTGTGTCAGAAATCTCTTTTTGTGGTGCCCAACCACCTGACAGAGCAGTGGGCCACTGAGTTTTTGCAGCTCTATCCGGCGGCAAATATCCTCGTTGCCACCCGCAAGGATTTTGAAACCAAGAACCGCAAGAAATTCTGTGGACGGATCGCCACCGGCGACTACGATGCCGTTATCATCGGGCATTCGCAGTTCGAGAAGATCCCTATGAGCGTAGACCGCCAGCGGGCCATTCTTGAACAGCAGATCGACGAAATCATGATGGGCATTTCCGAAGCCAAGCGAGAAAAAGCGGAGAATTTCACCATCAAACAGATGGAGAAAACCAAGAAGGGCCTGCAAGCCAAGATCGACAAGTTGAACGACCAGAGCCGCAAGGACGATGTGGTCACATTTGAGGAATTGGGCGTTGACCGCATCTTCATTGACGAGTCACACTATTTTAAGAACCGTGCGAAACGTTGTGCATAAGTCGTAGCAGACAGCTATGACGAAAAGCACCATGCGATAGCACTTGATATATCAAGAAAATATCGTAGAGAACTCAAATCTCAAATTCAGAGGCGAAATTCCTCTGCCGTACAGAATCAATGCCGGAAAGGAGAAATCCCACAGCGGTCTGTCAAACCGCAGGCAGTACGAGAGCTAATACTCCACTGTGCGTTGTCTATCTGTAAATAGACAGGGTACAAAGCGTGGTGAAGTCGTAACCTGAAAACCTAAACCGAAAGGCATGGATAATAATGGTGCGGGCTTCCGAAACCTATGGCTATCCAGTAGTGAAAGCTATGCAGCATCGTAAGAGTGCTTGGCATCCGAAAGGATGAAGATTGGAGAAAGCAGATACGGCTGGTTTTTCCGTATATGCCCCATGAAATGAAATATTCATGCGGAACCACACAACAACTGTGATTCAAAGTGTGGTTAGGTTCTCCCGGTGTAAGGTAGCGGCCTAAGGGTTTCAACGGTCTATTGACCACAAGGATAGAGATTTGGGAACGTTTGAGAGCCTGTATTTGGAGTGTTACAGCACAATGAAGAATACAGGAAGTCAGCCGTGCCATAGTAGTCTGCAATTGGGTAATGCCAATTACACGGGGCTGAAATGCCCCACGGCGAAGGGCACGAGTCAGATTGATTTGTAAATTTCACGAAAGAAAATCCAATAACTCCCTGAAAGACGGGTGACGAACTGCGAGGTGAAAACCTTGTGCATTTAAGCGTCAGATTTTCAACAGAAAAAGAATTGAAACAGTTTCAAGACCTGCTCTATGAAAAATCGGGGCAAGGCGTTTCATTCACGGGACTGTTGGAAGCAATGGTCAGCGAAGTGACTATTGTAACCGCTGTTCATAACATCAAGTCCAACAAGGGCAGCAAAACTGCCGGTGTGGACAGGATGAAAATGGACAAGTATCTGCAAATGCCAAAAGAAGAACTATTTCAGTTGATTCAATCAAATATCTCCAATTACAAGCCGAAGCCAGCCAAACGGAAGTATATCGAAAAGGCAAACGGCAAAAAGCGACCTCTGGGTATTCCCACTGTATTGGATAGGATTATACAGGAATGTATGCGACTGATTCTGGAACCGATATGCGAAGCGAGATTCTATCCGCACAGCTATGGTTTCCGTCCTTACCGGGCGCAGAAGCACGCTATCCGGGATATTGTCAATGTCATCAATGCAAGTGTGAAATCCAAAGACCAGCCGGTATGGGCAGTCGAGGGAGATATAAAGGGCTGTTTTGACAACATCAATCATAGATTGTTGCTGAAAAAGCTATGGCGAATCGGAATCCACGATAAGAGGGTTCTGAAAATCATCAGCCAAATGCTAAAAGCCGGATATATCGATCAGGACTTATACCATGCAACAGAAATGGGAACACCACAGGGCGGTATATTATCTCCGTTGCTGTCCAATGTGTATCTCAATGACTTTGACTGGTATGTGGGGCGCTGCTATATGGAGCCGCACCGTCAATGCAAGCACAAATGCAACGATACCCGAAGGCTGAAATGGTCTGGAATCACCCCGAAATACAATTTTCGCTATGCGGATGATTGGGTGATCCTGACCTCTACGGAACAGGAAGCGTTCCGTATGAAGCATGAACTGACAAAGTATTTTAAGCATCGCATGAAGTTGGAACTGTCACAGGAAAAGACCTATGTAACCGATTTGAGAAAGAATGGTATTCATTTCCTCGGTTACATAGTCAAGGCAGAACGAAAGAGGAAAACACCAGACCCAGCCACATGGTCAGATAATCTGGTAGGAAAGCCATTCCCTGATATGGAACGATTGACGAAGAAAATCCATACCTTGCAAAAAGAAGTTAGGAAAATTGGATTATACACGCAATCCAACACGCAGGCGGCTCAAATCCAGTATGTGAACTCCGTGATTATGGGACTGGCCCAGTATTTGCAACCCTCTATCTGTTCTCATGCCTACCATGCCATTGACCGTAGAGTGAATAATACGGCGTTGGCAGTATGGAAAAACCTGTTTCCCAAGCAGTACAACCAAATGCAGGTGCCGTTAAAGGAATTAAGTAATCTGCCACATCGGCACGAAGGTTATGACAGTAAAACCTTCGCAATTCAAATTGATGGGAAATGGTTCGGAATAACCTATGCGTTTATTACACACAGTCGTTATGAAAGCAAACCATTTGACCAGAAAATGACCCCTTATACGGAGGATGGACGCAGGCGGTATGTAAATTATCGTACCAAGCATAAACCGTTGCCCTGTGACCGCCCCTCCATCAATACACCCGAAGATATAGCCTTATCCATCTACGCTAGCGGCAAGGGATGGAGAGCCAATTTCGAGTATTTTATGAATCGGGAATATGCCTACAACCGAGATAAGGGAAAATGCAAATGCTGTGGTAGATATTTCTCTGAACTGATTCCGAAACATTGTCATCATGTAAATCCACGACTTCCGATTGAAAGAATCAACAAAGTTCCAAATTTAGCATGGCTATGTATACCGTGTCACCGCATGGTACACAACAGTCCTATACCGCCAGAGTTGGATGCCAAGGCGGTACGCAAAATCAAGAAATATCGTGAAAAACTCAAAAAGTGAAATTTACAAGTGCGCTGTATTCGTGAGGGTACAGATGCAATGAAATCAGTAGAAAGTAAGTCAATCTGATGGTAGGCCGGGTGCGCTGAAAGGTGCACGCCCGGCGTGAGACGGGGGAAAATCCGGAGGAAACGAATGTGCGGCTTCGCCGCACATCACGTTCAAAGGATTACCTATCGTCATTTTTTTTGTACACGAAAATGCGCAATGTGGGCGGTATTGCCCAGACCGAAGCGCAGAAATCCAGCGATTTATTTATGAAGTGCCGCTACCTTGATGAGATCACCGGAGGGCGCGGCATTGTCTTTGCCACCGGCACCCCCATTTCCAACAGCATGGTGGAGCTTTACACCATACAGCGCTATTTGCAGATGTCGGCGTTGGAGGAGCAGGGCTTACAGCACTTTGACGCATGGGCGGCAAACTACGGGGAAACCGTCACCGCCATCGAGTTGTCCCCGGAGGGCACCGGCTACCGGGCCAAGACGCGCTTCGCCAAGTTTTATAACCTGCCGGAGTTGATGTCTGTTTTCAAAAATGTGGCGGACATTCAAACGGCGGATATGCTCAAGCTGCCCGTGCCGGAGGCGCATTACCACAACATCGCCCTGAAACCCTCCGAGTATCAGAAAGAGATCGTGGCGTCGCTGGCGGAGCGCGCCGAAAAAGTCCGTAACAGAATGGTAGACAGCACCGAGGACAATATGCTGCTCATCACCAACGATGGACGCAAGCTGGCACTGGATCAGCGGCTGGTCAACCCCATGCTCCCCAGCGACCCCAACAGCAAAGCCGCCAAGTGCGCGGAAAATGTGTTTGAGATCTGGCAGCGCACCGCTGGCCAACGCTCCACGCAGATGATCTTCTGCGACCTGTCCACCCCAAAGGATGACGGAACCTTCAGCGTTTATGATGATATTCACGCGAAATTGCTGGAATTGGGTATTCCCGAAAACGAGATCGCCTTTATCCACAACGCCAAGAGCGAGGTGCAGAAAAAAGATCTGTTCGGCAAGGTGCGAAGCGGTCAGGTGCGTATCCTGCTGGGCAGCACCCAGCGCATGGGCGCTGGCACCAACTGTCAGCAAAAGCTCATCGCCTTGCACCATCTGGATTGTCCGTGGCGTCCGTCCGACCTTCAGCAGCGGGAGGGGCGCATTATCCGGCAGGGCAACGAAAACCCGGAGGTAGACATTTACAGCTATGTCACCGAGGGTACCTTCGATGCCTATTTGTACCAGCTGGTAGAATCCAAGCAGAAATTTATATCGCAAATTATGACCAGCAAATCGCCTGTTCGCTCCGCCGAAGATGTGGATGAGCAGGCGCTTTCTTATGCCGAGATCAAGGCACTGGCCAGTGGCAACCCCATGATAAAGGAAAAGATGGATCTTGACATTGAGGTGTCCAAGCTGAAGCTGCTGAAAGCCAACCACCTTTCTCAGAAATACGCGCTGGAGGACGCCATCAGCAAGGGTTTTCCAAAACAAATCGCGGAAACGCAGGCGCGGATCGCCGGGTATGGCGCGGATATTGCCGCCGTCAAGGAGAACACCCATCCCAATGGGGACGGCTTCTCTCCGCTTACACTGGCGGGTGTCACCCATGCCGACAAGAAGGAGGCGGGCGCGGCGCTGCTGACCATGTGCCAGACGATGCTCTCCCCGGAGGCGACACAGATCGGCAGCTATCGCGGTCTGACGCTGGAGCTGGCCTTTGATACCTTCGCGCGGGAATACCGCCTGACCATGATCGGGCAGCTCCGCCACACGGTCACGCTGGGAACCGATGTGTTCGGCAATTTGCAGCGCATGGACAATGCGCTGGAGGGACTGCCCATCAAGGAGCAAACCTGCCGCGAGCAGCTTTCCAATCTGCAAACGCAGTTGGAAACTGCAAAGGCAGAGGTACAAAAGCCGTTCCCCCGCGAGGAGGAACTTACGACCAAAACGGCACGGCTGGAGGAATTGAATACCCTGCTGAATTTAGACCACAAGGAGCCGGAGATCGTAGACGCCGAGCCGGACGAGGATCAAAGGCCGCCGGAGCGCCGCAGACCGCAGTTGGAGCGGTAAAACCAATAGAAAATGGAGGAAATTATGGGCTATCAGGAAAGCTGGCTCTACATCGAGCCGCAGCACAAATTCAAGAAATTGATCCAGGCATACGAAAAGGCGGAGCAGTCCGGCTACTATGAGGTGGCCGGTGCGGAACCACATTCCGTTATTGTTTTGAAGCAGCCCTTTGGCGATATTCCCGCAGGAAAGAAGCTGCTTTGGGTGTGCGGTGACCGTGGCTTTCACTGTGCCGCTGGCGTATTTGGCGGCGAGCTGAAGTGCTCCGGCAGGCTTCGCGTGATCCCGGTGGAGGCGGTGCTGAACGGCACCGACGATCCCCGTATGGAGGGGCTGGACTTTGACAGTCCGGCCCCAAGCGAAAATGCCTATATGAAACGATACAGCGTTGCCAATTACGCCCACCGGATGCGGGCGGGATTGGCGAGATAATTTTTGAAATGGAGGATCATTTACAATGAAACAGTTGGAAAGAAAGCAGGAAAAAGAACGGTTAGAACGCCAGATACATCAGCAGATGCTAAAAGAGCAGGAAAGCCTCATGAAAGAATTACGCACGATGCTGCCCGAAGTAGCAGCTTCCTTTTCTTCGGAGCGTATCGTTTGCCTTTGTCATGTTGTTGACCTGTGGGCCTGCATTGTGGCCCTGTTTGAAGCACCAACTCCGCTTTCCATTAGCAAGCTGAGACGGCTGGCAGACTCGGATATGCCATTGATATTATTGAGCAGCGAGATCATGGAAAAAGAGAGCGATTTCCGTGTTATTGAGCTATAAGGAGAACATCATGCCTACAAAAGACGAATTGGAAACCAGATTATACGAAAGAATGTCACAGGAAAACAAGGCGTTTCTTACGGAGATGAAAGCAAAATCGCCTGATGAAATTATTTCTCACGCCTACGAGATCGCTTGCCGTGACAACCTGCTGATGCTCTTTGAGGATGAGACCGGCCTGTCCGAACGGCAGCTTGCGGTGCTGACTGAGTTTGAGCATCCCCTGTCGCAGCTTTATACGGACTGGCTCTCCCGCGATACGGATGAGATGGACGCCTTTCGAGACAGCATTGCGAGCTGTGCGAATGATATTCTGCGGAAAAGAGTCGAAGAAAAATATCGAGATCCCGCGCAGCCCATATACCCTAACACCCGTTCGGAAGCCATGGCTCGCGGAGAGGTCTTTGAGTGGATGGCCAGCCGGGATCGGACGCTGACCTGTGCGGGAACCTTTGAGAAGGGCGCGACCAACGCCTACAACGATGGAAAGCTACCTACTTTTTTGAAGGATTGGACAACCACCTATGGCAAGAACCGCTGTATGTTCGTACTGGCCTGCACCATGGCGCAGCGTGGCGGAGATGAGCGGTTTTATCTGCCGGCGCGTCAGGCTGCGGGGCGATTTGCGGCGCTCCAGAAGCAGATGGGCGGGCATACGGACATTTACGCTGTGGACAATCACTCCTGCGTGATCAATGCGGCAATGGAAGAACTGGCTAAGCCGGAGCGCAGCGTGGAGCAAAAGACAGTGAAAAAGAACACGCCGGAGCGGTAATCGCGCTTATGAATATTCCGTAGGACATCTGGGAACGCTGTTGACTGGTACACTCAATGGGTGTATAATGCAGGTGGAAGGAGGATGAACATGAACATTCGTGAAATGAGAGCACAGCTTGGAGATACCCAAAGCGAATTTTCCGCGAGGTATCATATCCCCTTTCGCACTGTGCAAAATTGGGAGACAGGGATGCGTAAGCCTCCCGAATATGTCTCTGATCTGTTGGAGCAGCGTATCAAGGAGGACCTGACCAACCGTAAGACCTTGTCCCTGCCGAAGTATGACCCTCAAAAGAAGGATCTTCCGTCTCGGAGCAGCTATGTGGGCGCGCTCTCCTGGCTGCAAGCTGTCCGTGACTGCATTGGAGAACCCGTTGTCTTTGCGTTAGACAATGCGCTTATGTGTCAAGGAAACTTCGGAGGCCGCAGCGATGAATATATCGTGTGGGTCTATGGGGATGACTCCGTTATGAAGTTTAACGGCGTGGTCGTGCTTGGAAACCGTATCGGCGCACAAAATATCAAGAATCGGAACGGATTGTTATATACGGATTTTAACAGAACGGTATATGATGCCCTTGCAAATGAAAATATTTTAGATATGCAGGGCATTACAGAAGCAGTCAGCAAATACTTCTATTCCAATGGAGACAGCTTTGACGGGCTCTTTGTCGCGCCGGAACATCAGGATCGGTTTGAGCGTTTGGCCAGCGATGCAATCGAATATTACGAAAACTGAGGTGCTTGCTTTGAATGTAACAGCGGAAGAAAGAATTATGTACTCAGTCATGAAAGCTGTGTACGATAGCGGCATCCCTATCAGCTTTAAGGGCTCCATGGTGTTGAAAGCCTGCTTATTTGAGGCCGGTTTTTTAGATGAGACCCGTCATACAGTAGATATTGATGCAAATTGGAACACAGACACACCTCCCACCGCAGAGCAAATGGTGGAATCCTTACAGCGAGCAATCAATAGAGGCGGCATGGACTATGAAGTTCGCCTTTATCGAATGTATGGCGAAAAGCGATCCGCTGGCTTTGAATTAGTAGACCGCAACACCGATGAAATCCTGTTCACAATGGATGTGGATGTAAACAGACCGATTACACCGACGCAAATCTATGAGGTTGACGGGATCTGTTTTCGCGGCGTTTCACCGTTGCAGATGATAGCCGATAAGGTCGCGGTTGTATCAACAGATAAGGTGTTCCGAAGAATCAAGGATGTGGTGGATCTCTATTATATTTCAAAAGTATTTGAATTTGATGTTCAGAAGATCTACAGCACCTTAAAATGCAGCGAAAGGACCATGGGAGATTTTCAAGGATTCCTGCAAAGGAAAGAAGATTTGCGGCATTCTTACGATAAGTTTCGTTTTGCAGGCGGCGTCAACAAGCCGCCATTCGATGCAGTCTATCGTGAGGTAAAGATCTACCTTAAGGATGTCCTTCCTAAAGAGGCGTCTAAGGAGGATGCGGATGGGAGCCAGCAATAAAGCCTGCCCAAACTGCGGCAGGAAAATGAAGCAGCAGTTTCCGGGCCTGCAACATTGCAGATGTGGGATGAGCTGGAAAAAGGACATCGGCTATTTTGAACGGACACCCGATATGGTTTTTGCGCTGGAGCGCCGAATCGTCGGCAAAAAAGTCAAGCAGTTTCCCGTCATTCGCACCGGCTCTGCTCCGAAGTAACTGAATAATTTTATGGAAAGCGCAAGCAAAATGCTTGTGCTTTTCTCATGCCCCAAGGAGGTGAGCATCACGCCCTACCTATCTAAGGACCAGATCGCTGCCGCCCGCGAGATGGACCTGCTGACCTATCTGCGGCGGTTTGAGCCGGAGGAGTTGGTGCATATCGGCGGAGATACCTATGCCACCCGCACCCACGACAGCCTAAAAATTTCCAATGGAAAATGGTGCTGGTGGTCGCGTGGTATCGGCGGCACAACTGCGCTGGACTATTTGACAACAGTGGAGGGTGTTTCCTTTTTGGACGCCGTGCAGCGTATCCTTGGGGAACCGTCCCATGTGCCGACCAAATCAGAGCCAACCGCACCGCTCCCGAAAACTGAATTTACCCTCCCACCCAAACACGCCGACAACCGGCGTGTTTTTGCATATCTGCGGAGCCGCGGCATTGACGCTGAAATTATCAACCACTGCATCAAGCACGGGCAGCTTTACGAGGACGCCGAGCATCATAACTGCGTATTTGTGGGCTACAAACATGGAACCCCTGCCTACGGCGCACTGCGTGGAACACTCTCAGAAACCACCTTCGCCGGTGAAGTCCCAGGCAGTGACAAGCGATTCTCATTCGCGGTCCCACTCCGCGCCGGCGGCAAAACCCTCTGTGTGTTTGAATCCGCCATAGACGCCCTTTCTTACCTGACGCTGCTGAAGCTGCGCGGGCAGGATTGGCGCGCCGCCAATACGCTGTCCCTCTCCGGCATTTATCAGCCACGGAAGGATGGCTCCATCCGATTCCCCGCGGCGCTGGAGCAATACCTGAAGGACAACCCCGGCGTGGCGCGGATCGTGCTGTGTCTGGATAACGACGGACCGGGACGGGCGGCGTCTGCGGCCATTCAAAAGAAACTTTCCGAGTATGAGGTCATCGACAACCCACCCCGCCGCGGAAAGGACTACAACGACCAGCTCCAGCTTGTGAAAGGGATCAGCGGCAGAGTAAAGACCCGTGGCGGCGAGGCGCGCTGATTTTCTTTTTCGGCTGGTTTAGGACTGCAAGCGGCCTGCGGCTGCTTTGCAGTCGCAAGCATAGCATTTTGACATCAAAATGCGCTTGTTAAGGGGTAGACCCCTTAATATCCCCACTTTAACAGGAAAGGAGCTTCCGATGAAACGCAACAATGTCAAGCAAATTACCATTCGCCTGACCGCTGATGAATACGCCCATGTCAAACAGCTTTCCAAGGACAGCGGATTGAAAATGGAGCCTGCCATCCGCGCCCTCGTCATGGGCGTAAATCTATATCCCCGTCCGCCCGATGAGTACGCCGAGATTCGCCGCCAGCTTGCCGCCATCGGCAACAACATCAATCAGATCACCCGCACGGTCAACGCCCGTGGCTTTGCCAGCCACGAGGACATCGCCGCGGTGACAGCGGCGCAGGAAACGATTTGGAACATCGCGGAGCGGCTGTGACATGGCATACACGAAAGTATTCGCCATTCGTGCAAGGCTGGATGACCGCGTGAAGTACGCCGTCAATGGGGAAAAGACCGAGCTGGACGAGCGGATCGTCTACACCGCTGACCCGGAGAAAACCGATACCGTGCGCTTTGTAACCACGCTGAACTGCCGGTCTGCCGAAACCGCCTTTGCTGCCATGCAGAAAACGAAAAAGAAATACAAAAAGACGGGCGGCGTTCTCGGCTACCACTTTATCCAGTCCTTTGCCCCCGGCGAAGTCACACCGGAGCAGGCACACGAGATCGGGTGCGAGTTTGCACGGCGATTATTCGGTGAGGATTTTGAAGCCGTCATCGGGACCCATTTAGACAAGGCCCATCCCCATAATCACATCGTGGTCAATTCTGTTTCCCGCACGGACGGCCACAAGTATCATTCCAGCCCGGAGAGTTATTACAACGATGTGCGCGGTACTTCGGACGAGCTATGCCGGGAGAATAATTTATCCGTCATCACCCCGCAGGGCAAGGGCAAGCATTACGCTGAGTGGAAGGCGGAGCAGGGCGGCAAGCCCACCGTGCGCGGCGTGATCTGCGCCGACATTGACGCCATCATTGGGCAAGCCTACACCTACGATACCTTTCTCATGCTCCTGCGACGAAACGGCTATGAGGTGCGGCGCAGCCCCAACCGGAAATACACCACGGTCAAGCACCCCGGCGCAAAGCGGGCAATCCGCCTGGACAGTCTGGGCGAGGGCTACACCGAAGCGGATATTATGGCGCGACTTTCCAAGCAACGGCACGGTGGCATGGCCCCGCCGACCGTCACCCATGCCGTCAAGCGTTACCGCGTGAAGGGCAAACTGGCGACCGTCCGAAAAAAGAAAATCACCGGCTTTCACGCACTCTATCTCCGCTACCTCTATCTGCTGCGTGGGGGCAAGCGGAAAAAGCTGCCGCCCAAGCTGCCTTTCTCCGTCAAGCGGGAGGTCATTCATTTGGAGCGGTATGAGCAGCAATTCAAATATCTTTTATCAAGCGAAATCACTACCGAAACGGAGCTGGAGCAGCGCATCCGTTTGCTGGAGTGGGACATTCGCTTGTTAGAGGAGCAGAGGAAAACACTTTATCAGGAAAGGAGGAACACCAGCGGTGAAGAAGCACAAGCCAAGTACAGCACGGAGATCCAACAGCAGACTGCCGCCTTGCGGGAGAAACGCCGGGAAGTGCGGCTGTGCCGCAGGATACAATCGGACATTCCGAGGGTATCCCAGCAGTGCCAGCAGGCGCAGGCTGAACGGCAGGAAAATCTAAAGAACAAGGAGGAACACGAGCATGAGTACCAACGGTGAAACCGCTGACCTGATGGTGCGTGAGGGCATCCAGATCACCGAGAGCGCCCTCAAGCTGGCAGGGCTGGGGGCGAAAAATCTTGCCGCCCTTCTGATTGCCCTTGCCAACGACAATCAGAAGCTCGCCGGTAAAACCAACCTCAAGCGCCTGATCCATGACGGCGAGGAGTTGACGATCTTTTCCGTCAAGCAGGAGGACTTGAAGGGCTTTCAGATGGAGGCCAAACGCTACGGCGTCCTGTTTTATCCCATCATCAATAAGGTAGAAAAGACCGGCACGGTGGAGATCATGGCAAAGGCAAGGGATGCCAAGCAGATCAACCGCATTTTTGAACGCATGGGCTATCCCGCCCCGGTGAAGGAGGACGCTGCCACAAAAAAAGAGAACGCCCGCGCTCCGTCCGGGAACAGCTCCAAGGAGCGCGGGACTGGTGCGAGAGTGTCTACGGAACCGGCTGCGGAGAAGGCTGACGCCCGCCCTTCCGTCCGCAGCCGTCTGATGGCGCTGCAAGCCGCGGCAGAACGGGATGGCACAGCTCCCACCAAGGACACCGTGCGGGAAGCCATTCAAAAGGCTATGCCTACGCGGGAATAAATTGATTTTGAGAAGGAGAAACGAACATGGCAAAGTTAGACGATTTGATCCAGCAGAAGCAGCAGAGGGACGAGGACTGGAAGGCAAAGAAAACAGCGGAGCGCGAGGAATTGGGGCAGCTTTCCGACGATGCGGTCATGCACGTCACCAGCGAACCCGGTGCGTATCTGCACTATCTGGACACGCAGGCCATCAACCCGCGATACAGCGCATCCAATGTGATGCTGGCGATGGCGCAGAACCCGGAGATCACCTACATCAACAGTCTGGAGGTGTGGAACCGGCTGGGGCGCAGCGTCAATCGTGATGAGAACGGCATGAAGATCCGCGTGTCAGACACCTATGTGAAGGACGGAAGGGAGTATCACGGCTATAAGATCGGGCGTGTTTTTGATGTGACGCAGACCCACGGCAAGGCCGGTGTTCCGGCGCTGAGCCTGAAAGACAATACACCGGAAATGGACGCCGCCCTGCGCCGATTGCTGGACAGCTCCCCCGTTCCCGTGGTCACCAGCAGCACTATGTACCAGGACGCCGTTTATGATCCTAAGACGCAGAGCATTACGGTATCCAGCCGCCTGATCGACAGCAAGATCTTTGCGGCGCTCTCCCGCGAGATCGTCCACGCCGGTATCCATGACCACGGGCGCTATCCCTACTATACCCGTGAGGACTGCGCCATGGACGCCGAGAGCGTCAGCTATATGCTCTGCCGCAATTTCGGCGTGGAGACCCCGCAGCCCGATGTGAGCCGCGTGGGGCAGGTATTCGACGGCATGGAGGTGCAGGATCGCCGCGGCGTGGTGGACAGCCTGCAAAAGTATTTCCGCAAGCTGCAAAATGATATTCAGCGCGAGATCTCGCCGCAGGAGCGCAAGCAGCCGGAACAGAACCGGCCCGTTCGCTGAGGAAGGAGGACGAAGCGTGAAAAAGAAAGTTGCGTTTGCACTCTGCACGGCGCTGATGCTGTGCAGCATGAGCGTTGTGGCGCTGGCCGCAGAGCCCATGACAGAAGCCGATACGGTATCCACAATGATCTCTGCCGCAGATACGCTCCCCGGCATTTCCACCTATCCCGCCGAGGTCAGAGCCAGCGAGGAAAACGGTGTGTACCGATTAGAAAAGGTCTACTACCTGACCGCAAAGGACGATCCCGCCACGATCCCCACCGCTGACTTTGAGCGCGAGGGCCGCACCTATACGCTCCTTGATTTGCTGAAAAACGACCAGACAGAAACGGACACGCGGGAGCATATCGAGGTGGTCACGCTGGAGAGCAAGACCAAGGACATGGCGGAAATTCTGAAAATGCTGGAGCCGAAGCTGGAGGTCAAGACCGAGGACGGCTATGAGGGTGTCCTGTCCCTTGACCACACTACCATTCAGGTGGAGGCTGCGGGCTACGGGACCAGCAGCCGCACGGTGACGGCGGAGCGCACCTATCCCAATCTCTCAGACGCGGATGTGTCCCTTGTTCCCAAGTCCGTGAACGAAAATGGCCGCACCCTGACGCTTGCCGATGTGAGCTGGCAGGAGGCAGCGGTCGATCCCACGGACGGCTATGACATTCCCATTCGCTACACTGCTGTGGCAAGCTACACCGGCACCGCCACCAGCAAATATGCCACCGGCTACACCGTCACGGCGGACTACAAGGGTGACGTTACCCGCACAAGCTGTGATACGGTGGTCTATACCGCCGTTTTTTCCAGTATTGGAAATGCAGCGGTGAAAGCCGGACGCAGTAGTTTTAACTGGCTGTGGCTGCTGATCCCCGTGGGAGCTGCGGCGCTGGGTGGCTGCGGCTATGCCGGTTATAAGGGCTATCACCACTACATCAATAAGAAAAGAGGGTATGCCGCATGAAAAAATATCTGACCACGCTGCTGGCCGCCTGCTGTATGCTGGCGGCTTTTTCCATGCCTGCATCGGCATTGGAGTATCACTTTGACGGCCCGGACGCAGGGTTGTTTGGACGCCCCACTTCGGACGATACGATTTATGTCACGATGGACAAGCCTGCGAATACCGACCGCAGCAAAAACGCCGCCTATATCCCGCCTGCCTTTGGCTCTCCCACCTCCTACACCTTGAACGCCGGAGAACTGCTGACGCCAAACCTTGTGAGCGGTTCAGCCATGGGAACGGTCAGCGGCACAGGCGGTGTGACAGTCCTGCCGCCCTCTACTTCCGGCAGCACCGGCGGAAACACCGGCTCCTACACGCAGACTAAGTACACGGCGGTCACGAAAGACCTCTATTACAGCGGCGGCTACCTCGGTACACTGAAAATCCCCACCCTCGGCCTGTCTGTCAAGGTGTATCAGGGGACGGACGCGGACGCGCTCCGCAAGGGCGCGGGCCATTTTGCCAGCACTTCCATTTGGGAAGGTAATGTGGCGATTGCGGGCCACAATCGCGGCGTGAATAATCACTTTGGCAAAATTCACACCCTTGACATTGGGGACACCATCAAGCTGACCACCCAGCTCGGCACACGCAGCTATGAAGTGTACTCTGTCAGTAAGATCGGCGTGGACGATACCAGCGTCCTAAACGACAGCACGGAGAACATCATCACCCTTGTCACCTGCGTGATGAATCAGCCGGATTACCGCTGGTGTGTGCAGGCTCGACAGAAGTAGTATTGATGTGAATAATTTCGACAAGAAAAAAGTTATTCACATTGATGTTAAAAACTTTACTTGACGCAAAGGGGGTGATATAATGGCTGACAAAGGTGGTGACAGAATCATGAAGTTAAAAAACAGATCGCAGTACCTTGATAAGCTCATTTCCGTTCAGGATATGGAGGTCATCAAGGTCGTGACCGGAATCCGGCGCTGCGGCAAATCCAGCCTGCTGAAATTGATGATGGCACATCTGCGGGAACAGGGCGTCATGGAGGAACAGATCCTCTCGATGAACTTTGAGTCCATGCAGTTTGCCGATATGGACAGCAAGCAGCTTTATCAGTATGTGATGGAACGAGCCCCCAAGGGTAAGCGGCTTTACCTGTTTTTAGACGAGGTGCAGAAGGTTCGGGACTGGCAGGATGCCGTGAATTCCTTCCGTGTGGATCTGGATTGCGACATTTATGTGACCGGTTCCAACGCCTACCTGCTTTCCTCCGAACTGTCCACGTATCTGTCCGGGCGCTATGTGGAGATCAAGATGCTGCCGCTGTCCTTCCGTGAGTTTTTGGACTTCCACGGCTATTTGCTGGAGGAGTACAAAGCCCCTAACGGCACTATGAAACAGCGCGCCAAGGGAAAAGACGGCGAAGCGTATGAGCTGCGCGACCTGTTTGAAGCCTACGCACAGTTTGGCGGTATGCCGGCGCTGGCCGAGGCGGAGCTGGATCAGGAGCGCGCCAATATGCTGCTGGACGGCATTTATTCCGCTGTTGTTGTGCGGGATATTCTGGAACGCGGCAAACGGAAAGAACAGCGGGCCGTCACCGACGCGCTGCTGCTCCGCAAAATTATCCTGTTTCTGGCTGACAACATCGGCAACAACACCTCGGCTGCATCCATCGGGCGCACCCTTGTCAGCGAGGGCCTGTTGGACGATGGCAGAAAGACCAAGCCTGCGGTGCAGACCATCTCTGCCTACATTGATGCACTGTTGGAGTCCTATATCTTTTATGAGGTCAAGCGGTTTGACATCAAGGGAAAGGACTATCTGCGGACGCTGGGCAAATACTATATCGTCGATCCCGGCCTCCGCACCTACCTGTTAGGAAACCGGGGCGGCGATGTGGGACACATTCTGGAAAACATCGTTTATTTTGAACTGCTGCGGCGTGGTTATGAGGTGGCCATCGGCAAGGTCGGTGAAAAGGAGATCGACTTCATCGCAACGAAGATGAACGAGAAAAAGTATATCCAAGTCACCGACAACATGAACGCCCCCGAAACCCGCGCACGGGAGCTTGCGCCGCTGCAAGCTGTGCAGGACAATTACGAGAAGATCGTGATTGCCATGGACTGCGACCTCATCAGCGACGTGGACGGTATCAAAATCGTAAAGGCGCTGGACTTCCTGCTCAGCGAAGTGTAACTAAAAATCCGCTCTGAAAAATCAGGGCGGATTTTTTGACACACGGCGGTATCCGCGATACCATAAACCCATCAAAGAATTTGGAGGTACACACCATGAAGCGAGGAAGTTTTGCAGCCGGTTTTCTTACCTGCCTGCTGTTGGCTGGCGTCACTACCACGGCGTATGCTGCCGGGATCATGGCAGAGCGCAGTCACCATCGCGTTGTCGTAGATGGAAAAGAAGCGCAGATGGAAGCCTATGTCATCAACGGCAGCAACTATGTGAAGCTGCGGGACATCGGCAAGGCTGTTGGTTTCGAGGTTTATTGGGATAGTGAGAACGGCTGTGTGCAGGTGGAGAGCGGAAAACCTTACACCGGTGAAGCCCCTGCAAAGGTGGAACCCGACAAACCGTTATCGCGGCCGGAGGACACATCTACCACCATCGATGTGAATGCACTGAAACAAGACATCATCGACCGCACCAATGCCCTGCGCAAAGAAAACGGCGTTGCTGCACTGCGCGTCAACGACAGGCTCATGCAGGCGGCGCAGGTTCGCGCGGATGAGATGGCTGCGCATACCGTCTATTCGCACACAAGACCGAATGGTGGAAAATTCAATACCGTCACGGATTGTCCCTACATGGCCGAAAATATCCATCGCATCGCAGATTGGGTGCTGTCTGACCAGACACTTGCCGAACGGGCCGTGGCGGATTGGAGCGCTTCGACAACCCACAACAAGAACATGGTCAACCCAAAGCTATCTGAGATTGGCGTTGGGCTGGCAAGAGGTATCAATGACACTGGTGACCCGTGCTGGTACTGTGTCCAGCTTTTCCTCTACGATGGATGCTCCGTCACTCGGGTGGATACCCCCACAAACAAATAAATCATCAACTTTCACGCAAGAGCAGGTCGTCAAGATCTGCTCTTTTTATTGCGCTTTTTGGAAAGGAGAAAGACATGAAGTCAATTAAACATCGCTTGTTGTCACTGCTTTTGACGCTGGTGACAGTCTTGAGCCTGCTGCCGACTGCGGCTTTTGCCGCGTCGAACACGGGTTCCGGCCTCAAAATTACCACCAACCAGGCATATTGGAGCACGCGCCTGCTCGCCAACGGTACCCCATATAGCTACCGCCCTCCGCTGGTGGACGGTAAGCTCGTGTACTGCATGGATAGCGGCCTCGGCTATCATTACGCAACGCCTTCGTACCTGAATTCCTTCACATGGACGTCCGGCACCGGTGCAGATGCAGATGCCGTATTGCAGTCGGCTGTCACGAACAGCGGCCTCAGTGAAATGGACGCCGCGACCGTCGAGAACGTCAAGTGGATGATGACCTACCTCAACGACTGCAAGGCATCCAATGTTGGCCAGCTTTTTATGGCCGTGCAGACGTATGTGTGGGATCACCAAAGCTATAAAGGCGAGCCCGGTGGAGACGGCGACGCGGGCGGCTACGCCAACGCTGACACCTATGATCTGTATCTGAGCCTCATCGACTGGCTTTTGGAGCAGAAATCACAGGAGGACGCCGAGTTCCAGCGCCAGATTGAAGAGTACACTGCACAGGGTAAGTCTGCATCCATTGTGGAGGACGAGAGTGCGAAATGGGCGGTGTACGCAATTTCCAGTAACCGCAAAAATCAGTCATTCTTCAATTATTATGGTCCCCGCAAACTGGTCACTCAGGATGAGCCCGGAGGAGGTGGAGAAGAACCAACGCCGCCTGCTGGCGTTGGCAAGATCGTGCTGAAAAAGACTGCTGGCGGTACCACAACCGGTCTCGCCGGTGCGCGCTTTAGCATCTACTTTAACGGCCAGATCGTCGGCAGCGACATCACCAATGCGCAGGGTGAGATCTATGTCGAGGACGCCGCGACCGGCCTTTGGAGCTTTGTCGAGACCTCCGCGCCGGACGGTTACTGTGTTGATCCCACGCCGAAGAGCGTGTACGTAGATGTAACTGAGGGTGACCGCGAATACACTGTTGCGGCGGTCAACTACGAAAAGCCCGATATGAAGATTACTAAGCGCGACGCCATGAGCGGCAAACCCATCGCCGGCACGGTGCTTTCCATTAAGTCCGTTACCGGCAGCTATTCTACCTCTGTCACCACGGGGGTGGACGGTTCCGCCACCCTCACGTCCATCCCCGCAGATGTTTATGTGGTACGGGAGGAATCCGTGCCCGAGCCGTACATCGTGAGCAATACCGAGCAGACCGTGGCGCTGCGCCCCGGCAAAACCTCCGAGGTCACTTTCGTTGACTACGAAAAGCCTGGCCTTGAGATCATCAAGAAGAACATCGCCAACGGCGAACCCATCGAGGGTGTGACCTATCGCATCGAGCAGATCGACGGCAACTTCTCCACCAGCGCCACCACCGATAACCATGGGCGGATTTTCCTCGACTCTGTTCCTGTTGGCACATTCAAAGTAACGGAGATCAATGTCCCCAGTCATGTCATTCTCTGTCCCATCCCGCAGGAAGTAGCGCTGAAGGCTGGTGAGACATCTACCGTCACCTTCTTCAACGCGCTCAAGCCCAACTTGGAGATTCGCAAGGTGGACAGTGTCACCGGCGATCCCGTCAAGGGCGCCAAGTTCCAGATCTGGTATGGCAGTAACCATACCGACACTGGCGAACTCAACGACCTCGGCACTTACTTTTCTGACGCAAGCGGAAAAATCATTCTTCCTGAGATCAAGGATGGCTGGTACAAGGTAACGGAATTGGAACCGGCGTCCGGGTACGCCATCAAGGAGCCTGCCACGCAGGAATGCTTCATTGCCGGTGGTGAGAGCAAGGTGTTGACCTTTGAGAACACGCCTCTTTCCGCCATCATCATCCGCAAGGTGGACAGCGAGAGCGGTCAGCCGTTGGAGGGCGCATGGTTCCGCATCCGCTACCTTGGCGGCACCTCCGGTACGGGTGGTACCGTGGTTGGAGAGATCAAAACCTCGCAAAACGGAACCGCCATTTTAACGGGCCTTGCCGCAGGCACTTATGTCTGCGAGGAGATCTCCGCGCCGGACGGGTATGTGATCACCGACGCCACGGAAACGGTCTATCTCTCCGGCAAGGATCAGGACGTGATCACCGTGACCTTCGGCAATGATAAGATGGGTTCCCTCCTCATTGTCAAAAAGGACGCCGTCACCGGCGCACCCATTTCTGACGTTGAATTTCTTGTTACGGATTCGGATGGCAGCGTGCTCGGCACGACCAACGGTAAATATGTGACCGACAGCGCGGGCACCATCCGTATTGACGGCCTGACCCCTGGCATGACGGTCATCGCCTGTGAGGTGCGGGCAAAAGACGGCTATATTCTGGACGATACCCCGCAGAGCATCAAGATCAAGCGCAATGCCGTGATGACGCTGGAGTTCCGCAACCAGCCCAAGGGCGGCGTGCTCG
>ERZ772875.836-NODE-836-length-32737-cov-61.475644_pt1 | contig 32737 bp, 29 predicted proteins | sample MGYA00580585_ERZ772875 | MGnify/ENA primary metagenome ERZ772875 (study PRJEB29015, sample SAMEA2737736) | human gut metagenome | biome: human gut; feature: human-associated habitat; material: faeces | place: China | collected 2012 ... | reverse complement strand
TGTTCGAACTGGAGTGGAACAAGCTCGCAGACCGCGTGGTGCCTCAGGCGCGCGATATTTCCCGCTTCCCGGCGAACCGTCGCGACATCGCGGTGCTGGTCGCGGAAAACGTGGCTGCCGCCGATGTTTTAGCCGAATGTAAGAAAGTTGGCGTAAATCAGGTAGTTGGCGTAAACTTATTTGACGTGTACCGTGGTAAGGGTGTGGCGGAAGGGTATAAGAGCCTTGCGATTAGCCTGATCCTGCAGGATACCAGCCGTACACTCGAAGAAGAGGAGATTGCCGCTACCGTTGCCAGATGTGTAGAGGCATTAAAAGAGCGATTCCAGGCATCATTGAGGGATTGAACCTATGGCGCTTACAAAAGCTGAAATGTCAGAATATCTGTTTGATAAGCTTGGGCTTAGCAAGCGGGATGCCAAAGAACTGGTCGAGTTGTTTTTCGAAGAGATCCGTCGTGCTCTGGAAAACGGAGAACAGGTCAAACTCTCCGGGTTCGGCAACTTCGATTTGCGGGATAAAAACCAACGCCCGGGACGTAACCCGAAGACGGGGGAGGATATTCCCATTACAGCCCGGCGCGTGGTGACCTTCAGACCCGGTCAGAAGCTGAAAAGCCGTGTCGAAAACGCGTCGCCGAAAGACAAATAATCTGAACTAATTAAAAAGGCCGCATTGCGGCCTTTTTCTTTTCTGTCAATCTTTACGCTTTGACGGCGGTGAGCATGATCTCCACCAGGATTTCTGGTCGCGCCATCTCCGCCTGCACGGCCGCTCGCGCCGGGCTATAGCCTTCCGGCATCCATTGCACCCACACCTCATTGAATGCGGCAAAGTCACGCTCGATATTTTTCAACCAGATCTGCGCGGAGAGAATGTGCTGCTTATCGCTCCCGGCTGCGGCCAGCAGCGCGTCGATCTTCTCCAGTACTTCACGGGTTTGTAAAACGATATCGTCTTCATTGCTTTTTGGCGTCTGTCCGGAGAGGAACAGCAGATCGCCATACGCAACGCTGGCGGCAAGACGAGGTTGTGGATTATTGCGAATAATTGTCATGCGGTTTGTTTCCATGTGAGACCTTCTAAAGAAATGTCTGGCATCTGATTATCGATTAACGCGCCCAGCACCACCGCGCTGCCGGCGGCGAGAGTAAAGCCGAGGCTACCCTGGCCGAGGTTCATCCACAGGTTGGGGTAGCCGGCGCGCCCCAGCATCGGCGGGCCGGCTGGCGTTGACGGGCGCATGCCGGTCCAGACTTCGGCCTCGTCCAGCCCCTCCAGTTCAGGAAAGCTGCGGGCGACGATGTTCTTCAGCGCCTGAATGCGGCATTCGCGCAGTTCGTCGCCGTCGTAGCCGATGTCCACCATCGCCGCGATGCGCAGCTGTTGGCCAAGGCGGGCATAAACGATTTTGTGCCCGTAGTCGGTGACGCTGATGTCAGGGGCAATACCTGCTTTTTCAGGATAGGGCAGGGTCAGGCTGTACCCCTTCAGGGCGCACAGCGGCACGCGAACCCCCAGATGCCCAAGCAGAGAACCACTGCCGTTACCGGCGGCGACGACATACTCATCGCCGGTGAGGGTCCCCTGACTGGTCTCCAGGCTGCTGATGCGTCCCCCGCGCTTATTGAGTCGCCGCACCTCACACTGGGTCAGCAGGCTAAAGTCGCTGCTGGCATTGAGCTTGTCGAGCAGGGCAAGGCAGAACTGATGACAATCTGCCGTTTCATCGCCTGGCGAATAGATTCCGCCCTGCAGAGAAGGACTAATATGTTTGAGCGCCGGCTCCAGCTGCAGGCAGGCTTCAGCATTCAGCGCCTGCTGATACTGAGGATCAATCCCTTTTGCTGCTTTATTAAAATCATATTCGCGACGATGGATAATTAATTTTCCGCTGCGCCGCCAGTGGAAATCGGCAAGATTATCCTCATCCCGCCACGCCTGCATGACCTGACGGCTGAGCAGCGACAGGCGTAAAATATGGTCGCCATTCATTTTATTGGTCTGGTTATTACAGGCGCGCAGAAACTGCAGCAGCCAGCGCCACTGCTGGAGAGACATCCTGAGACGCATATTCAGCGGCGAATCGGCTTTGCCCATCCATTTCATTCCCTGCAGGGGAACGCCGCTGTCGGCAAGGGGGGCGACGTAGCGGTAACTTAATTGTCCGCCGTTGGCAAAACTGGTGGCGCTGCCCGGTTCGGCATTGCGCTCCAGTAATTGCACCTGATGGCCGCGCTTGATCAGTTCCCAGGCCGTGGCCAGACCGACCACGCCGCCGCCGATAATGACAATGCGTTTGTTCATAACCCGATATATCCACCGCTGATAAATTTATCGGGTTATGTCAAAGCATTTACCCCAGCGGCGCAATTGACTTTTTATGGTCAGGGTATAACCGCAGGTTAATCTCCTTGAGCTGCTGGCGCAGACGCTGGCAGAGAAAATCGACGAACTTTTGCGCCATCGGGCTCAGGGAAACGTCGGCCCGGCGTAACAGACAGAGGTTAATCGCCATCGGCGGCGTAATGGGATGGATCATCTCCGGGGCCAGGTTGTGCTGGGCGGAGAAGATATCAGTGATGCTGCAGCCCATGCCGCGCTTCACGAACTCGGTGGCCATATAGTAGGTCTGGACGTTTAGCCGGGTGGTGGAAAAGTCGCGACGGGTGGCGATGGCGGCAGAGAGCGAGTGCGGTCCCGGCGAGATCCAGCGCTGCTGGTCGATCTGATCGATCTCCACCGCCCCCTGACGATAATGACGGTCGATGTACACCAGCGGTACTTCGGCAATCAGGGTGGTCAGGATCTCCCCCTGCTGCACCGGCTGTAGCGTCAGCGCCAAATCTATCTCGCGCAAATCCAGTTTTTTGACCAGCGTCTCGGTGTGCTCGGTAGTGAGCGTCATCACCAGGTTGCTGTTTTGCTGATAAAAGTCGGTCACCAGCTCCGGCACCAGGCTTAACCCCAGGCTTGGCAGACAGCCTAAAGTGATCTTGGCGCGCGGATCGCGAGCCAGGTTGTCGGCCAGCAGGCGCAAGTTGTCCAGGTCCTGATAAATGCTCTGCGCTTTTTCGAAAAGTGTGATCGCCTCGCTGGTCGGCAGCAGCTTGCCGCGCACCCGCTGAAACAGGGTAAAACCCAGCTTCATTTCGGCGCTTTTTAACGCTTTGCTGGCCGCGGGCTGGGAGATATTGAGCGCTTCCGCCGCCCGCGATAAAGAGCCGCAGGTCATGACGGCATAGAAGATTTCCAGATGACGCAGTTTCATGAACAGTTAACTCAGGGTTATAGCCTACCGATAAAAAGTCATTTTCTACTAACACTAAGTTAACATAGATTTAATCACCAATCAGCGCATTGGTTACATCTTGTGCTGTAGACCCCGCCCAATGGCGGCATATTACGCTCTCAGAATCGTTTCCTTTGTACCCAAACAAACCCTCAGGCCGAGGCCAATCAATAATGAAAAAGAGGGAGGATATTTTCTGAGCAGGCCCCCATACACCACCTGACCATCATGGTCGGATTGATTGGCATTAAGGAGTGTTATGAGTGACTCAACGCTCACAGGCAATGCGCCTGTCAGACGAAATATCACGCGGAAAAACGTTATTATTGGTCTGTTATTGCTGCTGTTCGTGTTGATCGCGCTGTGGTGCCACGGTCGACCAGGCAGCGAGCTTGGTCTGCTGGGATTTACGCCGCTGGTGGCGCTAGCGATATTATCGCTGATCGGCGTTGATATTGTGCTGGCGGTCATCTCCTCGATTATTATCGCCATGATAATGACCTCGACCGGCCTGCCGGAAATGGGCACGATGCTGGCGAAATCCACCGGGTCATTTATTGCCACCGTTGGGCTTATCATTATGCTCGGCGCCGGCGTGGGGGAAGTGGCCACCCGCACCGGCGCAGCGGTTGAGCTGGTAAAATTTGTCGTCCATCGCATCGGGTTGTCGAGTCAGACGCGGGTGAAATTCGGCATTGTGGCGTCATCGATTTTAATTTGCGGTTCGCTGGGCACTATGGCCGGTGGCAATGCCATTATCGTGGCAGTAATCATTCCGGTGGCGGCAGCGGTACGCTTGACGCCGCCAACGGTCGCCGCGCTGATGATGACCGCCGGTTCCGTTGGGCTGTTTACCGGGCCTTTCACCCCCAGTACCGTGACGATCCTCAGCCTCGGTGGGTTGAGCTATCCGGACTATCTGCTGTACGTTGGTCTGCCGATGAGCGCGGTCACGCTGCTGGCCGGCTGGGTAATGGCGGGACGGATCCAGAAGATGACCGAAGGCAAACTGCGCTATGACGTCGATCTCGCGGAAAAGCCGCAAGAGGATCTCAGCGCCGCGCAGCAGCGTCGGCGTAAATTAAGCGCGCTGGCCTTCGCGGCGACCATCATCGTGATGGCGATCGTTGGCGTGGTGATTAAAGCCGGCTTCAGCTTCGCGATAATCGTGATGCTGCTGGTGGCCCTGATGACCGGCCTGGTAGGCGGCCTGCGACCGACGCAGATCCTTCAGGCACTGTATCACGGCTGCGGCCGTCTGGTGTGGATGTTTATTCTCTACTGGCTGTACAACCCGATCCTTGAGCTGATGGATGGCCTGCACGCCTATCAGGGGCTGCTGGAGTATACCCAACCGCTGCTGGAGGGGATCTCCCCGGCCTGGCTGTGCTTTAGCATCTTCGCGTTCAATATTATCGGCCATGTGCCCGGTGCGGCGGTGGCCCAGATGACCTTTACTCATAAAATCTTTGGCCCGATGCTGATGGCCGCCGGCGTGCCGCCCCAGGGGACCACCGCCGTGCTGCTGGCCTCATCCCAGGTGGACTGGTTCGGGCCGTTTCCCTCATCAGATATGTTCGGCCAGATGGGGCTGGCGCAGTCTACTCATCTGAAATATATGCTCTATAACGGCTGGGCAATCGTGGTGGCGAACATCATTCTCTTTGCGCTGCTGTTTCAGCTTCTGGTGTAAAGCGGGATGGTCGACGCGGGGGAGCCTCCTCCGCGTCGACGTTTGGTCGTGAGGTTTTCCTTTTCTCACCGCGACAGCCACCGTAAAATCAGCCTCTTGTTCCCCCTGCGTAATGGAATCTATGCTGACTCTCGCCCATCTTCAACAGCGCCGTAGCCGGCGTTGGCTCTTCGGATTAACGCTGTTGCTGCTGGTCACCCTGCTGATCAGCCTGTGCGCGGGGGAGCAATGGATCCCGCCCGGCGAGTGGCTCAGCGCCAAAGGTCAGCTGTTTATCTGGCAGATCCGCCTGCCGCGAACCCTGGCGGTGCTGCTGGTGGGGGCGGCGCTGGCGCTCTCCGGGGCGATTATGCAGGCGTTGTTTGAAAATCCTCTGGCGGAGCCGGGGCTGCTGGGGGTCTCCAACGGCGCGGGCGTCGGGCTGATTGCCGCCGTCCTGCTGGGCAAAGGAGTCTTGCCCGGCTGGGCGCTCGGCCTGTGTGCCATCTTTGGCGCGCTGCTGATCACTTTTATTCTGCTGCGTTTCGCCCGCCGCCATCTGTCTACCAGCCGTCTGCTGCTGGCGGGGGTGGCGCTGGGGATCATCTGCAGCGCCCTGATGACCTGGGCAGTCTACTTCTCCACCTCTTTTGACCTGCGTCAGCTAATGTACTGGATGATGGGCGGGTTTGGCGGCGTCGACTGGCAACAGCTGTGGCTGATGATAGCCCTCCTGCCGGTGCTCTGCTGGGTCTGTCTGCAGTCGCAACCCCTGAATTTACTGGCGCTGGGCGAAGTCTCCGCTCGTCAGCTTGGGCTGCCGCTGTGGCTGTGGCGCAAATTACTGGTGGTGGCGACCGGCTGGATGGTCGGCGTTAGCGTGGCGCTGGCGGGGGCGATTGGCTTTATCGGTCTGGTGATCCCGCATATTCTGCGGCTATGCGGCTTGAGCGATCACCGGGTGTTGCTCCCGGCCTGTATGCTGGCCGGGGCAAGCGCCTTGCTGGGGGCGGATATCATTGCCCGGCTGGCGCTTTCCGCCGCAGAGCTGCCGATTGGCGTGGTGACGGCGACCCTGGGCGCGCCGGTCTTTATCTGGTTGCTGCTGCGTTCGCGGGGGCGGGGATAGCGCGGCGCCGTCGGCAGGGACGGCGCCGGTTCAGGCTTACCAGCCTTTGATCGCGTCGCCTTTGTAGACTTCCTTCGCTTTTTCCGCGACTTCGCTGGTCTGGAAGGCGGCTTTTAATTCCTGAATTTTCTTGCTGTCCTTATTATCCTCGCGGGCGACTATCGCATTCACATATGGGGAATCCGGCCCCTCCATAAACAGACCGTCGCGGGCGGCCGACAGGCCCGCCTGGGCGGAGAAGTTGGTGTTAATGATTGACAGGCTGACGTTCGGATCGTCAAGGGTACGGGTCAGCTGCGGGGTATCCACTTCAACAATTTTCAGCTGTTTCGGATTGTCGATGATATCCAGCGTGGTGGGTAAATAGCCGACGCCCGGTTTCAGCTTGAGTAACCCCTGCGCCTGAAGCAGCAGCAGGCTGCGGCCCAGGGTGGTGGTTTCATTAGAGATGGTCACCGTCGCCCCTTCGGGCAGTTCGCTGATATTTTTGATCCGGTGAGAATAGGCGGCGATAGGGAAGACAAAGGTTTTACCGACCACCGCAAATTTATAGCCGCGTTCTTTCGACTGCGCCTCAAGGTACGGCAGGGTCTGGAAGGCGTTGGCATCGACATCTTTGTTGTTCAGCGCTTCGTTGGGCAGCACATAATCATTGAAGGAGACCACTTCGACGTCGAGGTGGTATTTATCCTTCGCCACCTGCTCCACCACTTTCCAGATGGCTTCGTCCGGCCCGGTATTGATAGCGACTTTTACTTTATTATCTTCATCCGGGGAGCAGGCGCTCAGCAGGGCGACAGAGGTGGCGATTAACGCCAGGCTAAACAACTTCTTCATCACTAAAACTCTCTTAAATTAACAAGTAACGAAACCATATTACATTCATGGAACACTGTACACGGAAATGGTCGACGGCCCAATTGAGAGGATTTCATGTTGCCGGCGGCCAGCGAAGCGCTGTTACATCATGCGACAACTCGGGGGGAATGGCAGTAGAATGGCGGGCGCTGAATCCGCTACAGTAGAAAGGGATCACCTTCACCGGAAACCGGTTTATCCATTGAGGACAGGCTATGCAACATGACATTCTGAATACCGAAGTGACGACCATTGATGGCGAGAAAACCACCCTGGCATCCTTTGCCGGCAAGGTGCTGCTGATCGTCAATGTAGCCTCGAAATGCGGCCTGACGCCGCAGTATGAGCAACTCGAGGATCTGCAAAAGCAGTTTGCCGCCGAGGGCTTCAGCGTGCTGGGGTTCCCCTGCAACCAGTTCCTCGGCCAGGAGCCGGGCAGTGAAGAGGAGATTAAGACCTTCTGCAGCACTACCTACGGCGTCACCTTCCCGCTGTTTAGCAAAATTGACGTCAACGGCGAACATCGCGCGCCGCTCTATCAAAAACTGATTGCCGCCGCGCCGAAAGCGGTGGCCCCGGAAGGCAGCGGTTTTTATGAGCGGATGGCCAGCAAAGGCCGGGCACCGCTGTATGTGGACGACATTCTGTGGAATTTCGAAAAATTCCTCATCGATCGCCAGGGCAACGTCATTCAGCGCTTCTCTCCGGATATGACGCCGGACGATCCGCAGCTGGTGGCGGCGATTAAAGGAGCGCTGGCGCAATAATGTCGTTTCTGATGCAGCTACAGGATGTAGAAGCGGCGGGGCGCCTGGCCCCGTTTTCTGCGGCCTTTCGCGCCGGGGAGATTGTCCATCTGGTGGGGCCGAACGGCGCAGGGAAGAGCACGCTGCTGACCCGCATGGCGGGGCTGTCCGACGGCCCCGGCACGGTTCATTTTAACGGCCGGCTGCTTGACGAGTGGCCGGCGAGGGAGCTGGCGCGCCGTCGCGGATATCTGAGTCAACACCAGACCCCGCCGTTCGCCATGCCGGTATGGCACTACCTGGCGCTGCATATGCAGCAGCAGGGTGATAGCGCCCGTCTGAGCGATATCGCGGCCAGGCTTGGTCTGGACAATAAGCTGGGCCGTCCGGTCAATCAGCTGTCGGGCGGCGAGTGGCAGCGCGTGCGGCTGGCGGCAGTGATCCTGCAGATCGATCCCTTGAGTAATTCCGCGGGTCAGCTGCTGCTGCTGGATGAGCCGATGAACAGTCTGGATGTGGCTCAGCAGGCGGCGCTGGATCGGCTGTTACACGAGCTGAGCGCGGCGGGGATTGCGGTGGTGATGAGCAGCCACGATCTCAACCATACCCTGCGCCACGCCGGTCAGAGCTGGCTGCTCTGCCAGGGGGAAGCCATCGCCTGCGGGGAGACCGCCGAGGTGCTGAATGAGGAAAATTTAACCGCCGCCTATGCGATCCCGTTCCAGCGCGTTGAGGTGGCCGGTCATATTATGCTCATCGCGTCACAGTAGCACGCAGTTATCTTGTCACTATATTGATAAACAAGCTAAATTATTGCGATAAAGAGACTAGGGACAGAGGGATCATCTGAAATGCGCTTCTGGTTCATGTTGGCGGCGGCGTTAATTTTAGCCGGCTGCAGCAGCCATCGGGCACCGCCGCCGAATCCTCGGCTGGCAGACTCCATTACGGTGGTGGCGAATCTGAACGAGCAGCTGCGCAGCTGGCGCGGCGCGCCGTATCGCTACGGCGGCATGACGCCGCGCGGCGTTGACTGCTCCGGCTTCGTGGTGCGCACGTTTCGCGATAAATTTGCCCTCCAGCTGCCGCGTGAAACCCGCGAGCAGGCGGAAATCGGCACCCGCATCGATAAGCGCGATCTGCTGCCCGGCGATCTGGTGTTCTTCAAAACCGGCTCAGGGGAGAGCGGTTTGCACGTTGGCATCTACGATACCGACAACCAGTTTATTCACGCCTCCACCAGCCAGGGCGTCACCCGTTCCTCGCTGGATAACGTCTACTGGAACAAAAAGTTCTGGCAGGCGCGGCGAATCTGACGTCATTCAGAAGCGAGAGGGAAGCGAACGCTTCCCTTTTTTATGCCGATAACCCTGCACTCCGCCCGTGTTAATCCGCTGTTCCAGGCACTACACTGGAGAGAGGAGGAACCATGACCCTTTCTTTTACCACCCACTGGCGGGATGAACTGCCGGACTTTTACACTTCCCTGTCACCAACGCCGTTGGATAACGCCCGACTCATCTGGCGCAACGCCCCGCTGGCGCAACAGCTGGGGGTGCCCGACGCCCTGTTTGCGCCTGAAAGCGGGGTCGGTGTCTGGGGCGGCGAAGCGCTGCTTCCGGGCATGTCGCCGCTGGCGCAGGTATACAGCGGCCATCAGTTTGGCGCCTGGGCCGGCCAGCTGGGCGACGGACGCGGGATCCTGCTCGGCGAGCAGCAGCTGGCGGATGGCCGCCGTTACGACTGGCATCTGAAAGGCGCCGGCCTGACTCCTTATTCGCGGATGGGGGACGGCCGCGCCGTGCTGCGCTCGACGATCCGGGAAAGTCTGGCGTCGGAGGCGATGCACGCTCTGGGGATCCCGACGACGCGCGCCCTGGCGATGGTGACCAGCGATACCCCGGTCTACCGCGAGCGCGTGGAGCCCGGTGCGATGCTGATGCGGGTGTCCGAGAGCCATGTGCGCTTCGGCCATTTCGAACATTTTTACTATCGCCGTGAGCCGCAGAAGGTCCAGCAACTGGCCGACTATGTTATTCGCCACCACTGGCCGCAGCTGCAGGATGAGGCGGATAAGTACCTGTTATGGTTCCGTGACATTGTCATGCGTACCGCGCAGACTATCGCCAGCTGGCAAACCGTGGGCTTTGCCCATGGGGTGATGAATACCGACAACATGTCTATTCTCGGTCTGACCATCGACTACGGCCCGTATGGCTTCCTTGACGATTTCCAACCGGACTTCATCTGCAACCACTCCGATTATCAGGGGCGCTACAGTTTTGAAAACCAGCCGGCGGTGGGGCTGTGGAATCTGCAGCGTCTCGCCCAATCGCTGTCGCCGTTTATCAGCGCTGAAGCGTTAAACGCGGCGCTGGATGAGTATCAGCACGCCTTGCTGACCGCTTATGGCCAGCGGATGCGCGATAAACTCGGCCTGTTCAGCCAGCAGAAAGGGGATAACGACCTGCTGGACGGGCTGTTTGCCCTGATGATCCGCGAGAAGAGCGACTATACCCGGACGTTCCGCCTGCTGAGCCACAGCGAACAGCTCAGCGCCGCCTCGCCGCTGCGCGATGAGTTTATCGACCGCGCGGCCTTTGACAGCTGGTTTGCCGGGTATCGTGCGCGGCTGCGTGATGAACAGGTGGACGACGCGCAGCGCCAGCAGAGGATGCAGGGCGTGAATCCGGCGCTGGTGTTACGTAACTGGCTGGCGCAGCGGGCGATCGAGCAGGCTGAGGCGGGCGATATGGGCGAGCTGGAGCGCCTGCATGCCGCGCTGGCAGACCCCTTTACCGATCGCGAGGACGACTACGTCCGCCGCCCGCCGGACTGGGGGAAACGTCTGGAAGTCAGCTGCTCGAGCTAACTTGCCTCGCCCCGCGTTCAGCGGGGCGCTTACTTGGTCAGAATTAACTTCCCGGCGTGGGTCTGGCGCAGCAGATAGCGCTGGCCGCCATGCTCAATCACTACTCGTCCTTCGCTGCCTAACAGAACCCGACTGCTGATCTCTCTGTCCGTCGCCACGGGATAAGGGGCATTGTCTTTTGGTTTTTCAGCTGTGGCAGTGTTATCCATACGCGTCATAGCTCTCAAAATAAAAATCAAGGCAACAATGATAATCATTATCAATAATGTTGTTTTTGACGGCAAGCGTTATTTATCGTGTTACCGGATTTGGTAGGGGAGTCAGCGAAGAGAATTGCCCGCCGCAGGCGCGGCGGGCGGAGCGGTTACAGGCGTGTGGCGGTGGCCGCAGCCAGCTCGCTCAATAATCTTTCGCTGTCTTCCCAGCTCAGGCAGGGGTCGGTGATCGACTGGCCCCAGGTCAGCGGCTGGCCGGGGACCACTTTCTGAGTGCCTTCCTGCAGGAAGCTCTCTGCCATAATCCCGGCGATGGCGGTAGAGCCCGCGCGAATTTGCTGACAGATATCGGCGCACACTTCCAGCTGACGGCGGTGCTGCTTCTGGCAGTTGCCATGGCTGAAATCAACGACCAGCTGTTCCGGCAGATCGAATTCACGTAGCGCCTCGCCGGCGGCGGCGATATCCTCGGCGTGATAGTTTGGCCGTTTGCCGCCGCGCATAATGATGTGCCCGTACGGGTTGCCGCTGGTCTGGTAAATCGTCATCTGCCCCTGCTTGTCCGGAGAGAGGAACATATGGCTGGCGCGGGAGGCGCGGATGGCGTCCACCGCGATGCGCGTATTGCCGTCGGTGCCGTTTTTAAATCCAACCGGGCAGGAGAGCGCTGAGGCCATTTCACGGTGGATCTGGCTTTCAGTGGTGCGCGCCCCGATGGCCCCCCAGCTGATGAGATCGGCGATAAACTGACCGGTCACCATATCGAGAAACTCGGTGGCCGTCGGTACCCCCAGCTCATTAACCTGCAGCAGCAGGCGCCGCGCCAGCTCAATTCCGTGGTTGACCCGGTAGCTGCCGTTGAGGTCGGGATCGGAGATTAAGCCTTTCCAGCCCACCACGGTACGCGGTTTTTCAAAGTAGGTGCGCATCACGATCTCCAGCTGCGGCTGGTAGCGCTCGCGCATGCCCTGCAGGCGGCGGGCATACTCCAGCGCCGCGTCGGTGTCGTGAATGGAGCAGGGGCCGATAATCACCAGCAGTCGGCGGTCTTCGCCGTTGAGGATTTTTTCAATTCGGCGGCGGGAGGCCGAGACGTGGGCAGCCACGTCGGCCGTCACGGGATGGCGCTGGGCCAGCTCCGCGGGCGTTACCAGGCTCTCAATGCGCGCGGTACGCAATTCGTCTGTTTTATTCATTGGGGTCTCAAAAATCTGTTTCTTCCGCGGCGAAAATGCCGGGAAGTGATGCGCATCACGATAAACCAATCCCTGCTTATTGCAAGAGCAGGGCATGATCCTGTATAGGCCACGGGCGATAGCATAAACAAATTTTTAATAATGTACTAGTGTATTAGTACATCCTGCGATTCAGCCCCATGATGTCCATGATTTTTGTCGCAATTTCCTCAACAGAATAGTTGGTGCTGTTCAGGCAGGGGATTTTATTCTTGCGATACAGGGCCTCCACTTCGGTCACTTCCATCCGACACTGGCGCAGTGAGGCGTAGCGGCTGTTCTCCCGGCGCTCCTCGCGGATCGCCGCCAGACGCTCCGGATTGATGGTCAGGCCGAACATCTTATGCTGCAGGGGTTTCAGCGAGGCCGGCAGCACCAGATTGTCCATATCGTCGGCGATAAACGGATAGTTGGCGGCGCGAATACCGTACTGCATGGCGAGATACAGACTGGTGGGTGTTTTGCCGCAGCGCGAGACGCCGAGGAGGATCACCTGCGCCTGGTCAAGGTTGCGCAGCGAGATGCCATCGTCATGGGCGAGGGTATAATCGATGGCGGCGATACGCGCATCGTATTTAATCAGATTGCCGGGGTTGAGGCCGTGGGTGCGGTGGGCCACCGGCGTCGGGTCGAGGTTGAGCTCCTGCTGCAGCGGGGCCACCAGCGCCTGCACGATATCCTGACAAAAGCCTTCGCTTTGCAGAATAATGTCGCGTATTTCCGGGATGACGATGGAGTAGAACACCAGCGGGCGAATACCCGTTTGCTGATAGATGGCGTCGATCTGCTCCTTCACCGCCCGCGCGCGGCTGATGTTTTCCACAAACGGCAGGGTTACGCTGCTGATGGCGACCGGGAATTGCGACATCACGGCATGCCCCAGCACCTCCGCCGTAATGGCGGTACCGTCAGAAATATAAAATACGTGGCGATCTACAGCACTTTCCATTTTGACCATCCGGTATAATGAGTTTAATTGCCTGAAAGCGGATATTAAATTTAAGCATATCCCTGTTTGATTTGTCTCTTGTTAAAATTGAAATGCTATTTTTGTTTTTTATGAAAAGGGTGGTTCATTTTCTTTTTGTCGCCGTTATTTCCAGCGTTTTCCATCAGAATTCCTAAAAATCATCAAGTTAGCAATATCGGGGGAACAGTCCGAAAAATGAAAAAATAATTTGCTTGAACGATTCACCGTTTTTTTCAGCTTCATAAATATGTCAGGATAATCCTGCAGTCGATCGTGAAATTTTTTTCACTGGTATTAAATCACAAAAGGATTGTCTCGATGTCCAACAATGGCTCGTCACCGCTGGTGCTTTGGTATAACCAACTCGGCATGAATGATGTAGACAGAGTTGGGGGCAAAAATGCCTCCCTTGGTGAAATGATTACGAATCTGTCCGGTATGGGTGTTTCCGTACCTAACGGGTTTGCCACCACCGCTGATGCTTTCAATCAGTTCCTGGACCAAAGCGGTGTTAACCAGCGCATCTATGCGCTGCTGGATGAAACCGACATTGACGACGTTTCCGCATTAGCGAAAGCGGGCGCGCAGATCCGACAGTGGATCATCGATACCCCCTTCCAGAGCGAACTGGAAAACGCGATTCGCGATGCTTATGACCTGCTGTCCGCCGATGACGCCGAGGCCTCATTCGCCGTGCGCTCTTCCGCCACCGCGGAAGATATGCCGGACGCCTCCTTCGCCGGGCAGCAAGAGACATTCCTCAACGTGCAGGGCTTTGACGCCGTGCTCGTTGCCGTGAAGCACGTGTTTGCTTCGCTGTTTAACGATCGCGCAATCTCCTATCGCGTGCATCAGGGTTACGATCACCGCGGCGTGGCGCTCTCCGCCGGGGTGCAGAGGATGGTCCGCTCCGATCTGGCCTCCTCCGGCGTCATGTTCTCCATCGATACCGAATCCGGCTTTGACCAGGTGGTGTTTATCACCTCGGCGTGGGGTTTGGGCGAGATGGTGGTGCAGGGCGCGGTGAACCCGGACGAATTCTACGTCCACAAACCGACGCTGGCCGCTGGCCGTCCGGCGATCGTGCGCCGCACCATGGGGTCGAAAAAGATCCGTATGGTTTACGCGCCGACCCAGGAGCACGGTAAACAGGTGCGTATCGAAGATGTGCCGCAGGCGCAGCGCGATATTTTCTCGTTAAGCAACGAGGAAGTGCAGGAGCTGGCGAAGCAGGCGGTGCAGATCGAGAAGCACTACGGCCGTCCGATGGATATCGAGTGGGCGAAAGATGGCCACACCGGTAAGCTATTTATCGTCCAGGCGCGTCCTGAAACCGTGCGTTCCCGCGGCCAGGTGATGGAGCGTTATACCCTCCACGCTCAGGGGCAGATCATCGCCGAAGGGCGCGCCATCGGCCACCGCATTGGCGCCGGTCCGGTCAAGGTGATCCACGATATCAGCGAGATGAATCGCATTGAGCCAGGCGACGTACTGGTTACCGATATGACCGACCCGGACTGGGAACCGATCATGAAAAAAGCCTCGGCGATTGTCACCAACCGCGGCGGGCGTACCTGTCACGCGGCGATTATCGCCCGTGAGCTGGGGATCCCGGCGGTGGTCGGCTGCGGCGATGCTACCGATCGCATTCAGGAAAATCAGAATGTCACCGTCTCCTGCGCCGAAGGCGACACCGGCTATGTCTACGCCGAGCTGCTCGACTTCAGCGTCAAGAGCTCCAGCGTCGGCGACATGCCGGATCTGCCGCTGAAGGTGATGATGAACGTCGGCAACCCGGATCGCGCGTTCGACTTCGCCTGCCTGCCGAACGAAGGCGTCGGTCTGGCGCGGCTGGAATTTATCATCAACCGTATGATTGGCGTTCATCCGCGCGCGCTGCTGGAGTTTGACGACCAGGAGCCGGGCCTGCAGAACGAAATCCGCGAGCTGATGAAAGGCTACGATTCGCCGAGAGAGTTCTACGTTGGCCGCCTGACCGAAGGGATCGCCACCCTCGGCGCCGCTTTCTATCCGAAACGGGTGATCGTGCGACTGTCGGACTTCAAATCGAACGAATACGCCAACCTGGTGGGCGGCGAGCGCTATGAGCCGGAAGAAGAGAACCCGATGCTCGGCTTCCGCGGCGCCGGACGCTACGTTTCCGAAAGCTTCCGCGACTGCTTCGCCCTGGAGTGCGAAGCGATGAAGCGCGTGCGTAACGATATGGGACTGACCAACGTTGAAGTGATGGTCCCGTTCGTCCGTACCGTCGCCCAGGCGAAAGCGGTGGTCGAAGAGCTGGAGCGTCAGGGGCTGAAGCGCGGCGAGAACGGGCTGAAGATCATTATGATGTGCGAGATCCCGTCGAACGCCTTGCTGGCGGAGCAGTTCCTCGAGTACTTCGACGGCTTCTCCATCGGTTCGAACGACATGACCCAACTGGCGCTCGGTCTGGACCGCGATTCCGGTGTGGTTTCTGAGCTGTTTGATGAACGCAATGACGCGGTGAAAGCCCTGCTGTCGATGGCCATCCGCGCGGCGAAGAAACAGGGTAAATACGTCGGCATCTGCGGCCAGGGGCCGTCTGACCATGAGGATTTCGCCGCCTGGCTGATGGAAGAGGGGATTGATAGCTTGTCCCTGAACCCGGATACCGTGGTACAAACCTGGTTAGGTCTGGCGGAACTGAAAAAATAAGTTCGCCCTGACAGGACCGATCCCCGGCAGCGATGCCGGGGATTTTTTTTACCGGTGTCAGGCTATCTGGTGTCGTGATGCGCAGGGCAAAAAAAAGCCCATCGTGGGAGATGGGCAAAGACTACACACAGCAATTCGTTGTTTCACTCAGGGGATTTCCATGCTTATAAATCAAGGTGTTGATTTATAACCGTGAGCTAATAGTAGGCAGCGGGGCCTTTGCCGTCGATCAGATTCCTCTCAATAGTTAAATTGTTGTGAAGGACCGGGGGAGGAAAGCGAGGTGAAGGGCGCGCGGGGCCAGCGCATTGCCGGCGATCAATAAATTTTTCTTAACAATATGCGGGCAAAGAAACAGGCGGGTCTCCCCGCCTGCCAGGCATTACTTGCGACCGGCCTCCAGCTCACTGAGCTCTTCAAGGACGACGTCAGGGTCTTTCGGCGGCGGCGGCACCTCATGCACCCAGGCGTCATACAGCCGCCAGGAGACGGCGAGCAGCACCGGACCGATAAACAGGCCGATCATGCCGAAGGCGATCAGGCCGCCAATGACGCCGGTGAGGATAAGGATCATTGGCAGGTCGGCGCCCATGCGGATGAGCACCGGACGAATAACGTTGTCCATGGTGCCGACTACGCAGCTCCAGACCAGCAGCACGGTGCCCCAGGTGGTGTCCCCGCTCCAGTAAAGCCAGATAATCGACGGCACCAAAACCAGTAAAGGGCCGAGCTGAACCAGACAGGTAAAGATCATCACCACGGTCAGCAGAGCGGCGTAGGGCACGCCGGAGACGGCAAGGCCAATCCCGCCCAGTACCGCCTGAGTGAGGGCAGTGACCACCACGCCCAGCGCCACGGCGCGCACGGCCTGGCCGGCCAGCAGCACCGCGGCGTCGCCGCGTTTGGCCGCGAGGCGCGTGGCGAAGTAGCGGAAACCGTAGGCCACCTGCTCGCCGCGCCAGTAGAGCAGCGCGCTGAACAGCAGCATCAAACCGCAGTAGACCAGCAGCTTGCCGATGTGCGCCGCCTGACCGACAAACCAGCTGGTGGTGGTGCCAATATAGGGACGAACCTTGGCCATAATCGCCGAGCCGCCCATATCCAGCAGACCGTGCCAGGCGGAGTACAGTTTATCGCCGACCAGCGGTACGCTGTTGAGCCAGGCGAAATCCGGCAGCGTCACATTTCCGCTGCTGATGAGTTTGATCAGCGGAACGCTGTTATCCACCAGGCTGTTGACCAGCAGAGCGATAGGAATAACGAATAGCAGAAACAGCAACAGGGTCATCGCCAGCACCGCCAGCAGTCGTTTGCCGAACAGCACACGCTGCAGACGCAGCAGCACCGGCCAGGTGGCGATCACCACCGTACCGGCCCAGGCGAAGGACAGAATAAACGGCTGCACAACCCACAGGCAGGATATGATAATCAGGGCCAGGAACAGCACCGACAGCAGTATTTGCGGAATGTCCCGAGGCTGATGGGGATTAATCATAGAGAAATTTTACCTTTCCAGTCGCGCCAAACAGCTGGCGCCGCGTAAATCCATATACTGATAATAATATCAATAATTTTGCCGGGCTGATTTTGCACAGAAAACACGTGGGCGCATATGAAAAAAATGTGATAAAAAGTTGAATGCGCTACGCAAACGTTTAGTTAGCACCAACACAATATTTTCAAACACAACATAGTCAGGCAGGGTCAAGCGTGATGATCCCACAAATTTCTCAGGCGCCAGGGGTAGTTCAACTGGTGCTGAATTTTTTGCAGGTACTGGAGCAACAGGGTTTTACCGGCGATACCGCCACCAGCTATGCCGACAGGCTAACGATGGCCACCGACAACAGCGTCTATCAGCTGCTGCCGGATGCGGTCATTTTTCCACGATCCACGGCGGACGTGGCGCTGCTGGCGCGCGTCGCCGCCGAACCGCGTTTTAAATCGCTGATTTTCACCCCGCGTGGCGGCGGCACCGGCACTAACGGCCAGGCGCTGAACGGCGGGATTATCGTTGATATGTCCCGCTATATGAATCGCATCATCAAGATTAACCCTGACGAGGGCTGGGTGCGCGTTGAAGCCGGGGTCATCAAAGATCAGCTGAACCAGGTTCTTAAACCCTATGGTTACTTTTTTGCGCCTGAGCTATCCACCAGCAACCGCGCTACCCTGGGGGGGATGATTAACACCGACGCGTCCGGCCAGGGATCGCTGGTGTACGGCAAAACGTCGGATCACGTGCTCGGCCTGCGGGCGGTGCTGATGGGCGGGGATATCCTCGATACCCAGGCGGTGCCGGTGGCGCTGGCGGAGACGCTGGGCAATATCCCCTCGACGGTTGGCCGGATCTACAACACGGTCTACCAGCGCTGCAAGGCGCAGCGTGACCTGATCATTGATAAGTTTCCCAAACTCAACCGCTTCCTCACCGGATACGATCTGCGTCACGTCTTTAACGATGAGATGAGCGAGTTCGACCTGACCCGTATTTTAACCGGTTCGGAAGGGACGCTGGCGTTTATTACCGAAGCGCGGCTGGATATCACCCGCCTGCCGAAGGTGCGCCGTCTGGTCAACGTCAAATATGACTCCTTCGACTCTGCGCTGCGCAATGCGCCCTTTATGGTCGAAGCGAAAGCCCTGTCGGTGGAGACCGTCGATTCTAAAGTTCTCAATCTGGCGCGCGAGGATATCGTCTGGCACTCGGTAAGCGAACTGATCACCGACGTACCGGATAAAGAGATGCTCGGGCTCAATATCGTCGAATTCGCCGGCGATGACGCGGCGCTGATTGACCAGCAGGTTACTACCCTGTGCCAGCGGCTGGACGAGCTGATGGCCGCCAGCGAGGCGGGCGTCATTGGCTGGCAGGTCTGTCACGATCTTGAAGGCGTGGAGCGCATCTATGCCATGCGCAAGAAGGCCGTCGGCCTGTTGGGCAATGCCAAAGGCGCCGCCAAGCCTATTCCTTTCGCCGAGGACACCTGCGTACCGCCCGAACATCTGGCGGATTACATCGTCGAGTTCCGCGCGCTGCTCGACAGCCACGGCCTAAGCTACGGCATGTTTGGCCACGTTGATGCCGGGGTGCTGCACGTGCGCCCGGCGCTGGACATGTGCGATCCGCAGCAGGAGGTGCTGATGAAGCAGATCTCCGACGAGGTGGTAGCGCTGACGGCGAAGTATGGCGGCCTGCTGTGGGGCGAACATGGCAAAGGGTTCCGCGCGGAGTACAGCCCGGCCTTCTTTGGCGAGACGCTGTATGCCGAGCTGCGCAAGATCAAAGCGGTCTTCGATCCCGATAACCGCCTGAATCCGGGGAAAATCTGTCCTCCGGAAGGTATCGACGCACCGATGATGAAAGTCGATGCGGCGAAGCGCGGCACCTGGGATCGGCAGATCCCCATCGCGGTGCGCAGCAGCTGGCGTGGGGCGATGGAGTGTAATGGCAACGGGCTGTGCTTCAACTTTGACGTCAAGAGCCCGATGTGTCCGTCGATGAAAGTCAGCAACCAGCGCATCCACTCGCCGAAAGGGCGGGCGACGTTAGTGCGGGAATGGCTGCGCCTGCTGGCCGACCGCGGCGTCGATCCCAACCAGCTGGAGAAGGCGCTGCCGGAGCAGGGCGTCAGCCTGCGCTCGCTGGTGGCGCGCACGCGCAACAGCTGGCATGCGCGCAAAGGCGAGTATGACTTCTCGCATGAGGTCAAAGAGGCGATGTCCGGCTGTCTGGCCTGTAAAGCCTGTTCGACCCAGTGCCCGATCAAAATCGATGTTCCCGAGTTCCGCTCGCGCTTCCTGCAGCTGTACCACAGCCGCTATCTGCGGCCGGTGCGCGATCATCTGGTGGCCTCGGTCGAATCTTATGCGCCGCTGATGGCGCAGGCGCCGAAGACCTTTAACTTTTTTATTAACCAGCCTTGGCTGAAAAAGCTGTCGGAGAAGCATATCGGGATGGTCGATCTGCCGCTGCTCTCGGCGCCGTCGCTGAAGCAGCAGATGGCCGGCCACCGTTCCGCCAATATGACCCTTGAGCAGCTCGAAGCGCTGAGCGCCGAGCAGAAAGCGAAGATGGTGCTGGTGGTGCAGGATCCCTTCACCAGCTACTACGACGCCCAGGTGGTGGCCGACTTTATCCGTCTGGTCGAGGCCTTAGGCTATCAGCCGGTGCTCCTGCCGTTCTCGCCGAACGGCAAGGCGCAGCATATCAAAGGCTTCCTCACCCGCTTCGCGCGCACCGCGCAGAAGACGGCGGACTTCCTCAACCGCGTGGCGCAGCTGGGCATGCCGCTGGTGGGCGTCGATCCAGCGCTGGTGCTCTGCTACCGCGATGAGTACAAGCAGACGCTCGGCGACAAGCGCGGCGATTTCCAGGTGCTGTTAGTCCATGAGTGGTTGCCGAAGGCCCTAACCAGCGACGCCCGTCCCGATCTGGGCGGTGAGCCCTGGTACCTGTTCGGTCACTGTACCGAAGTGACCGCGCTACCGGCGGCGACAAAGCAGTGGGCAGATATTTTTGCCCACTTCGGCGCGAAGCTGGAAAACGTCAGCGTTGGGTGTTGCGGGATGGCTGGCACCTATGGTCATGAAGTGAAAAACCACGCCAACTCGTTGGCCATTTACGCGCTCTCCTGGCAGCAGGCGATGCAGCGGCTGCCGCGAAACCGCTGTCTGGTGACGGGCTACTCCTGCCGCAGTCAGGTGAAGCGTATTGAAGGCAGCGGCGTTCGCCACCCGCTGCAGGCGTTACTGGAGATAATCGGATGATTTGGAAACGTCAGGCCACGCTGGAGCAGCTCAACCGGCTCGGTGAGGGGAACATGGTAGGGCTGCTCGATATTCGCTTTGAGACCGTTACCGACGATACGCTGGAGGCCACTATGCCGGTCGATAGCCGCACACAGCAGCCGTTTGGCCTGCTGCACGGCGGAGCGTCGGTGGTGCTGGCGGAGACCCTGGGGTCGGTGGCAGGCTATCTGTGCAGCGAAGGCGAACAAAAGGTGGTGGGGCTGGAGGTTAACGCCAACCACATCCGTTCGGCGCGCGGGGGCCGGGTGCGCGGCGTCTGCAAAGCGCTGCACGTCGGGACGCGCCATCAGGTCTGGCAAATTGAAATCTTCGACGAACAGTCGCGGTTATGTTGTTCATCACGACTAACCACCGCGGTAATATAAGCCGCATGGCGGGAGGCGAATAGCCTCCCTTTTTTTAAGGTAATAAGCGAGAGCCGGCCTGCCAGAGCCAGAGAGGTTGTCACAAGATCAGCCGGGCGTCGGCAGGGAATTATCTAATATTTATATTATTACCGATCCACTCTCGTTATTTATGCTACTCTTTTCAATACTAAATGCTTAAAGGTAACAAGAGGACGGTTAACCATGGGTATTCTTTCCTGGATCATTTTTGGACTTATTGCCGGTATTTTAGCCAAGTGGATTATGCCGGGAAAAGATGGCGGCGGATTTATCGTGACCGTTATTTTGGGGATCATCGGCGCCGTGGTCGGCGGCTGGATCAGTACCCTGTTTGGTTTTGGTAAGGTCGATGGGTTTAATTTCGGCAGCTTCGTGGTAGCGGTTATCGGTGCGCTGGTGGTACTGTTTATTTACCGGAAAGTGCGTAGCTAATTTTCAGCTGCTCAGCTGTAAATAAGTACATAAAAGCTGCCGCGATATGCGGCAGCTTTTTTATTGCTGACAGATGACAGCGTAGATCTCCTTTGGGCTATTGTCTGTCGGTTCCCTCGCCAACCGGCACCACCTCAACGTGCACTTCGTAGTGTTTCGCCTGGCCGGCGGGGATCAGCGCGGTCAGTTTGTTAATGGTTTCCGCTGGCGTATCGGTTGCTACCGTGGCTGAAAACAGCACCGGTCTGTGCGGCGGAAGCTGCGGCGGGAACGGCGGCAGGGGGCCACGAGCCCTCTCCATCGGCGGGCGGACTCCGTTATCGATGACAGGCGCCGGGACGTCGGTTTTATCAGCCGCAAAGGCGCTGGCGGCGGTAACGGTGGCGATAGCGAACAGGGCAAGCAGAGCTTTTTTCATCCGGGATTCCTCAATAAGCAAGTCCCAAAAGAGTAGAGGGTGCCGGCAGGCGGAACAATCCCAGGCGGCGCGAATCCTCTGAATCTTCTTTTTTCCTCGCGAATGTGGAGGTCAGATGAGAGCGAGTGTCATTGCGTTCGGGAGCCTCTTAATTCAGCAGTACGCTCATAATCAGCAGTACGGCCATGCACATCGACATAATACTGATATCAACAATCATTCTGTACGACAAAAGCTCCAGCTAAACGGGTACGGCGGGCAGGTAAAAGCCCATCTTATAGTGGTTAAAGAGTGTACCCTGCCTACTTCCATTGAACAAACGTTTATTGACTAATATTGTCGGCCTGCGTCGGCCATCGGCCATCGGCCACCGCCTGGAGCAACATGAGGATGGCTCATGTTGCATTGAATTTAAGTCGCTTTCCCTCCAGCGCTGACTCTGGCAAAAATAGGTTCATTAACGAATCAACAACATTTACCGGTTGAAGCGCGCCCGGCCTGACTCCGCGTCGCCAGGCTGGTGGAGAGTATTCCGCCGGGTTCGCTTTATGCCCGCCATCAGGATGGACAATCGCCATGAATAATAAATTTACCTATACGATTAAGCGCACCCGGTTTGATGAAAACTATAACCCTGCGGAAAATACGCGTATTACCACCAACTTCGCTAATTTAGCCAGAGGGGTGAACCGTGAGGAAAATCTGCGCAATACGTTAATCATGATGAATAACCGTTTTAATAGCCTGGCCCACTGGGATAATCCCCATAACGATCGCTATGCGGTGGAACTGGATATTATTTCTGTCGAGATGAATATTGCTCAGGATAGCGCCAGCTTCCCGGTGATTGAGATCCTGCAAACGCATATTGTCGATAAAAAGAGCGGGGAGCGTCATGCCGGTATCGTCGGCAATAACTTCTCCTCCTATGTGCGGGATTACGATTTTAGCGTACTGCTTCTGGAACATAATAAGGACCAGAGTCGCTTCAGCGTACCGGAAAACTTTGGCGAGTTGCACGGCAATATCTTTAAGGATTTTGTGCAATCCAGCGCCTGGCGCGCCAACTTCAGCAAGGCGCCGGTGATTTGCCTGAGCGTCTCCAGTAAAGATGTTTACCATCGCACCGGTAACGAACATCCGGTCCTCGGCATTGAATATGCTCAGGAAGGCGTCTCGCTGACCGAGCGCTATTTCAGCAAAATGGGGCTGCAGGTACGCTATTTTATGCCAAAAAACAGCGTCGCGCCGTTGGCCTTTTATTTTACCGGCGATCTGCTCAGCGATTACACCAGCCTGGAACTGATCGCCACCATCAGCACGATGGAGACGTTTCAGAAAATATATCGCCCGGAGATCTACAATGCCAACTCCCCGGCGGGGCAATACTATCAGCCCAATCTCAGCCACCTGGATCATTCATTAACAAAAATCGTCTATGACCGGGAAGAGCGCAGCCTGTTGGCGATTGAGCAGGGGAAATTTACACAACAACATTTTATCAACCCGCACAAGACGTTGCTTGAGCAATGGTCTGCTAATTTCGCGCTTTGCTAAACCCATATAAAAGGCTAATGACTATGAAAACATGGCTTCCGACATCGACCGCCGGCAGTTTACCGAAACCTTCCTGGCTGGCGCAGCCAGAGACTCTGTGGTCGCCCTGGAAACTGTCCAGCGAAGAATTACTGGCCGGCAAGCGCGACGCCTTGCGGTTATCCCTCGACGACCAGCTGCGGGCCGGGATCGATATTGTCAGCGACGGCGAGCAAACGCGGCAGCACTTTGTCACCACCTTCATCGAGCACCTCAGCGGGGTGGATTTTGCCAAACGCGAGATCGTGAAAATTCGTAACCGCTATGAGGCCAGTGTTCCAACGGTGGTGGGCGCCGTGGAGCGCCAGAAACCGGTCTTCGTGGAGGACGCTCGCTATCTGCGGCAGCTCACCAGTCAGCCGATCAAATGGGCGCTTCCGGGCCCGATGACCATGATCGACACGCTGTATGACAACCACTATAAAAGCCGGGAAAAGCTGGCCTGGGAATTTGCTAAAATCCTCAATCAGGAAGCGAAAGAGTTAGAGGCTGCGGGGGTTGATATTATTCAGTTCGATGAGCCGGCCTTTAACGTCTTCTTCGATGAGGTCAACGACTGGGGGATCGCCGCTTTAGAACGAGCCACCGAAGGGCTGAAGTGTGAGACAGCGGTGCATATCTGCTACGGCTATGGCATCAAGGCCAATACCGACTGGAAAAAGACGCTGGGCTCCGAGTGGCGACAGTATGAAGAGGCTTTCCCGCAGCTGCAGAAATCGTCCCTTGATATTATCTCTCTCGAGTGCCACAACTCGCGCGTGCCGATGGATCTGCTGGAGTTGATCCGCGGTAAAAAGGTGATGGTCGGGGCGATCGATGTCGCCAGCCATGCGATCGAAACCCCGGAAGAGGTGGCTGGAACCCTGCGCAAGGCGCTGGCGTTCGTCGATGCCGACAAACTCTACCCGTCCACCAACTGCGGTATGGCGCCGCTGCCGCGCCATGTCGCGACCGGCAAACTGCACGCCCTGAGCGCCGGCGCCGAGATTATTCGTCGCGAGCTGGCGGAAAAGTAAGGCGGGGCGCGCCCGTTATCTTCCCCAGGCGGTTTACTTTATCGTCGGTTCACTTCCAGAGCGGGCTGTTACCCGCTCTGCGTCATGTTGCCGCCAGCGGGCGACAGATCGCCCGCAGGGCGACGGCGCTGCACAGCGGAAACAGCGCCAGCAGAAGCCAGGGATAAACCGCCTGCGGCGACGGAATGAGCGCCTGGTCAAGTAAATGACCGAGCAGTAAATTCCCGGCTAACACCGCGCACCCTCCTGCGGTGGCGAGCGCTCCGTAGTGGGCGCCTAGCGTCGACTCCTCGGCGAACAGCGGGATCAAATCCTTGGCTGCGGGCACTAACAGCATCTGGCCGAGGGTGAGCAGCGTGACAAAACCAGCCGCCGGCATTAACCGCAGCCAACCTTCGGCGGGTGGGGCGGCGGCGAATAACGCCACGCTGGCAAAGGAAGCCGACAGCAGCAGAAAGCCCACCGGCAGGATGCGCACGGCGCCCATTCGCCGGGCGAAGCGGGCGAGAGGGAGCTGGAGGGTGATAATCAACAGCGAGGCCAGCATAAAGAGCGGCGCCAGATCCTGCTCGCGGCCGCCGGAACGTTGGATCTCCACCGGCAGGGCGAGGTACAGTTGGTTGTAGCTCAACAGCCATGAGCTGTAGGCGAGAATAAACGCGACAAAGCGCGGCTGGCGCAAAGGCGTCCACCATGGGACTCGTCTGCGCGTTGTTGTCGTGTGCCCGTCGGCGGGCAGACAGAAAAAGAGCACCGCCAGCGCCAGAAGAAATATTCCCGCGCCGGCGAGGGCGATATGCCGAAAGCCGATCCCGCTCAGCACGCCTCCGGCCACCGGGCCGATCACCGCTCCCAGTTCACCGCATACCGCAAACAGCGCAAACCACTCGGCGCGGCTGCGTTTCCCGTTGGCCTGGCTGTGGGTACCGGCCCGCGCCAGCAGGGCCTCTATCGACGGGGAGAACAGGGCGCCGCCGACGCCGGTCAGGCAGGCGCCGAGGATAATGGGCCACAGCGACGCCCCGCACGCCAGCAGGAGAAAACCGGCGACGCGAACGACGCAGCCGGCGAGAATGATCGCCTTAGCGCCATAGCGGTCGGCCAGCGTCCCGCCGAGGATAAACATGCCCTGTTGGGAGAAGGTACGCAGCCCGAGAATCAGGCCGATAAGTCCGCCTGAGAGCAGCATGTCGTCGCGCAGGAAGAGGGCGAGGAAAGGAACGACCGCGTAAAAGCCAATATTAAAAACGAACTGGCTTCCCAGTAACACCGGAGGCCAGAGGGTTGCCGCAGGGCGCAGGGAGAAAAGAGGCATATCCGCCCAACCTAAACGATGAAATGAATGTGCTTTTTGCCGTGGTAAGGGGAGATCTCGATTTTGGTTTTCACCCGGAAAACGTCCCACAGTAGCGCTTCGGACAAAATCTCCTCCGGCGTCCCGCTGGCGAGGATCTGCCCCTGCTGCATCACGATCAGCGAATCGCAGAACATCGCGGCATGGTTAAGATCGTGAATGGCCACAATGCTGGTTACCGGCAGCTCGCTGATCAACTGCATTAACTGCATCTGATGGTGTATATCCAGATGGTTGGTCGGCTCATCCAGCAGGATTTCGCTCGGGCTCTGCGCCAGCGCGCGGGCGATATGCACCCGCTGCCGCTCGCCGCCGGAGAGGCTTAACCATCCCTGTTCGCTTTTCTCCAGCATCGCTACCCGCTGCAGCGCGGCGGCAATCGCCTCGTCATCCTGAGCGCTCCAGTTTGAGAACGGAGAGTGGTGGGGAATGCGTCCCAGGCGCACGACGTCGCGCACCCGCATATTGGCCTCGGTCATGCCGTGTTGCTCGACGAAAGCCACGCGGCGGGCGAGCTGCTTTTTCGCCATCCGGGCGATATCCTGGCCGTCGAGGGTGACGCGACCTGCATCCGGGCGGCGCAGGCCCGCCAGAACGCGCAGCAGCGAGGATTTGCCGCAGCCGTTGGGCCCCAGCAGTCCGACCGTTTCGCCGCGCGGCACCCGCAGCGAGACATTATTGACGATGACCTTTTTGCCTGCCTTCCAGGTGATATTTTCAGCGCAAATACTCATCACTTATTCCTTGAGCGGTAGATAATCACGGCAAAGAAAGGTACCCCAACCAGGGCGGTTACTACCCCAACGGGCAGACTTTGCGGGGCAATCAGCAGGCGCGACGCAATGTCCGCCAGTACCATCAATATCGCCCCTGCCAGCGCGCTGGCGATCAGCAACGTTCGGTGCAGCGGGCCAAAGAAGAAACGCATTACGTGCGGCACCACCAGGCCAACAAAGCCGATTGAGCCGGCCATGCTGACGATGGTGGCGGTGATCAGCGCCGCAGTGGTGAAGAGGATCAGGCGCACGCGCGGCACAGCAATCCCCAGCGAGGCGGCGGCATCGTCGCCGAAGGTGAACGCGTCCAGCGCCCGGGCATACCACAGGCAGACCGCCAGACCCGCGAGCACCACCACAATGACCAACTGGAATTCGGGCCAGCGAACGCCGCTGAAGCTGCCCAGCAGCCAGAACATCACATCGCGCGCCTGCTGCGCGCTGGCGGAGGTGCTGATGGTATAGGCCGTGATGGCGTTAAATAACTGCGAGGCGGCGACGCCCGCAAGAATCGTACGCTCATTGCCGCCGCGCGCGCCGTTAGTCAGCAAGGCGACAAAGGCGAAGGCGGCGAAGGCCCCGGCAAAGGCCCCGGCCGAGAGGGAAATTGCGCCAGCGCCAAGGCCCAGCACCACGATCGACACCGCGCCGGTGGAGGCCCCGGCGGAGACGCCGAGGACGTAGGGTTCCGCGAGGGCATTTTTCAGCAGGCTTTGCAGCACGACGCCGCAGATAGCGAGGCCGGCGCCGCAGCAGGCGGCGACCAGCGCGCGGCTGAGGCGGAAATCCCAGATTACGCTCTCATAGATACGGTTGAGAGGCTCAGCGGTTAAGCCGGTTCTGTTGCTGATAGCGTAAAAGACATTCTGCAGCGGGATGGCCAGCTCGCCGACGCTGACGCCCACCGCTATCACCAGCGCCAGCACGATCGCTGCCAGTAAACACCAGCCGGTGAGCAGCATGCTGCGGCGCGTCTGAAGCACGGCGACGCTCATCAGTTCAGCTCCATTTTTCTCAGCTGCTCGCCCACCTGTTCCGCGCCGTAAAGCGTGCGGATGGTCGGATTCATCGCCTGACCGTCCATGACCACGATATGGCCTTTTTTCACCGCCTCCAGCTGGCTGACGGCGGGATCGCTTTTGAGGAATTTGATCTTCTCCTCGGCCTTATCCAGCGCCCAGCGGTTACGGTCCAGGCTGGCGACCACGATCACATCCGGGTTGGCGGCAATGATGCTCTCCCAGCTCACCGTGGGCCACTCGGTCTCGGAGGTTATCGCATTATGTCCGCCCAGCACGCTGGCGATAAATCCGGAGGCGCTGTTTTTGCCGCCAACATAGGCATCGGCCGAAGGCGAGGCGCTGGAGAACCAGAAGACGAAGGAGAGATCCTTTTTGCTTTTACCAAACTCCTGGCGCAGGTCGGCTTCACGTTTTTTGAAATCGGCAATCAGCGCCTGACCACGATCTTCGACATTGAAAATGCGGGCGAAATCGCTAATTTCCTGATACAGCCAGGTCATATCCCACAGCTTTTGCCGGCTGCCGTACATATCGCCGGTGGCCTTTTTGGTGGCGCACATCCCCGGTGAGACGTAGCTGTTTACGCCGACGGTAGCGAGATCTTCACGCCTGGCGACTTTGCTTTCCGGCCCCAGCAGCAGCGGCAACTGGGCGGGAACGAAATCGGGATTTTGCGCCAGCACCGATTCCAGGCTCGGAATTTCCACCGTCAAGGTTTTAATCTTCGCGTTTTGCTCAGCCAGCTGCGGTAAAACGCTGGTCGGCCAGAAGGCGCTGGCGACCACCTGCTTTTGCAGCCCGAGCAGCAGCAGAATTTCGACCGTATTTTGCCCCAGCGCGACCACGCGCTCCGGCGGCCGGGTGAAGGTCTCCTGATAGCCGCAGTTTTCAATCGTCAGGGGGTAGGTTGTTGCCAGCGCGGAACTGACGGCGGTGAACATCAAGCCTAACGCGCAAAGGACCTTCTTCATTAAACGCTATCCTTGTAAACAGGCGAGTGGATGACCAGCAAATGGGAGTAATGCAAATGAAACTCATTATTGGGGCGGGGTTTTATACAATGCCATATTTACAGTGTCAATGAGTGACTATTTCCGCAGGCAATGAAATGCCCGCGCGATGGGGTGGGTCAGCTCGCCAGTGGGCCACGAATATACGCCTGCAACCCCTGGGCGAGAAAATCAAATACCCGCTTACAGGCAGGGCTGTGGCGCAGATCCTCATGCATTACCAGCCAGGTATCAAGATACAGAGAAAAGTCTGCCGCCAGCACTCGCTGCAGGGGAATAATGCCATCCGCAAGAGGCACCTGGCAGATGCCGATCCCCGCTCCGGCGCGGATCAGGCTCAACTGGGCGAGGTCGCTATCGGTCCGCATCGCGAACGCCTCGCGCTGAAAACGGGGGTAAGCCTGCAGCGCCCGGCGCACGAGAGGGGTGGCGCTATCAAAACCAATTAGCGCGTGGCTGGCCAGATCGTCGAGGGTCGCGGGCAGGCTCTGCCGCGTCAGGTAGGCGGCGGTGGCATGTAACCCAAGCTCGATCCTGCCGAGACGGCGGGCGATAAGCTGCTCCTGCTGCGGGGCGACCATCCGCACCGCAATATCCGCCTCCCGGTGAAGCAGATCCTGAAACCGATTGGAGAGCATCAGTTCGATGACGATATTCGGGCACGCCTGCCTGAGCCGGGCAACCAGCGGCGGCAGCACCTCGGCGCCGACCACCTCGCTGGCGGCCACCCGCACCACGCCACGCAGCTCGGCTCTGTCGCGACTGAAGTTAGCCGCCGTGCGTTCCAGCGCCCGGGCGGTATTGTCCATCTCCTCGGCGTGCACCCGCAGCGCCAGCGCCGCGTCGGTCGCCAGCAGGCCGGTTTGCGAGCGGGTAAATAAGGCCTGGCCGAGGGCGTTTTCCAGCCCGGCAATATGGCGCCCCGCCGTCGGCTGAGTGATGTTCAGGGTACGCGATGCGCCCGATAAAGAGCCTTCCTGCAGGACGGCGAGAAAGGTTCGGTACCACTCCCAGGGAATAGAGGTATTCATACAAATATGTATAGCCGCTCGACGATGGTATGCAATTTCATTTGATATGAGCCGCAGGTAGGCTGTCAAGCATCCATTAGCGAACGGGGAAAGAGGATGAACAGCAGCGGCAAGGTACTTATTCTGGGAGCAAGCGGGGGCATCGGTGGGGAAGTGGCGCGCCGGCTGGTGGCAGACAACTGGCAGGTTCGGGCGCTGAAGCGCGGCGCCCGGATGCGTGATCCCGAAGATGGCATACAGTGGATAGCCGGCGACGCGCTGGATGGCGGCCAGGTCGCGGCGGCGGCTGCCGGTTGCGACGTCATCGTCCATGCGGTGAATCCGCCGGGCTACCGGCACTGGCGGCAACAGGTACTGCCCATGCTGCACAACACCCTGCAGGCCGCCGAACGGCAGCGGGCGCTTGTAGTCCTGCCCGGCACGGTCTACAACTATGGACCGGATGCCTTTCCGCTGATTGCTGAAGAGGCCGCACAACAGCCGGTGACCCGAAAAGGCGCCATCCGGGTGGCGATGGAGCTGGCGCTGAAGGATTACGTGCAGCGCGGCGGCCGGGCGTTGATTGTTCGGGCGGGCGATTTTTTTGGTCCACGCGCCGGAAATAACTGGTTTTCGCAGGGGCTGGTCAAGCCTGGTCAGCTTCCCCGAGTCATTAGCTACCCGGGGGCGATCGGCGTGGGGCATCAGTGGGCCTGGCTGCCCGACGTCGCCGCCACCATCGCCGCGCTGCTCGCCCGCAGGCGCGAGCTTGAGCCGTTCGCCCGCTTTCATATGCAGGGCCACTGGGACCCGGACGGCAGCGAAATGAGTCAGGCGATCCAGCGGGTGGTCGCCCGCTATGGCGGCCGAGCGGCAGTGAAATCTTTTCCCCGGTGGCTGGTAAAGCTGGCGGCGCCCTTCAACGCCACCCTGCGCGAAATGGTCGAGATGCACTATCTCTGGCGTCTGCCGGTACGCCTGCGCAACGATAAACTGGTTGATTTTTTAGGCGCGGAACCGCATACCCCGCTCGACAGCGCGGTTTATCAGACGCTGCAAGGCCTGGGTTGTCTGCCCTCCGGAGCGATAAACACCGAGGCGTGACGCGGCGAAGCGGATCGCAAACCGGGGCGTTATTGTGACCAAATCATAATAACGTCACTCGTTGTCAAACGATAACGATCGCATTAAGCTAAACGGATGACGAAAAATACCCCCACCCCTGCAAGCCGTGGTCCCCATGACCACAGCGTTCGGGACCAGATTCTTGACGCGGCCATGGCGCACTTTAGTCGCTATGGCTATGAGAAAACGACGGTCACCGATCTCGCCAAAGCGATAGGCTTTTCCAAAGCCTATATCTATAAATTCTTTGACTCCAAGCAGGCGATTGGCGAGGCGATTTGCGCCAGCCGGCTGGAGAAGATCATGGTGGCCGTCAGCGAGGCCATCGCCGATGCGCCGTCCGCCAGCGAGAAACTGCGCCGCCTGTTCCGGGCGCTGACCGAGGCCGGCAGTGAACTGTTTTTCGAGGATCGCAAACTGTACGACATCGCCGCCGTCGCGGCGCGCGATAAATGGCCTTCAACGGAACAGTATGCCGGTCATCTGCAGCAGCTGATTGGTCAAATCCTTGTCGAAGGCCGCCAGGCGGGCGAGTTCGAGCGCAAAACCCCGCTGGATGAAGCGACCCTGGCGGTGTATATGGTGATGTGTCCTTTCATCAATCCGGTGCAGTTGCAATACAATCTCGACACCGCGCCCACCGCGGCGGTGCTGCTTGCCTCCCTGATCCTGAGAAGTCTCTCCCCCTGATTAGTGACTATTGACTTTATTAGTCACTAGTCTGAGAATGCGGTCACCATCCGGTCTTTTCATTAAGGTGACCCATGCTCAGGCTCAACGCCGTCCATCTTGCCGTCTGCCTCCTGCCGCTGGCCCTCGCGGGCTGCGGCGAACCTGCCGATCATGACGACCCCCGCATCCGGCCGCCGCTGGTCCGGGTGGCGACCGTCGAGCGCGCGGAGGTCGGCTCGCGGGCCTTTACCGGCGTGGTAGTGGCCCGAACCCAAAGCGACCTCGGCTTCAGGGTGGCGGGAAAAGTGCTTGAACGGCGGGTGGAAACCGGGCAGAGCGTCAAGCGCGGTCAGCTGCTGCTGCGCCTGGATCCGGCTGATCTAGCCTTGCAGGCGCAGTCCCAACAGCGGGCCGTAGATGCCGCGCGGGCGCGAGCCAAAAAGGCGGCCAACGATCTGGCCCGCTATCGCGGCCTGGTGGCGAGCGGCGCCATCTCTGCCGCGGAATTCGACCAGATTAACGCGGCAGCAGAGGCGGCGAGAGCCGACCTCAGCGCGGCCCAGGCGCAGGCCAATGTGGCGCAAAACGCCACCGGCTATGCCGGACTGCTGGCGGATGCTGACGGCGTGGTGGTGGAAACCCTCGCTGAGCCGGGACAGGTGGTCAGTGCCGGGCAGGTGGTGATCCGCCTGGCGCGGGCGGGGCAGCGCGAAGCGCGGGTGCAACTGCCGGAGACGCTGCGCCCGGCGGTCGGCAGCGAGGCGCTGGCGACACGCTATGGCAGCGAATCTCAGCCGGTCACGGCGACCCTGCGCCTGCTTTCGGACGCGGCTGACGCCACCACCCGCACCTTTGAAGCGCGCTATGTACTGAACGGCGCGCTGGCGAATGCCCCGCTGGGGTCTACCGTGACCCTGCGCATCGGCAACGACCAGGCGCCAGGCCAGGTGATGGCGGTGCCCCTGGCGTCGGTCTACGATCCGGGTAACGGCCCTGGCGTCTGGCGCATTGCCTCTCGTCCGACCACCGTCTCCTGGCAACCGGTAACTGTGCTCGGCCTGGATGATGAAACCGCGCGGGTGACCGGCCCGCTGAAGCCCGGCGAGCCGATCGTCGCCCTGGGCGCCCATCTTCTGCACCAGGGCGAGGCGGTGCGTCTGGCGGAACGACGCGAGCATAATGCCGCCGGGAGCCAGCCATGAGCGCCGGGCGTTTTAATCTCTCCGCGCTGGCCGTCCGCGAGCGGTCGGTGACCCTGTTTTTGATTATCCTTATCTCCGTCGCCGGGCTGGTGGCGTTCTTCGGACTCGGGCGAGCGGAAGATCCGCCCTTTACGGTCAAGCAAATGACGGTCATTACCGTCTGGCCCGGCGCCACCGCGCAGGAGATGCAGGATCAGGTCGCCGAGCCGCTGGAAAAACG
>ERZ772875.831-NODE-831-length-32912-cov-7.117083_pt1 | contig 32912 bp, 28 predicted proteins | sample MGYA00580585_ERZ772875 | MGnify/ENA primary metagenome ERZ772875 (study PRJEB29015, sample SAMEA2737736) | human gut metagenome | biome: human gut; feature: human-associated habitat; material: faeces | place: China | collected 2012 ... | reverse complement strand
CCCCGGTGATGTGCAGCGGTTTCCCGTGGACAAGACACGCTGCGATCTTGCGCCGTGCGCTTTCGTAAATCTCCTGCACGGTAGAGCGGGAAATATCCATCTGCGCGGCACACTGCTCGTGGGTTTTCTGCTCCAAGTCAACCAACCGAATGACCTCGTACTCGTCCAGCGTCAGCAGGATCGGCTCGACATCCTCGCCCCCGTTGGGGCAGAATTTATCGACCTGTGGTGCGCCACAAATCCGGCGGCACCGTGGCGGTCTTGGCATTGGCATGCCTCCTTTGTTTTCGGTATATACCGATTATATAGCAAGAAGAAGGCAAATTCAAGTAGGATTATAAAAATGAGTAACTATGTTTTTTGTTTGTTTCTTTTGCAAATTCCCATCAAAAAAATGATTTTCTATTGAAGCAAACTGGGCTCGTACGCCTTTCTCTTTGACCGCTACAAGCGGCCGTTCTATGTGACTGAGTGCGGATTGAGCTGTAATGACCACATGTTCCTAGACGGACAGATCCACGACACCGACCGGAGCGATTTCCTGCACCGCTATCTGCTCGCGCTTCACAGAGGATGCGACCGAGCCGACGTCCACAGCTTTTCCACTGGTCGCCGACCGACAATTTTGAGTGGCACAGCGGCTATGCCGAGCGCATCGGCCTGATCTATGTCGACTATCCGACGCAAAAACGGATCCTGAAGGACAGCGCGCACTGGAACGCGCAGACCGCCCGGGAAAACGGCAGAAATCCGGAGCTATTCTTTGTTTACAGCGGCGCAGTTTCTGCGTCGCTGATTTTCTGTTCTGACCCAAACCGTGACCCAAACGCCGAAAATCAGGTGGAATGATCCGTGCCGGAAAGGACGCCGCTGTGAAATTTTCCGATTGGAAAGGCGCAGAAATGGCTCGAAATGTCCGCTAAAAATATCCGACCAACCTTCGGGAACCGGAACTTGCCGCATCTGACGAGGCAGAAATTTTACTGGTTCTCCGCGACTGCAACCATGCAACAGCTGCACTGTTTGACAGCTATATCACATTCGTTCAAGATTTACTGCGCGTGCAGACTACTTGCGCAGGGCTTTTGGAGGATTATCTACACGCGAAGCGTCGGTTCCTGAATGAATCTGAGATCACAGCCTGTCTGATGCAGTATCTGCGCAGCAGCGAAAATCGCAGTGCGCGTTTGCAGGCCGTTGGTGCAGCGCAAATGCGTTACGAGATCGTCCGGTGGAAAGACGGCGTTGAGCGGCTCTGTGAAACAGTTTTCTTTGACAGTCTCGGTGCATTTCTCTATGTGGATTTCTTTCATGGCTTGAATCGGAATTATCTGCCCCGGAAATGTGAAAACTGCCATCGATGGTTTTTTACTTGCCGCAGGAAAGTATTCCAGCTGCTGCAATCGCCCGCTGAAAAACGAGCCCGGCAAAACCTGCCGCGATGTTGGTTCCCGCAAACGGTATGACGATAAATGCAAAAATGATCCCATCTGGCTTGCGTACAATCGCGCATATAAAACGCACTATGCCCGCTACCTGAAAAAGAAAATGACCACCGTTCAGTTTGAGCAGTGGTCGCGGTATGCTGTAGAACTGCAGCAGAAGGCAGAGACCGGTGAGATGGAATTGGTAGACTATCAGAGAGAGCTGCGGGTTTGACAATTTTCCGCTTAATCTTTGATTACAGCAGCCCAAAATCTGCGTTTTTCTGGTCCATGCAAAAACCAGAACATACAATTTCACCGCCTATCGGAATTGTTCCGATAGGCGGCGAAGTGTTTCTATCAAGGGGATATTTTATCCTTTGACAGAGCCGGCGGTGACGCCCTTGACGATATAGCGAGAAAGGAAGATGTACACGAGCAGCACCGGCAGGATGGCGAGCAGGATGAACATATAGACCTTGCCGAGGTCAAATTTCGAGTAATCCGCCGCGCGAAGCTGCGCGATCATGATGGGGACGGTCTTCATTTCCGCTTTATCGAGCAGCAGCGCGGGCAGGAAATAGTTGTTCCACGACTCGACAAAGGTGAAGATCAGCTGCACGGAAACGGCGGGCTTCAGCATGGGCAGCACGATGCGGTTGAAGGTAAAGAACTCGCCCGAGCCGTCGACACGCGCGGCCTCCACGATCTCCATGGGCAGGATGCTCTTCATGTACTGGATCATGTAGAAGAACACGACCGGCGCCGCGATGCCGGGGAGGATCAGCGGCAGATAGCTGTTCGTCAGCTTCAGCTTATAGCACAGCTGGACAAAGCCTGCGGCAGAGACCTGCTTGGGAATGACCATGACAGCCATGATGAACAGGAATGCGAGGCGCTTGAGCTTAAAATTGTAAGCGTGCAGGCCGTAGGCGGTCAGCGCGGAAAAATAGGTGGACAGGATGGCCGTCGCGGCTGCGATGATAAAGCTGTTGAGCATGCCGCGCGGGATGTTGATGGAGCTGTCGTTCCACGCGTTTTTGAGATTCTCCAGAAAATGTCCCTGCGGCAGCGCCTTGAAGCCGCCCTGCAGATCTGCGTTGGTCCGGGACGCGTTGACGATCAGCATATAGAACGAGAACAGGCAGAGGACCGACAGAAAGATCAGCAGCGCATAGACCAGCACGCGGCTGACGGTCAGCATGGCGTGGGCTTTGCGGCTGTCCGTGGAATTCTTCTTCATTGCGAGCGCCTCCTTAGTTTTCTTCCTGCTTCGTCAGCGACTTGAACACCACAAGGCTCAGAAGGCCCGTGATGACGAAGATCACGACGGAAATTGCGCCGGACATGCCGTAGTTCTTGCTCGTCTTGAGGTAATTGTTGAGGTACATGACGAGCGTCGTCGAGGTGCGGTTCGGCGTTCCAAGCGCGTTGGTCAGCACCTGCGGCACATCGAACATCTGCAGACCGCCGATGAGTGCGGTGATGACCGTGTAGACCAAAATCGGCATCAGAAGCGGCAGCGTCACCTTGAAAAATACCTGCAGGGACGTCGCACCGTCGATGTTGGCCGCCTCAAACAGGCTCTGGTCAATGCCCATGATACCGGCCATGAGCAAAATTGTCGTGTTGCCGAACCACATGAGGAAGTTCATGAGGCTAATTAAGCTCCGCACGGTGAAGCGGATGTTGAAAAAGTCGATCGGCGCGTCGATCCAGCCTGCCTGCGTGAGCAGCTGATTGACAGGTCCGACGTTTGAAAACAGCATGTAAAAGAGCATCGAGAACGCCGAGGCCATGATGAGGTTCGGCATATAGATCACGGTCTTGAAAAACTGCTGGCCGCGGATCTTCAGCCGGTAACTTGTAAAAAAGCACGCGAGCATCAAAGAGATCACAACCTGCGGAACTGCGCAGCCGAGCCACAGAACGATGGTGTTTCCGGCGTATTTGAGGATGTCGATCGTTCCATTTTTATCGGGCGTAAAGAGCGTGACATAATTCTTGAAGCCGACGAAATTCGGCCCAACCTGTGTCAGGCCCTCCCGGTAGTTTTCAAAAAAGCTGTTGTAGATCGTCAGCAGCTGTGGTGCGAAGTGAAACAGCGCATAGGCCAGAAAGAACGGCGCGATAAAAACATAGCCCCACTTTGCGTAGCTGATTTTGGACCGTTTGGTTTTCAATTTGGGTGCTTTTGTCGTCTGCATCAGAACTCCTCCTCTTATTCTCAGACGTAGTTCCCAGCGGGCCGGAGCGGCCGGTTCGGAAGCGCGTCCGAAATCAGCGCCGGGGCAGGGCGTTCGCCCTGCCCCGGGAAGCCGCAGGATTTACGGAGTGACGATGGTCGGATACTTTTCGTTGATGTACTTATAGAAGTTGCTCATGGCCTCGTCCTCGGTGACGGTGCCCTTGCAGTACTCTCTCCAGTTGGCCTGCAGGCCCTCGTTGAGCAGCTGGTCATAGATGGTGTGGTTTTCAAACTTGATGTTCTTGGCAAGGTCACAGAACAGGGCGATGTCGTTCTGGCCGCCGAGGAACTCGCTGCCGTAGGCCGGGTCCTGCGCGACAGTCTCGTTGACCTTCTGGTTGTTGGAGAACTGCGCCTCGTTCTTGACCAGATTCGTGCAGACCTCTTCATTGTTGATGAAGGTGTTCATGATATCGGCAACCATGGTGGGGTTATCCGTACCGGCAGGAGCCAGCAGCCACGTGCCGCCCCAGAAGTGTGCCTGCGGGCCTTCGCAGATCGCCCAGTCGCCGAAGCAGCCCTTGTCTGCGTCCTGTGCGTTGCCCATGGAGAAGTTGAAGTACCAGGCCGGCCCGAAGTAGCACATGGCCTTGCCCTCGCCGAACATCTGCGCGGTGCACTCATCGGACCAGATATCGCAGTCCTGCGTGTAGCCGTTGTCGGAGAAGTCCTTCGCCTGCTGCATCCAGGTCTGGATGGCCGGGTCGATCTGGAGGTTGTTGTTCGCGTCGACCCACGGTTCGGAAACATTGTTGGAGAAGACACGGTAGGTAGCAGCCTCGGAAGCGGTCATCAGATAGCCCTTGGCCTTGGCATCAGCCGCGACAGCATTGAATTTGTCCCAGCTGTTCAGCAGCTCCTGGACCTCGGTGGGATCGTCGGTGCCCAGAACGTCCTTGGTGATGGAGCGGCGATAAATGAGAGCTGCCGGGCAGCACTGGAAGGAGACGCCCTTGACCATGCCGGAAGCGTCGGACGCTGCCTGCACGGTGTAGGCATAGGTGTTGGAGAAGTCGGTCACGCCGAGGGCGGTGATGTCCTGCGTGACGGGCGACTCGGTGTACTTCTGGATGTAGTCGGCCTCAGCCAAGAACAGGTCGACCTTGTCGTCGGCGGAAGCGTTCTCCTGATTGAGCAGGGCCTCGTCGAGCTTGTCCTGATAGGCACCGTCGGCGCTCGGAGTGATGATCCAGTTGACAGTCACGCCCTCGGGAACGGTGTAATATTTCTCAAAGAAGCCCTTGAACTCTTCGTTCCATGCATAGATGTTGAAAACCTTGCCTTCTTCGGCAGCGGGCCCCTCAGCGGGTTCCTCGGTTTTGGTGGCTTCCGGCTTGCTGTCCTCGGTCTTGGCAGGCTCGGTCGTTTCCGTGGAAGCGGCGGGCGTGTCGGTTTTCTCTGTGGTGCTCGCGCAGCCCGCAAACACTGTCGCGAGCATCAGCACTGCAAGGATCAGCGTAAGATACTTTTTCATGTTCATTCCTCCTGTTGAAATTCGATAATGGTTGTTTTCATCTATGTGCTCTGCCGATGCAGATAACACCATGCTTATATGGCGCGGACGGACGCACCCTCGATCAGATGGCCTGGAATGAGGATCCGGTCGACCAGCGCTGTGCGCGGTTTTTCAATCAGCTCAATGAGCTTTGCCGCAGCGGTCGCGCCGATCGCCGCCGTGTCCTGACGGTAGGTGGTCAGCGGCGGGCTCATGACGCTTGCGAGCTGGATGCCGTCATAGGCTGCGGCGCTGACATCCTCAGGAAGGCGAAGCCCCATGCGCCGGATGGCGTTGCCGCCGCCGATGCTGGAAAAATCGTCCGGCATCAGGATGCAGGTCGGCGGCTCCGGCAGCCGAAGCAGCTCCTGCGTCAGCCCCGCACAGCGGTCGGGGTCGTGGTAGACACCCTCGCGGACATATTCCTCCGGGATCTCCAGCCCCAGCGCGTCGCAGGCGCGGTAGAAGCCCGTCAGGCGATTTTCCGTAACGGCGGTGCGCTCGCCGTGGATGAAGGCGATGCGGCGGTGCCCCTTGGAATAGACATACCGTACCAGCTCCTCCATGCCGCGCACGTTGTCGGATACGACGGCGGCACGGTTGTTGAATACGTGGTCGATCGTGACGACGGGCAGCTTGGAATTGACCAGCTCGAGCACCTGCGGATCGTCAAAGTCGACGCTGGCAATGACAACGCCGTCGACCCCGCGGTACTGACAGTGCTGCAAGTAAGTCGTCGCCTTCGCGCCGACGTTGCGATTGATAAAGGTGATGTCGTAGCCGTTTCGCTCCGCCTCGACCTTGAGACTTTCCAGCATCGAGGAGAAATACTCGTGCGCCAGACCGCTGCGCCGCCCGTCAACAAACAGGACGCCGATATTATAGGTGCGGTTCGTCTTGAGCGCGCGGGCGGCGGAGTTGGTCATATAGCCAAGAGAGTCAGCGGTTTTGCAGATCAGCTCCCGCGTCTGCTCGCCGATGTCCGGCTGCCCGGAGAGGGCCTTGCTGACGGTCGCGACCGAAACGCTGCAGGCCTTTGCGATATCCTTCATAGAAACCATGCCGGTCTGCCTCCATTTCGTCCGTGCGCTTTCTTAATCGTTTTCGTAATCTCAAAATAGCGGATTTCTCGCAAAAATGCAAGGGATTTTTTTCGTTTTTTACGTTTCTGAACGAAGTTTGGCTGTTCTGCTCAGTTTGGTCACGTAAATTTAGCAGATTTGACAGCTTAACGTTTCCGAAACTCGCCCTGCTTTTTCCTGTGCTCCTGAAAAAAGATGTTTTTCAGGAAAAATCGCAAAATATGTCTTGCATTTTGCGCAAAAAGCCGCTATTGTAAAGCTGTAATTCTGTCATATTGATGACTTAAACGATTTCGATTCCGCCGGTGCGCCTGCGCGCATACCGGTGAAGGAGGGGTTTCGGATGCAATTTGGTTTCTTTGACGATCAGAGGCGTGAATACGTGATCACAAGCCCGCGCACGCCGCTGCCGTGGATCAACTACCTGGGGAGCGAGGATTTTTTCACACTCCTGTCGAATACGGCGGGCGGCTACTGCTTCTATCGCGACGCGCGGCTGCGCCGGCTGACCCGCTACCGCTACAACAACTGCCCGGTCGATCAGGAGGGCTTCCATATTTACATCAAAGACGGCGATACCGTCTGGAACCCCGGCTGGCAGCCCGCGAAAACGGAGCTGGACCGCTATACCTGCCGCCACGGCCTCGGCTACAGCGTGATCGAGGGGCAGAAAAATGGTGTTTCGGCCGCACAGACGCTGCTGGTCCCGCAGGGCGACAACTGCCTGCTCATCCGGCTGACGCTGAAAAATGGGACTGCCGCGGAAAAGACGCTCGATGTGTTCCCCTATGTAGAGTTCTGCCTCTGGGATGCGATGGACGACGGCTCCAACTTCCAGCGGAACTTCTCCATCGGCGAGGTCGAGCTGGAGCCGGACGCCATTTATCACAAATCCGAATACCGCGAGCGACGGAATCACTATGCCGTGTTCTGGGCGAACCGCCCGTATGACGGTTTCGATACCGCGCGCGACGCCTTTATCGGCCTCTACGGCGCGCCGTCTCTGCCCGAAGCGGTCCAAAACGGCCGCTGCACCAATTCTGTCGTCCACGGCTGGGCGCCGGTCGGCGCGATGCAGTTCCATATGGCGCTGCGGCCCGGCGAGTCGCGGGAGCTTTTCTTTGGTCTCGGCTATGTGGAAAACCCGGAGGATGAGAAATTCTCCGCGCCCGGCGTGATCAACAAGACGCGCGCACACGCGATGATCGGAAAATACCGTACCCCGGCACAGCTTGACGCGGCAATGGACGCGCTGCACGGGCACTGGGACGCACTGCTCTCCAACTACCACACCGAGACCGGCGACGAGAAGGTCGACCGGATGGTGAATATCTGGAACCAGTACCAGTGCATGGTCACGTTCAACATGAGCCGCTCGGCCAGCTATTTTGAAAGCGGCATGGGCCGCGGGATGGGCTTCCGCGATTCGTGTCAGGACCTGCTCGGCTTTGTGCATATCATTCCGGAGCGCGCAAGAGAGCGGATCCTGGACATCGCCGCCACGCAGTTTGCGGACGGCAGCGCCTATCACCAGTATCAGCCGCTCACGAAAAAGGGAAATCTCGCCGTCGGCAGCGGCTTCAACGACGATCCGCTGTGGCTGATTGCAGGCGTGGACGCGTATCTGCGCGAGTCCGGCGACTGGTCGATCCTGGACGAGGTCGTGACCTTTGACTGTGACCCGGACAACGCCGCGCCGCTCATGGAGCATCTGCGCCGCAGCTTCCGGTTCACCTGCACGCATCTTGGGCCACACAAGCTGCCGCTCATCGGCAGAGCCGACTGGAACGACTGCCTGAATCTCAACTGCTTCTCTGCCCACCCCGGCGAGAGCTTCCAGATCACCGGCCCCAGCGAAGGCCCGGTCGCGGAGTCGGTGTTCATCGCCGGGATGTTCGTTAAATACGGCAGGGCCTACGCCGATATTCTTCGCCATCTGGCGCTGACCGCAGAAGCTGCAGCGGCTGATGCCGCAGTCGCAGAGATGCAAACAGCCGTGCTGGATGCGGGCTGGGACGGCGCATGGTTCCGCAGGGCCTACGACGCGTTCGGCGCGCCCGTCGGAAGCAAAGACTGCGCCGAAGGGCAGATCTTCATTGAGCCGCAGGGCATGTGCGTCATGGCCGGCATCGGCAAGGAAACCGGCGAGGCTGCACAGGCGCTGAAAAGCGTGGAAGATCGGCTCGACAGCAGGTTCGGCATCGTCCTTCTGCAGCCGGCCTACACAAAATATTATCTGAATCTCGGCGAGATCAGCTCGTATCCGCCTGGATACAAGGAAAACGCGGGGATTTTCTGTCACAACAATCCCTGGATCACCTGCGCGGAGGCCGTCCTGGGGCACGGCGCACGCGCGTTTGAGACCTACCGGAAGATCTGCCCGGCCTATCTGGAAGCCGTCAGTGAGGTCCACCGCACGGAGCCGTATGTCTACAGCCAGATGGTCGCGGGCAAGGACGCGCCGACGTTCGGCGAGGCCAAAAACAGCTGGCTGACCGGCACAGCCGCATGGACGTTCGTGTCGATCTCGCAGGCCATTCTCGGTGTGCAGCCGGAGCTGGACGGGCTGCGGATCGACCCGTGTGTCCCGCCGGAATGGACGCACCTGACACTGACGCGGCGCTTCCGCGGCGCGCAGTACTGCATTACAGTCGAAAATCCGGACGGCGCGGAGCACGGCGTGCGGGAGCTGTATGTGGACGGCGTGCGGCAGGACGGGAATCTAATCGCCCCCGCCGCGCCGGGCAGCGTTGTTTCGGTGCGCGTGGTTCTGGGAGGCTGAGATGGCGTTTCGGGAGGATTTTGTCTGGGGCGCGGCGTCAAGCGCGTATCAGACCGAGGGCTTCCCGTCCGCGGATGGCGGCGGGGAGAGCATCTGGGACGCATTCTGCCGCCGGCCCGGCGCGATCGCAAATGGAGATAACGGCTCGATCGCCTGTGACGGCTATCACCGGTTTGAAGAGGACATCAGGCTTTTATCGTCGCTCGGGCTGCGTGCGTACCGCTTTTCCACGAGCTGGGCGCGCATCGACCCGAACGGAGACGGCCGGTGGAACGAGGCCGGGCTCCAATACTATGACCGCATGGTAGACTGCTGCCTTGCAAACGGCGTCACGCCGTGGATGACGCTCTATCACTGGGAGCTGCCGCAGGCGCTGGAGGAAACCGGCGGCTGGCAGGATCGCGGGACGGCGGAACGCTTTGCGCGGTTCGCGGGCATGATGGCGGCGCATTTTTCTGGCCGTGTTTCGCATTTTATCACGCTCAACGAGCCGCAGATCGTGCTCAAGCTCGGATACGCCGACGGGATCCATGCGCCCGGGAAGCGGCTTTTGCTTCCGGAACTCGTTTCGTGCTGGAAAAACCTCATGCTGGCGCATGGGCTTTCCTTCCGGGCCATCCGGAACGCTGCGCCGGAAGCTTTGATCGGTATTGCCTCCACCGGCAAGCTCTGCTATCCGCACAGCCCTGCCGATGAGACCACCGCGCGGCAGGAGACCTTCCGCCTGACGGATGCCGACTGGATGTTCACGCACCCGATCGTTTTAGACGCCGTGTGCCTTGGCCGTGTCGAGCCAGAACCGGGAGCGCTTCGCGGCCTTTTAAGCGCCGTCACGCCCGCAGAATGGGACACGATGCACGCTGTTCCAGACTTTATCGGCGTCAATTCGTACAACGGCAGCGAGATCGCCGCCGGGCCGGACGGCGTGTCGGTCTATCTGCCGCGGCCGCAGGGCTTTGCCTGCACGGCGCTCAAGTGGCCCGTCACGCCGGAGATCATGGCGTATGGCTTTGCCTTTCTCTTTGACCGCTACCGGCTGCCGCTCTACGTGACGGAGTGCGGGCTGAGCTGTAATGACCACATCTTCCTGGACGGGCAGGTCCACGACGCGGACCGGATCGATTTTCTGCACCGCTATCTGCTTGCGCTTTGCAGAGGATGTGAACGGGCCGACGTCCGCGGCTTTTTCCACTGGTCGCTGACCGACAATTTTGAGTGGCACAGCGGCTATGCCGAGCGCTTCGGCCTGATCTACGTCGACTATCCGACGCAAAAACGGATTCTGAAGGACAGCGCGCGCTGGTATGCGCAGACTGCCCGGGAAAATGGTAAGAATGTATAGGTATTCTTTGTTTACAGCGGCGCAGTTTTTGCGCCGCTGGCTTTCTGGTCTGACCCAAACCTGACCCAAACGGGAATTTGGAGCGGAAAGCGCCGGAAGATAAATTTTGCCGCCTGCCGGAGCAGTTCTGGCAGGCGGTGTGTGCTTTTCTGTTCATTTTTTGTCGTTATCCGACGCTTGCCATGAAGCCGCTGATTTTCTGTGCGGCTTCTTTTTTCATGCCTGCTGTCACATGGGTATACGACCAGCCGAGAGATCCGGCACTGTTCCGATTTAAGCCGATCCCGCTGAGCTTTGAACCGGTCGAACCGGGCCGCTGCGCGCCTGTTTTGTACTCGTCCGCCGTGCGGGACATGATCGACTATTCGCTGCGGAGCTGCGTTGAGCGCGGCGTGACCGTGCGCCGCTGCAAGAACTGCGGCCGCTGGTTCCCACAGACCGGGCGCGTGAGCGCGGAGTACTGCGAGCGCCCGGTAAAGTACGGTGAGCAGCGCTGCCGCGAGATCGGCGCGTTCCGGCAGTGGACGAAAAAGCAGACCGATGACCCGATTTTCAAGGCGTACCGCAAGGAGTATAAAAAGCGCTTCGCGTGGATCAAAGCCGGGCACGTCACCGACGAGCAGTTCTATGCCTGGAGTGAAAAGGCCAGAGAAGAAAAGAAGAAGTGCGACCGGGAGATCATCTCGCTGGAAGATTTCCAGCAGTGGCTTCGTGACTCCAAAATATAGAACTACGCGCCCGGCAACTTGCCGGCCGCGTATTCTTTGTCTATAGCGGAGCAAGAATTGCGCTTTGCGTGTTTATGCACCACAGCGCATAAACTTCTATCTCACGTTCAAGCCAAGCATTGTGTGTTCACGCAACATTGTCCCTTCTAAAATATGCAGCTGAGAATCGGAGCCAGTAGCAGCGCCGGCAGCAAATCCAGAATCGCAATCTGTCGTATTTTAGCCATTTTCAATCCCATAGCAAACAGCAGCAGACCGACGCAAGCCTTAAAGTCCGCCAGCATCTGCGGCGTAATATGCGGCATCAGCCATTGCGACAGCAAATACAGCGCCGTATACAAAATCATCTGCGGCAGACTGAGCCACGCTACCATGCAGCAGAGCGCCCCATCGTCAATGCAGGCTTTATAGGTCGCACCATAGGTATTGTCCCATTCCTCGCAGCTCAGATCATTGATGCTGGTCACAAGGTGCTGATCCCGCTCGTCGCAGCCGTCTCCCGGGAAATGCTTGATCGTTGCGGCAAAGCCCTGGCTTTGAATGGTCCGCACATAAGCGCTTCCCAGCTTGCGCACCATCTCAGAATCCGAACCAAACGTTCTCGTATTTGTAATTGGATTTCTGAAGTTACGGTCAATATCAATGATCGGTGCAAAGGACCAGTTTGCGCCAACACAGGCAGCTTCCTGCGCACAGACCTGCGCCAATTGAACTGCTCGCTGCTCATTTGCTGTCGCTTCAATTTCCATCGGCGAAGCATAAAGCGTCCCTTCCGTCAGGATTCTGTTTCCGCCTTTCTCCAGATTTGTCGCAATGAACAGCGGAATTTCAGCCTTTTGCCTCAGCTGCTCGGCAAATGCATGCGCTCGCTCCAAAGGCATGGCACGGAACATGCATGCGCCCGGTTTCAGAATCCCATATGTATATGTAAGCTCTTCCTGCGTACCTTCTCGATAGTTGACGCAAAAAAGCTGCCCTAGGCAGCGCCGATCTCGCCCCAAACAAGCAGACCCATGCGGTCGGCGTGATATACGGAGTCATTTTTTCAGAGATTCCTTAAATTTCTCCAACGGGGACTGTACCGAAAAAATGCGATACAAAGAATCCTGTGGATAGCATCTTCTGATGGCTTTTGTATGTCATTTCATTGGTAAGTTCAAATAACTATTTTGTGTTCCGGAAATCCTGGAAAGCGTTGATAATACAGCGTTTTTCAGGTTTTCATATCTGCAAATCGGCTGCATTTACGGCGATGCTTACAGCTGCATTCCCCCGGTGCAGACGCCGCGCGGCGGCAAATTGTCTTTGTGCGGCGCGAAACAGGATTGCTATTTTCTATGTTTTAGAATATAGTATCCTTGTGAAATTTGGCGGCGGCACATTCTGTTCGTCTGCCCCGCTCCATTTCTGACACAAAACGCTTTCCCGCAGGCAGGCATCAAAGGACGATGGTTGGCGCCGGCCTATTCATCGGCGCAACGTCAAACACAGCCAGCCTGCGGAACACTAGGAGGAAGTATGTACAAATTGCACGAAGAGCAGCGGCTGTCCATACGGATTATGCATCGGATTTTGCAGGAGATCAAAGCCGGTATCTATCAGGATCTGTCGAGGTTGCCTCCCGAGGTGGAGATCGCCGAGACGCTGGGCGTCAGCCGGACGGTGGTGCGCGACAGCCTTTCCATTTTGGAGCGGGAGGGCTTTGTGACCCGGAAACATGGCCTTGGCACCATCATTAACCGGCATGTGCTGTCTGTTGTGACCCGTATTGACCTGGAAAAAGAGTTCCTTGTCATGCTGCGCGAGGCCGGATACCATCCCACTGTCCCGTTTGTGCAGGTCAGAGAACATCCGGCCGGCGAAGATCTGGCGCAGATTATGCAGATTGAACCGGACGATACGGTCATCCGGGTGGATCGGCTGGTCTGCGCAGACGGCATCCCCACCATCTTCTGTGAGGACTATCTGGTAAAAAAGCTGGTGAAACGGAAGAACTATACAGAAGCCGACTTGCGGGTTCCCATTTTCGATTTTTTGAAATCGTTCTGCGGTGAGGACGTCTATATGGATTTGACCGAGATGCGAGCGGTCAATGCCGACGCGCAGATGGCCCGGAAGATGCAGATTCCGGAAGGGACGGCGCTTTTGCACCTGAATGAGCGGGGCTACGATGTCAGCGGAACGCTCGTGCTCTATTCCAGAGAGTTTTACCGCGACGGGATTCTTCGCCACACCGTTCTGCGGATCAAAATTTAACCGTGCCGGCCGATTGCGGTCTCAAGCATTTCTGCGGAGCAGTTTATGCTCCGCAGGATTTTTTTCGACATTTTTCCGCCGACGGGAGTTGTGTATATCGTAGAATATCCTGGAAGACCTTTTATATTTTGCACAAAAATACGGCGTGCAGGAAAGAAATAATTGACAAATTACAAGCAATTCTGTATCCTAATAAATATAGGTAATACCTTTCCACGTATCGCACGATTCCAGATGAAACATGAAAAGGAGGACTGTAAAATGAAAAAGATTCTTGCATTGGTTCTTGCGCTGGTCCTAGTTTTAAGCCTTGCGGCCTGTAGCAGAAACAAGACAACGCCTGGAAATGACACCAAGGGCGACATGGAAAAGTTGAAAATCGCTCTGGTTCTGCCCGGCAAGAAGGATGACGTTTCTTTCAACCAGGCCATGTATCGCGGCGCGACCGAGTATGCCGCAGCGCACGCCGACTCGGTGGAGCTGAAGGTTGTCGAGGGCGTCTATGAGGTCGCCGACATTGACCCGACGCTGCGCGACTACGCGGAAAACGGCTACAACGTGGTCATCGGCCACGGCTATCAGTTCAGTGAGCCGGTAAACACCGTTGCAAAGGAATACAGCAACGTGATGTTCCTGCTGGGCTGCGGCGTCGGCTATCAGAAAAACTCCGCCATCTATGACGTGCAGCTCGAAGCTGGCGGCTATCTGATGGGCGTTATTGCGGCGCTTGCGACCCAGAGCAATAAGATCGGCGTCATCGGCGGCGGCGAAGGCTCTGAGATTACCCGCGGTCACGAAGGCTTTAAGGCCGGCGCCAAGTCCATCAACCCCGGCGTTGACATTCAGGAAGTCTACACCGGCGACTGGAACGACACCACGGGCGCCTATGAGGCCGCCATCGGCATGTACGATTCCGGCGTGGACGTGATCTGGCACTCCGGCGACGGCATCGGTCTGGGCGTTGTGCAGGCGGCCGAAGAAAAGGATATGTATGTGCTGGGCAACGTGGAAGACCAGAAGTCTCTGGCACCCAAGAACGTACTGAGCGGCTTGCAGTATGAATGGGCCAATGCGCTCGACCGCATTTTCACCAGCATCCGCGACGGCTCGTTCGTCTCCGACGGCGAGAAGGAGACATATATGATCAATGTGGCAAACGGCGGTCTTTCCATGACGGAGATCAACGACGTCAAGGGCTGGCTGACGAAAGATGATATTGCCGTCATTGAGGACGTCTACGCCAAGCTGGGCCAGGACGCGATTGAGCTTCCCGAGGTTTAATCCTTTCGTATCCACGGGCGCAGTCTGCTGTCAAGTGGACTGCGCCTTCCCCTATTTTCTGATCCTGGAAGGAGGACGCAACACCATGGAGCAATTGGCTGTCAAAATGCAGCGCATCACCAAGATGTTCGGCGGTGTGAAAGCCAACGACGCTGTGGATTTTTCCCTGCGGCAGGGATCCATCCACGGTCTTCTTGGCGAAAACGGCGCAGGAAAGACGACCTTGATGAACATCCTGTACGGCCTGTATCAGCAAGAAGAAGGAACCATTGAGATCCACGGAAAGCAGGAGGATATTTCATCTCCGATAAAAGCAATTTCTTTGGGCATTGGCATGGTTCACCAGCATTTTATGCTGGCGCGTCCCTTGAGCGTTGTGGAAAACGTCATGCTGGGTAAAAAATCACGCCGCGGCATTCTGCTCGACACGCGCGAAACGGCACAGGAGCTGCGGGCGCTGTCTGACCGGTATCACATGGAGATCGATCCCTACAGCAAGATCTGGCAGCTTTCCGTGGGCGAGCAGCAGCGTGTGGAAATTCTGAGCGCCGTCTATCTGGGTGCGCAGATTTTGATTCTGGACGAACCGACTGCCGTGCTGACGCCGCAGGAGACGGAGCTGTTTTTCGACACGCTGCGTCAAATGCGCAAGGACGGAAAGTCCATCATCCTGATTACCCACAAGCTGGAAGAAATTATTTCTATCGTGGATGAAGTCACGGTGCTGCGCGGCGGAAAATGTGTGGGCAGCAAGCTGGTGGACGAGTCTGTCACAAAAGACGAGCTGACCCGCATGATGGTTGGCCGCGATGTTCTGTTCGATTTCCCGCCGGTCGTCAAAGCGCCGGGCGGCGTGCGGATGCGTCTGGAAGCGCTCAGTGCGCGCAACGACAAGGGCGTTGAGGCGCTGAAGGAGTTTTCCCTGGAACTGCATGCGGGTGAAATCGTGGGGCTGGCCGGCGTTGACGGCAACGGGCAAAAAGAGCTCTGCGAGGTGCTGACCGGTCTTCGGCCAAGCAGCGGCGGACGCATTTTGCTCGATGACCAGGACATTTCGGGCCGCGACCCGGCATTTTACATTGAACAGCATATTTCCCATATTCCCGAAGACCGCCACACCACGGGTCTTGCCATGAACTGGAGCCTCAAAAACAACCTGATTTTGAAGCAGCTGGGGCGGGAGCCTGTGTCCCGTCACCATCTGGTGCAGAAAAAAGTGGCGGAGGAGATCTGGGACAAGGCACACAGCGAATATCAGATCAAGGCCATCAGCGGAGACGACCTGGCGCGCGTTCTGTCCGGCGGCAACCAGCAAAAGGTCATTCTGGCCCGCGAAATCAACAGTGATCCGCGCGTTCTGATTGCCAACCAGCCGACCCGCGGCCTGGATGTGGGCGCGGCAGAGTATGTCCGCACCAAGATTCTGGAGGCCCGCAACAGCGGCACCTCCTGTCTGCTGGTTTCGGCGGACATGGAAGAGCTGTTGCAGCTTTCAGACCGCATCGCCGTGATTTACGGCGGGCAGCTGATGGGAATTTTGCCGCGGGGCGCCGACCCCATGGCCATCGGAAGACTGATGATGGGCAAACGGGAACAGGAGGTGGGTGCGTGAAAAACAGGCTGATCCGAAATGTAGGGCGCGAAGTGCTCGGCACGATTCTGATGGTACTCGCGGCGCTTGCCATCGGCGCAGTGCTGGTGGTACTCTCCGGAAACGAGCCGGCAGAAGCCTACGGCATGATGCTCAAGGGCTCTTTTGGAAGCACGCAAAAGATTACAGAGCTGTTTGTGAAGCTGATTCCGACGCTCATTATGGCGCTGGGCGTTTCCGTGGCGTTCCGCGCACAGCTCTGGAATATCGGCGCTCAGGGCCAGTTTATCATGGGCTCGATCTGTTCGATGGTGGTGGCGCTGTATGTGCCGGTCGTCATTCCGGCGCGGATTGTGCTGGCATTTCTGGTGTCGGTGTTGGCGGGCGCTGCCTGGGCCGGTCTTGCCGGCTGGCTCAAAACCCGCTTCAATGCCAACGAGGTCATCACAACGCTGATGCTCAATTATATTGCAAACTATCTGCTGTTGTATCTGATCAACGGCCCGATGCAGGACCCGTACAGCGACCTTTCTCAGACAGATCTCGTGCCCGAGGGGATGCGGCTTGCCCGATTGTTTGCCCCTTACCGCCTGCACACCGGCTTTTTCCTGCTGCTGGCCGTGGTGATTGTAATGATTTTCTTCTGGCGCACTACACTGGGCTACCGCATCGATCTGGTCGGTCAAGGCGAAAAGGTCGCCACCTATTCCGGCGTCAACGTAAAAAGAACCGTCGTCATTACCATGTGCATCTCCGGCGCGTTTTCGGGTCTTGCCGGATTTATTGAGACCTTTGGCATCAACTACCGCCTGCTGGACGGAATTGCGGGCGACGCCGGCAATATTGCAACCATTGTGGCACTGCTTGGCTCTTTAAACGTATACGGCATCATCGCGGCGGCCATGTTCTTTTCCGTGCTGCTGTGCGGCGGGGCCAGCATGCAGCGCATGACGGAGGTGCCCTATTCCGTGGTGAACGTGATTCAGGGTCTGATTATCATTCTGGTCATCGCCAAAAACACGGTAATGGCCAGTCTGGAGCGCCGGCTGAAAAAACTGCGAGCCGCAGGGAAAAAGGAGGAACGCACGCATGTGGAATGATATTTTCTCGGTTGGCTTTCTGGTGAGTCTTCTGGCCGGCACCATCCGCCTTGCAACGCCGATTCTGATTCCGGCACTGGGACAGATCTATACCCAAAGAGCCGGTATTCTGAATCTGGGCGTGGAGGGCACCATGCTGATGGCAGCCGTATGCGGCTTTTCCGTGACGGCTGCGACAGGCGGCTTGTGGTTCGGCTTTGCTGTAGGCGTTTTGACCGGCGCAGCCTACAGCGTGCTGATGGCCTGGCTGAGTGTGTCTCTGCGGGTCAATCAGGTGATTGCTGGAATCGGCATGAACATTCTGGCTACGGGGCTGGCCGCCTATATTTATCGCCTGATTTTCGGCATCCGGACGCTGCCTGCCAAAATTATTCCCTTTGCCTCTTTGGACTTTTTCGGCTTGTCCCGGATTCCCTATGTGGGAACGGTGCTGTTTAACCACAACATTCTGGTCTATCTTGCCTTTGCCCTGGTGCCGCTCACCTGGTTCATTCTGGAGAAGACCACGTTTGGCCTGAAAATCAAGGCCGTGGGCGAGCACCCCCGGGCGGCGGACTCCAAGGGCATCAACGTAGCTGGCATCCGCTATGCCGCCGTGATCATCGGAGGCGCCTACGCAGGAGCCGGCGGCGTATTTATGACGATTGCCTATCTCAACATGTTTACCGAGTCCGTCATCGGCGGCTTCGGCTATATCGCCGTGTCGGTGGTGATTTTTGCCCGGTTCATGCCGGGAAAAGCGATGTGGGGCGCGCTGCTTTTCGGTTTTGCCTCGGCATTACAGGTGCGCCTGCAAGCGCTGGGCTCCGGCATTCCCAGTCAGCTTCTTCTGATGCTTCCGTATCTTATGACCGTGGCGGCGCTGATTTTTGCCTCCAAAAAGGCCGAGTTCCCCAGCGCCTATACCATCCCCTATTCGAGAATGGAACGATGATATGAAAAAATGGGCGGCATGTTTGATTTGCGCACTGACGCTTCTGGCGCTTTGTGCCTGCGCGGAACGGCCGACGGAGGAAAACGCACGCAAGCGGGCCGAGGCGTATGCGCAGGCTGTGAATTTTGCGTATGAGACGCCGGAAGAAATCTATGCGTTTTTGACCGAGGACGTGAAGACCCGGATTTCTCAGCCGGCGTTCTGCGCCGCGTTTGCCAAAGACCGCACCTATCCCTACATCACGCCGTTGTACCTCTTCTATCCGGAGGTTTCCATGGCGGACGACGGCCTGTCTGCGACCGTGGTGTATCAGCAGGCGGCCCGCATCATCGGCATGACGTATACGGTGCGCCTGGTCTATGAAAACGGGGCGTACTACGTGGACGATTGGGAGCGGTTCATCGACGGCAGCTATCTGGAAAAATTCGAGAACTGTCCCTATACGCTGGACTGGTATTACAACCTAGACACAGAATAATGATCGCAGAAGGAGGCGAAGACAATGGGTGTCGGAACGAGCGTCAAGCGTCTGGACGCCATCCAAAAGGTAACGGGAAGCGCAAAGTATGTGGAGGATTTGATTCCGCTGGACGCGCTTCATATGAAGGTGGTGCACAGCACCATCGCAAACGGGCTTGTCACCGCCATCGATACCACCGAAGCAGAACGGATGCCGGGGGTGGAGCTCATCATTACATGCTTTGACGTGCCGGACGTGGAGTTCGTCACGGCGGGCCATCCCCTGTCTCTGGACCCTGCGCACGCGGATACCAGAGACAAGCTGATTTTGGCGAAGCGGGTTTTATATTACGGAGACGATGTGGCAGCAGTCATCGCCGATACGCCGCTGAACGCGCAGCTGGCGGCGGAAAAGGTGAAAGTCAGCTACGAAACGTATGCGCCGATGCTGACACCGGAGGCCTCCGTCGGAGCCGATAACGTGATGCACGCATTCCGTCCGACCAACGAGCTTGCCCGCATGGACTTTTCGATCTCCCCGGAAGGAGACGTCAGCTGGTACACCGGTACATTCTCTACCGACGAAAAAATTGCGGGCCGGGAGGATCTGTGCGGCGAGCATTACGCGGTGCCCGCAGTGCACGCCTGCCACCTGGAAAACAACACCTGTTTTGCGTATATGGACGGCCGCCGCATGGTGGTGTACTCCTGCAATCAGGTGCCCCATACGCTGCGGCGCAACATTGCTGAGGCCATCGGAATGCCGCTCGGCGATGTGCGGGTGGTAAAGCCTTTTTTGGGCGGTGGCTTTGGCAACAAGCAGGATACCATGTATGAGCCGCTGGTGGCGCTGGCCTCGCAGAGGCTCGGAGGGCGCTGCGTCGCCATCACGCTGAGCCGCGAAGAGACATTTGTCAATACCCGCACCCGGCACGGCTTTGACATGACCATCGCCGCAGCGGCCGACGAGGCAGGAGATTTGACCCATCGCGGCATCCGCATCAATTCCAACGGCGGCTCCTACGCAGCGCACACGCATGCGGTGGCGGCCTATGCAGTCACCAGCAATTTTCAGACCTACAAGGCCTCAGCCGTGCAGATTGGAGAGTCCTCCACGGTCTATACCAACCTGCCCTCTGCGGCGGCGATGCGCGGGTATGGAATCCCGCAGCTGAATTTTGCCATGGAGTCGCAGATGGAAGACATCGCGCGGCGAAACGGCTGGGACCCGATTGATTTCCGCCTGCAAAATATCAACGAGGCGGGCTTTGTCGACCCCTTTGACAAATTTACGGTGCGAACCTGCGGTCTGCGCGAATGTGTGGAGCAGGGGCGGCGGCTTTGTGATTGGGATCGCAAGCGCAAAGAATATGACGCGTTCAACAAGACCTCTCCCAACCTGAAAAAAGGTCTTGGCATGGCGCTTTTTTCCTACAAAATCGGCGTCTATCCGCTCCAACTGGAAAGCGGCTCGTGCCGCATTGTGATGAACGAAGACGGAAGCGCGCAGATCATGGTAGGCTGCGCGGAGCTTGGCCAGGGATCCGATACGGCCATGTGCCAGATTGTCTCCCAGATCACAACGATTCCGGAGCAGAAGCTGAGCGTCTGTTCCGCGCAGGATACGGACATTACACCCTACGACAACGGAGCTTACGCCTCCCGTCAGACGTATATTTCCGGAAGCGGCGCAAAGCTGGCGGCGGAAAAGCTGGTGGATACGATTCTGACGCACGCTGCCCGTACATACAAGCTTCCCAAAGGCGAGCTGCGGCTTGCATCGGAGCAGATCTGGCATCGTGACAGCGCCGTCTGCACGCTGGCGCAGCTTTGTACCTACATCAATTTCGTCAACGACCAGAAAACAGACACCGACCATATCACGGCGGAGGCCACCTTTACCATGAAGAACATCTGCCTTGCATACGGCGTTAGCTTCATGGATCTGGAGGTGGACGTGCCGGTGGGCAAGGTGAAAATCCGGAAGGTTTACTGCCTGCAAGACAGCGGCAAAATCATCAATCCCCAGCTGGCAGAGGGCCAGATGCACGGCGGCGTGGCCATGGGAATCGGCTACGCGTTGGGAGAGCAGATGCTCTTTGACGCAGCGACCGGACGGCCGCTCAACAACAACCTGCTGGATTATAAAATTCCCACCTGTATGGATATTCCCGACATGGAAATCCGCTTTGTCGAAACGCACGAGGATTCCGCCCCCTTCGGAGCCAAGGGACTGGCAGAGCCGCCCCTGATTCCCCAGGCAGCGGCGGTTCGGAATGCAATTTTGCACGCCACAGGCGTGGGCATGCACAAGCTTCCCATGAATCCGCAGAATCTGGTGCACGCGTTTGGCGAGGCGGGTCTGATTGCGCAGTGAAAGGAGTGGCCTATGTATGATATCAAAGAGACCTTCCGGGCAAATTCCGTCCCGGAAGCGCTGGAACTGCTGCGGGCGCATCCCGGCGCCATACCGGTCTGCGGCGGAACGGATGTGATGATTCATCTCAAAGAGCGAAAGCTCCGGCAGGCCGCGCTGGTTGGCATTATGGACATCGCTTCTCTGCAAGGAATCTATTTGGAGCAAACCGGCGATTTGTTCATCGGCTCCGGCACCTGCTTTGACAGCATTTATCAAAACCCGCTTGCAAGAGCGTGCGTGCCGATGCTGGCCGACGCCTGCAATCAGGTGGGAAGCCCCCAGATCCGCAGCGTCGCGACCATCGGCGGCAATCTCTGCAACGGCGCAGTCAGCGCAGACAGTGTGCCGTCGCTTCTGGTACTGAACGCCGAGCTGGAGCTGACGTCGCTGGAAGGAAAACGGGTGGTAAAGGCGGTGGACTTCCATACCGGGCCGGGAAAAACCGTACTGGAAACGGACCGCGAGCTTTTGACCGGCATTCGCATTCCCAAAGCGTCCTATGAAGGCCACGGTGGAAAATACCTCAAATTCGGTCAGCGAAACGCCATGGAAATTGCTACGCTCGGCTGCGCGGTCAACTGCGCGTTGTCGCCGGATGGAACCATCCGCGATTTTGCCATTGCCTTTGGCGTGGCCGCTCCGTGTCCGATCCGCTGCGCAAAAGCGGAATCGCTGATGCTGGGCAGGCGACCAACTGGCGCACTGCTGAAAGAGCTTCGGAGGGCGGTGCTTTTGGAGTGTGCGCCCCGCGAATCGTGGCGTGCCTCGCTCGAACTGCGCACGCAGCTGATTCAGGAACTGGCGGAGCGGGCGTCGCGCTGCGCCATCGAACATGCAGGAGGGAACCTTGATGATTAAAGTGATCCATTGTACCGTCAACGGAAAGGTCAGGGAGATTGCTGTCGACGAGCGGGAGAGCCTGACCGATATGCTGCGCCTGCGGCTTGGTCTGACCAGCGTGAAAAAAGGCTGTGAGGCCGGAGAGTGCGGCGCCTGTACGGTGCTGATCGACGGTGTGGCAAAAAACAGCTGCATTCTGCTGGCCGTCTGGGCCGATGGCCATGAGATCATCACCGTCGAGGGTATCCGCGGCAAAAACGGGCTGCTGCATCCGGTTCAGCAGGCGTTTGTGGACGAAGCGGCAATCCAGTGCGGCTTCTGCACCCCCGGGCTGGTGCTGACCGGCGTGGAGCTGGTGAACAGCGGAAAACGATATACCCGTGAGCAGCTGCGGGAAAAAATCTCCGGCCATCTGTGCCGCTGCACGGGATATGAGAATATTCTGAATGCATTGGAAAAAGTTGTCGGCGTCGACAGCCAGCCGACCGCCTGATGGAAAGGAGCATGCTATGGAACGCCTGACAGACTATCTGCGGCTTGCAAATCAGGAGGCCAAAACAGCCAGAGCCGGCGGCAACACCCCCTTTGGGGCCATTCTGGTGGACGACGTGACGGGTGAGGTGCTGATGCGCCAGGGCAACGCCGAAGGCGACACCCACGACGCCACGGCACACGCTGAATTCGTGCTTGCCAGCAGGGCCAGCCGGACGTATTCCAAAGAAAAGCTGTGGAAGTGCACGCTGTATACAACCTGTGAGCCGTGCCCGATGTGTACCGGCGGCATCTACTGGGCCAATATTGGCCGCATCGTTTACGGCATCAGCGAAGCGCGCCTTCTCGAGCTGACGGGAGCCGACGACAAGAACCCGACCTTCTCCATGGGAGCCGATAAGGTCATCGCCGCAGGGCAGAAGGCCATCCGGCTGGAAGGCCCGGTTCTCGAGATGGAGACGGAAATTGTAGCGGTGCACGAGGGATTTTGGAATAAAAAGTGAGGGAGCATCCGATATGCGAACGCTTGAAGAAATCAAACGTACCGTTGAAACAGGCCTTGGCCGCTTTCCCTGCGATCTGAAGCTTGCCAACGTGCAGCTGGTGAATGTATTCTCCGGCGAAATATACCCCACGGATATTTACATTCAAAACAAGCGCGTGGTGTCCATTGAACCGGGACTCACGCTCGAGGCGGAGAAAACCGTGGACTGCGGCGGCGCTTACGCGGTGCCGGGCTTTATTGACTCGCACATGCATTTTGAGTCCACCATGCTCTCGCCGGAGGCGCTGGCCACTGTGGTTGTTCCGCAGGGAACAACCACGCTGTGCGCCGATTTGATGGAAATTGCCAATGTGGCGGGCGAGGAAGGTCTGCGGGCGATGCTGACCTGCATGGACCGCCTGCCCTACCGCATGCTGATTGAAGTCTCCTCCCGCGTACCCACCGCACCGGGACTGGAGACAACCGGCGCGGAGCTGGGGTCGCAACAGGTGGCAGAGATTATGGACTGGCCGGAATCGATCAGTCTGGGCGAGCTGGATCCCTCCAAGATTCTCTTTGTCAAGGAGGAGTATCTGCAAAAAATCGCCGACACACTCTCGCGGCGCAAAATCGTCAACGGCCACGCCATAGGCCGGCTGGGACAGGAACTGAACGTATACGCCTCCAGCGGCATTTCGGACGATCACGAGTGCGTGACGCCGGAGGAACTTTTGAGCCGGCTGCGGGTCGGCATGCGGGTTCTTGTGCGCGAGGGCAGCACCGAGCGGAATGTGGACGCGCTGATCGGCGGCGTTTTGAAGCTGGGATGCAGCACGGAAAATCTCTGCTTCTGTACCGACGACAAGCATGCCGGCGAGATCATGCAGGAGGGTCACATCAATTACAACGTACGCCGGGCGATTGCGCTCGGCATGGAGCCGATGCAGGCCATCCAGATGGCGAGCATCAATGCCGCCCGTCACTTCCGCATCGACGACGAGGTGGGTTCGATCACGCCCGGACGGCTGGCAGACATCCTGTTGGTGGACGATCTGACCAAAATGGAGCCGAAAGCGGTCTATTTTGAAGGAACGCTGGTGGCAGAAAATAAACGCCTTCTGCAAGCGTGCCGCGTGTCCGATTATCCCGACTGGATCAAAGATACGGTGCACTTCAAAAAGCCCATTACTGCCGCGTCTTTCCGCTGCTTCTCGAAAGATCCAAAGGCCAAAGAGACCACGGCGCACGTTATCGGCCTGATCGACGTGCAGATCATCAATCACGATCTGATCCGCACGCTTCCGGTGGATCAGGGGGAAATCCAGCGCGATCTGTCGCAGGATATTTTGAAGCTGGCCGTTGTGGAGCGCTACGGAAAGACAGGCGGTGTGGGCGTGGGCTTTGTGCAGGGCTTTACGCTGAAAAAAGGCGCGCTGGCATATTCCATGAGCCACGACCACCACAACATTGTGACCGTTGGCGTCAGCGACAGCGATATGGCGGTTGCTGTCAACGAGGTCGCCCGCCTGCATGGCGGACTGGCCGTGGTCTGCGACGGCAACGTGATGGACTCCATGTGCTTGCCGATCGGCGGCTTGATGAGCGAATGTGGCGCAGACGAGGTGATGCGCCTTCTCGACGGCATGAATGAAGCGGTGCGCCAGCTGGGCTGTCAGATGCCGGCTCCGTTTATGACGTTGAGCTTCATTTCCCTGCCCACGGTGCCGGAGCTTGGCCTCACCGACATGGGTCTTGTGGACGTGCTGGGGCATCGGCTGATCGACGTGGAAACGCAGGACAATGATTGATGGGAGGCTTTTGCGGTAAGAACCGGACTTCTGAATAAAATTGCAGCGGCGGCTGCCATCTTCCGATGGCAGCCGCCGCTCATCGTGTCAAAAAACGCCAGTTCTCAAAACAGGGGGACTGGCGTTTTATACTATTCCTTAATTAAGCAGTTTATGCGAATTGCAAGTGCAAATTGGGCACTCGGAAAAAAGCTGATGAAAGTTATCCACGCGCAGGAGCAGGCGCTGGTCTTCGAGAAGTTCATGAATGAGGATGCATACCAGATCGGCACGAAAATCAAGCAGGGCGCGGAAAAGCTCGGCCATGACGTGGTCGATTCGATCTCCCTTGGCGACGAGCAGCTGTTCTATCACGCGATACAGTCGATCCGCCCCATCAACCTCAGCTGACTTGGCAGAAAGATCCGCACAGCCAACATGTTCCGGCAGAGTTCGTATCTGGTCGGCCTGGAGATGGCAGCCAGCGGCGATACGTTTGCCGATTCCGGTCTGGAACCTGCAAAGTTCGCAGGTGTAGGCGGCTGCTTCCCGATTAACCTCAAAGGCCGCGGCTTCATTGGTGCCATTGCCGTTTCTGGCATGGAGCAGCAGGAAGATCATTGGCTGGTCGTTGATCCCATCAGCCAGTATCTCGGCGTGGCGGTAGAGTCTGTGCTGCCGCTCTTTAAATAAGAATAAGCGACTGCCGGTGCGTACGGCCTGTGCGTTAAGGAACAGGCTTGCGCACCGGCTTTGCTGCGCCCCAGGCGAGCGGCGCGGGGGCTTGAGAATGGTGAATTTGGAACAATATAGAACAGCTGAGAGGGCTTTTGCGGAATTCTGCCGGAAAAGCGAAAAAAAACTTGACAATCGCCGCGCGATCTTTTATAATGCACCGAGCGCCACAACACAGGAGGTCAGTTATGCGGATTTGTTTCAAGCATGCCCAGGTATGGAAAGACGGCTCGCTCCGTCCGGCAGATGTTCTTGTTGCAGACGGCAGAATTGTTTCTATCGGAGATCGTGTTTCCTGCCCTACGGATACTGTTTGTGTTGAAGTTCATAACGCAGTAATTTTTCCCGGTTTCGTTGATGTGCATGTCCATCTTCGTGAGCCGGGATTTTCTTATAAGGAGACGATCCGCACCGGAACACTCGCAGCGGCGCACGGCGGCTTTGCCCACGTGGCGGCGATGCCGAACCTGAACCCGGTGCCGGACTGCAAGGCGTCACTGGAAGAGGAGCTGCGCCGTATCCGGGAAAGCGCCTGCGTGCATGTGCACCCCTACGGCGCAATTTCCGTCGGGCAAAAGGGCGAGCAGCTGGCGGATCTGGACGCGATGGCCCCGGAGGTAATTGCATTTTCCGACGATGGAAAGGGCGTACAGTCGGAGAGCCTGATGCGCGAGGCGATGGAGCAGTGCAGAAGGCTTGGGAAAATTCTGGCCGCGCACTGTGAGGACAATCGCCTGCTTCGCGGCGGCTATATCCACGACGGCGCATATGCAAAGGCCCACAGCCACCGGGGCATTTGCTCCGAGAGCGAGTGGGGCCAGATTGCGCGCGATGTGCGCCTGGCAGAGGAGACAGGCTGTGCATATCATGTGTGTCACGTCTCCACGAAGGAAAGTGTTTCGATCATCCGGGAGGCAAAACGGCGCGGCGTAAATGTAACATGCGAGACAGGACCGCATTATCTGACCTTTACGGAGGATGATTTGCAGGAGGACGGACGGTTCAAGATGAATCCGCCGCTCAGAAGCAGGGAAGACCGCGACGCGCTGATCGAGGGACTTCTGGATGGAACGATTGACATGATTGTGACCGATCACGCGCCACACAGCCGGGAAGAAAAAGCCCGCGGACTGGAAAAAAGCGCGATGGGCGTTGTGGGTCTGGAAACCTCCTTTGCCGCCTGCTACACAAGTTTCGTGAAATCCGGCGTTCTGCCGCTCGGAAAGCTTGTGGATCTGATGCACGACGCGCCGATGCGCCGCTTTGGCTGCGGCACGGAGCTTGCCATCGGGCAGCCGGCAGATCTGACAGTCTTCAACCTGAGCGAGAGTTATGTAGTAGAGCCGGAACAGTTTTTGTCGATGGGTCGGGCAACGCCGTTTGCAGGCGTCACGCTCACCGGCGTATGCAAGATGACAATGATTGATGGAAAGATCGTCTGGAAGGAGGAAACGCTTTGAACGAAGTACGCTTTACACTGACAGAAAACGCGCGGCTTGCGCCGAATGTGTACCGGCTACGTTTGGCAGGGGACGCCTCGGCCATCACCGCGCCGGGACAGTTCCTGGAGATCACCATTCCGGGCTTTTTCCTCAGACGGCCGCTTTCCGTCTGCGACTGGGAGGACGGAAGCGTCACAATTTTATACCGCGCGGTCGGAGATGGCACAAGGGCGCTGGCCGAAATGAAGCCTGGTCAGACGATTGATGCGCTGTGCGGCCTTGGAAATGGATTTGACGTGACGGCGTGCGGAGAAAAGACGCTTGTGATCGGAGGAGGCATCGGCGTGCCGCCGATGTATAGCCTTGCAAAGAGACTCCTTGCGGCGGGGAAAACACCGGCTGCAATTCTTGGATTTAATACGGCGAGCGAGATTTTCTACAAAGAAGAATTTGAAGCGCTTGGAATTGAGACGATTCTTGCAACCGCCGATGGAAGCGCGGGTATCAAAGGCTTTGTAACAGATGCGCTGCCGGAAGCGTTTGACACATTCTGCGCCTGCGGACCGATGCCGATGCTGCGCGCGCTGTGCGCCAGGACGAAAAAGCCGGGTTTTTTGAGCCTGGAAGCGCGGATGGGCTGCGGCTTTGGCGCGTGCATGGGTTGCACCATTGAGACAGCACATGGGCCGAAACGGGTCTGCAAGGAAGGACCCGTATTCCGAAAGGAGGAACTGATATGGTGAGGGCAGCAGTTTCACTCTGCGGCATTGAGCTCGACAACCCCGTCATTCCGGCCAGCGGAACCTTTGGCTACGGGTACACGTTTGCAGAGCTCTACGATATCGATTGCCTTGGAACCTTTTCCTTTAAAGGAACAACACGCGAGCAGCGCCTTGGAAACGCGCAGCCGCGCATTGCAGAGGCACCCGGCGGCATGCTCAACGCCGTGGGCCTGCAAAACCCGGGCGTGGACGCGGTGATAGCAGAAGAGCTTCCGCGGCTCAAGCAGGTTTTTCACAAGCCAGTCATGGCGAATGTGAGCGGGTTTTCGATCGAAGAGTACGTTGAGGTCTGCCGGAAGCTTGACGCATGCGAGCAGGTCGGCTGGCTGGAAGTGAATATTTCCTGCCCGAACGTCCACGGCGGCGGTCTCGCCTTCGGAACGGATCCGAAAGCTGCTGCAAGCGTCACAAGGGCAGTAAAGGCTGCGGTCAAAAAGCCCGTTATTGTGAAGCTTTCTCCGAATGTCACAAGCATTGCGGATATCGCCAGGGCGTGCGAAGACGCGGGCGCGGATGCGGTGAGCTTAATCAACACGGTGCTTGGCATGCGCATCGACCTGCGCGCGAAGCGGCCGCTGCTGGCAAACAAAACGGGCGGCATGTCCGGTCCAGCAATTTTTCCGCTTGCCGTGCGGATGGTCTGGCAGGTCTATGAGGCGGTCAGAATTCCGATCATCGGCATGGGCGGCGTGACGCGCGCGGAAGATGTGCTGGAGCTGATGCTGGCCGGAGCAACGGCGGTGGAGGTCGGCGCGGCAAACTTGGTGAATCCCTATGCCTGCCGCGATATTGTCCGGGATCTTCCGCAGGCAATGCAGAACTACAACATACAGAATCTGAAAGATATTATAGGAGGCGCACACCATGGGTAAAGACGTAATCATCGCTCTGGATTTTGACAGCCGCGAAAAGACGCTGGCCTTTCTCGATCAGTTCACAGACCGCAAGCCGTTTGTGAAGATCGGCATGGAGCTGTTCTATGCCGAGGGTCCGTCCATCGTCCGCGAAATCAAGGCAAGGGGTCACAAAATCTTCCTGGACCTCAAGCTCCACGACATTCCGAACACGGTCAAAAAGGCGATGGCGGTGCTCTCGGCGCTTGATGTGGATATGGTGAACCTGCACGCGGCAGGCACGCGCGCGATGATGACAGCCGCTCTGGAGGGTCTTACCCGCGCAGACGGAACGAGACCGCTTCTTATTGCCGTTACGCAGCTGACCTCGACAAGCCAGCAGAGCATGGAAGAGGAGATTGAAATTCACAAGGAGCTTTCCGAGGTCGTCATCGACTACGCGAAAAACGCGGAGCTGGCGGGACTTGACGGCGTGGTCTGTTCGCCGCTGGAGGCAGGCAAGATTCATGAGGCCTGCGGCAAACACTTTGCCACGGTCACACCCGGCATCCGCTTTGCAGACAGCAAGGCAGACGATCAGGTGCGCATCACAACCCCAGCACGCGCACGGGAGATTGGCTCTGACTACATTGTAGTTGGCCGTCCCATTACCCAGGCGGCCGACCCGGTTGCGGCGTATCTGCGGTGCGCAGAAGAGTTCGTGGGGTAAGCGATGCAGGAGCGTATCATTTTATTCGATCTGGACGGCACGCTGACCGATTCCGGTCCCGGCATTATGAGGGCCTCGCAGTTTGCGCTGCGCGCGTATGGGGTGGAGAGAGACTGGCAGGAGCTTGACTTTTTTGTCGGGCCGCCGCTTGACGAGACGTTCGGTCAGTTTATGCCGAAAGAGGATATCCCGGGCGCGATCGACCAGTTCCGCGAGTACTACCATGACGCCGGATGGTTAGAGAATGAGCCGTATCCGGGTGTGCGCGAGATGCTGGACACGCTGCAAAAAAACGGCTTTCGGCTGTTTGTGGCAACCTCGAAGCTCGAGAGCATGGCCGTGCAGGTGCTGGAGCATTTCGGACTGGCACCGTATTTTGAAGCGATCTGCGGCGCGCCGGGCGACAATACGCAGGCAGGAAAAAAGGTGAACGTCATCCGCGCGGCGCTGCAAAAAGCAGGCTGCACCGACCTTACGCAGGCGATGATTGTGGGCGACCGCAAGCACGATATCATTGGCGGCAAGCTGGCAGGCATCCGGACAGCCGGAATTTTGTACGGCTACGGAAGCCGGGAAGAGCTTGCGCAGGCAGGCGCAGATCTGATCTGCCGGACACCGGAGGAATTTACGAAGATCATGTTATCAGAACAACAGGGGGACAAGCGCATGAACGCAACAGAACGCAAAATAGCAGAGGATTTACTTTCCATCCGCGCCGTATTTTTCCGGCCGGACGAGCCGTTTACCTGGGCCAGCGGCATCAAGAGCCCGGTCTACTGCGACAATCGCCTGATTCTCACTGCACCTGAGGTGCGCACGGAGGTGGAGACGGCGATCATGCAGACCATTGAGCGCGAATATCCGCAGGCGGAGGTGCTTATGGGCACGAGCACGGCAGGTATCGCGCACGCGGCCATTGTCGGACACATGATGAAGCTTCCAATGGGCTATGTCCGCGGCTCGAGCAAGGACCATGGCCGGCAGAACCAGATCGAAGGAAGACTTGAAAAGGGTCAGAAGGTCGTAGTGGTGGAGGATCTCATTTCCACCGGCGGAAGCGTTCTGGATGTGGTGAAGGTTCTGCGCGCGGCAGGCGCGGAGGTGCTCGGTGTGGTGAGCATCTTCACCTACGGCATGAAAAAGGGTCTCGAGCGGCTGGCCGCGGCAAACGTGAAGAACGTGAGCCTGACAAATTTTGATGTGATCGCTGCTGTTGCAGCGGAGCAGAACTATATCAAGCAAGAAGATGTTGTCCGGCTGATTCAGTTCCGGAACAACCCCGCAGACGAATCCTGGATTGGAGGTAACAACTGATATGAACCATCTGATTGACATTTTGCAGCTGAGTACGCAGGAAATCGACGAGCTGGTCGAAAAGGCCAAGGATATCATCGCAAACCCCGAGGCATATGCCCACAAGTGCGACGGTAAAATTCTGGCCACGCTCTTCTTTGAACCCTCAACCCGTACAAGACTGAGCTTTGAATCGGCCATGCTGAGCCTGGGCGGTAAGACACTCGGCTTCTCGTCCGCTAACAGCTCTTCCGCAGCAAAGGGCGAGAGCGTAGCGGATACGGTGCGCACGGTCAGCTGCTACGCAGACATCATTGCCATGCGCCACCCGAAGGAGGGCGCGCCGCTTGTCGCTTCGATGCGCTCGGAGGTTCCGGTCATCAACGCAGGCGACGGCGGACACAACCATCCGACCCAGACGCTCACAGACCTTCTGACAATCAACCGCGAAAAGGGCCGCTTCAACGATCTGACGGTCGGCTTCTGCGGAGACCTCAAGTTTGGACGCACGGTTCATTCGCTCATCAGCGCGCTCAGCCGCTACACCGGCATCAAGTTTGTGCTTGTCTCGCCGGAGGAGCTGAAGCTGCCGAGCTATGTGAAAAACGAGGTCATCAAGAAGAACAACATCCCCTATGAGCAGACGACCGATCTGGAATCCGTGATGCCGGAGCTCGACATTCTCTACATGACCCGCGTGCAGCGCGAGCGCTTCTTCAACGAGGAAGACTATCTGCGTCTGAAAGACAGCTATATCCTGACGCCGGAAAAGCTCAAAAACGCGAAGCAGGATCTGTGCATCTTGCACCCGCTGCCCCGTGTCAATGAGATTTCCGTCGCGGTCGACGACGACCCGAGAGCCTGCTATTTCAAGCAGGTTCGCAACGGCCGGTATATCCGCATGGCTCTGATTATGAAGATGCTTGGTATCGAATAAGGGAGGTACTGAAAGATGATTATTGATGCAATTTCCAATGGCATTGTTATTGACCACATTACTGCCGGTAAGGCCATGTATTTATATAAGGTACTGGAGCTTGACAAGCTCGATTGCTCGGTGGCGCTGCTCAAAAATGTTGTCAGCAATAAGCTTGGCCGCAAGGACATCATCAAAATTGACCGCATTCTGGATCTGGACTGGGACGTGATCGGCTATGTTGACCCGGGCATTACGGTGAACTTCATCAAGGACGGCAAGCAGGTGGAAAAGCGCCAGCTCAAGCTCCCGACGCGGATCAAAAATGTCATCCACTGCAAAAACCCGCGCTGCATAACCTCCGTGGAACAGGAGCTTCCGCAGGTATTCACGCTGACCGACCCGGCGACACGCACATACCGCTGCCTGTACTGCGAGGCAAAGGCAGAAAACGCCTCATTGAAAGAATAGTAAAACACATCCACCGGCGAAGCCGGTGGTTGTTCTTATGCGGGCATCGCCCTATGTTCCTCGCGTGACGCGTCAAACGCGTAATTCTTTCTGCCAGCCGCGAGCGGACTGCATCCATCTGTTTTTGTACCGTCTAATTGTTGAGGTAGCTAAAGCAGAACCAGAAGCCGTCGCGCACGAGTAGTTTTTGCCGCAGAGCATCGGCTTTTTCCGTCTCGCTGTGCGCTTCCAACAGTACGCACAAACCATAAGTCGTCATGGCAAACTGCAGATCGTCCTCTTCCGCGTCCAGCTCCGCCAGCAGGCTCTGGAGGGCGCCGGACAGGGTGGAGGCGGCCCCCGCCAGGCCGCGCAGGGTCTCCCGGTGCGCCTCGGTGCACGCCGTCTCGCCGTAGGCGTCCCGGGCCAGGGCCATGGCGTAGTCGCCGGTTTTGGCCAGGAAGGCGGCGGTTTGCTCCAGCTCTACGTTGCCGTAGGGCAGCTCGCCCAGAGCCGACTGAGCGGCCAGCGCCTTGCTGTAGGCCTGGGCGCACAGTGCGGAGAACAGCTCGGGACTGGTGGCGTAGGTCACCTTTCGGAGGGCGACATCCAGCTCGCCCGCCGCCGTGGCCAGCTCGGTGAAGGCGTGCTGATAGGTGTTGTCCAGCATGCGCCGGTACTGTGCCGCCCGGGCGTGGCCCTGTACTGCAAACCCGGCGGTCACCGCGAAGGCCCCCGCCAGAAAGCTGGCGGCCAGCACCTGTTTTCTCCGTTTCTCCATGACAAAACGCCCCCTTTTACGGCTAGGTTGCGTAAAAGGGGGCGTTTTATGTGCGGTAAATATAAGCTAAAGAAGGGGGCGAAGCCGCGCAAAAAGGTTGAGCAGATCATCGGAGGCCTTCACGCCCAGAAGAGGAATTTCCAAGCCGGCCGCCTGAATCCGATCTTCCAGCGCGCCGAGGAAAAGGCCACGGCCGGGCATCTCTT
>ERZ772875.798-NODE-798-length-33860-cov-4.850407_pt1 | contig 33860 bp, 35 predicted proteins | sample MGYA00580585_ERZ772875 | MGnify/ENA primary metagenome ERZ772875 (study PRJEB29015, sample SAMEA2737736) | human gut metagenome | biome: human gut; feature: human-associated habitat; material: faeces | place: China | collected 2012 ... | reverse complement strand
CACCATTTTTCCTTGAAATACGTCAGTATTCCTGCGAAAAAATGTCTTGCTCAGCGCAAAAATTTCTCGCTGCCGGTCACATTGGGAGTTTTCAGATACACCCTAAAATCATTCAAAAAGCTTTGCTTTTTTGAAAAAGGACCGCGCCTCGACTGCGCGCATAATTTTGCGCCTTCGGCGCAAAATTCCACACTTGCGAGGCGGGCGGTATTTTTCCGGTCAGCAAAGCCGCCGGATAACATGACTTTCCACTTTATTTCGCCATCTGCGGATGGCGAAGCTCTACGAGGTTTTCAATTATTTCCACGCAAACATCACCTGAACATGCACAGACTAAGCGCGAGGTGAAATTGCATGTCTGAAAAGCATCCTTCCAAAAAGCCCGTCAACCTTCCTCCGGCTAAAAACTTCCCTTATTCCCCGACCCCGATGGTCAACCATTTTCCGGGGAACGCCGAGGACTGCTTCGACATGGTCAACCAGTACGGCACGTATGAGATCCAGCGCACCGCCGACACGGGAAATTTCTTCCCAGCCATTGCGCAGGGTCTTCCCAAAGACACGCACTTTAAAATCGGCCGGACAGAGCTTGACAAGTTTTCAAAGGAATAACGCAAAAAACGAGGTACAAAGCATCACCGCTTCGTACCTCGTTTTTTTCGATTCTTATTGCCACGTCTCCCAGATTTCCGGGCAGTAGCCCACAGTCGCCTGCTTGCCATTGCGGACGACGGGCGTTTTTAGGAGCTTGGGATTGTCAAACACCTTGTCCTCCTTTGCCCGGCTGTCATCCATGTAGCGCATGAGGTCGATCTCTGGCGCTTTTTTGTCCCAGTCGATGAGCCTGTCGATCCCACCGACCGCGCGCAGAACGCTGTCAAACTCGCCGCCGGACATGCCGTAGCGGACAAGATCGATAGACTGGTATTTGATCCTGCGCTCTTTGAACCAGCGCTCGGCCTTTTTCGTGTCGAAGCACTTATTCGCTCCAAAAATCTGGATGTTCATCTTACTCCTCCAGCATCTCGTCCGCCTCGGCCATGGTATCGGCGGAAAAGAGGAACTCCCCTCTTGCCGAATAGACCTCAATATGACCTCTGACATACTCCATCCGATATTCCATCTCAGCATCGCTCCTTTTGCTTTCTGGAGATAGAATATCATATTACCTGTCCAATAATTTGGACTTTCTAACCCGGCTTCATATTTTCTCAGAACCGGCCCTCAGCCTCGCTGCGCCAGAGCGCCGTCAGCGTCAGGCTTTTCTCCACGCGGGTGTTTTCGTCAATAACCGTGCCGTCCTCTGCGACCCAGCCGAAGAACTCGTCGTCATCGCAATGCGCCTCGAACATCGGGTCATAATAGCTTCCCGTCTCGTAGACCGCCACGTCGACCTCCAGCGAGCCTTTTTCCGTCTGGAAAATCACATAGCTGAAGCCGTCGGAATTTTTCGCGTTGTAATCGCCGTAGAAAAACAGCTTGAGCTCGCGCAGGCGGCGCTCAATGAGTCCGTCATAAATTTCCGTACCGGACTTTGTCGTCACGTGGCACCAGATGCCGAACGCGGAGGCAAATTCATTGGTGGTGTATCTGCCGGAAATCAGAAGATTTGCAAGCCGGCTCGGGTTCTTCTCGCTCATCCAGTAGTCACCGTTGTTGTATGTAAAGGAGATGAGCGCGTCGTATTCGTTCGTTGATAACCGGATGTTGTTTTTATCGAGGAACGCATCCAGCTTCTTTTCAAACCCCTGCAGCCGCTTGCGAAGCAGATGGTCCGCCTGCTTTTCGGTGATGCCGTCGGGGTACTCGTCCTTCTCGCAGTAGCTGCCGTAGCCGATGGAATACTGCTGATAGTCCCAGTAGGCCGTCGCTGTGAAGCCCTCGCGCGCCTTGATGAACTCGACGCCGTCGTCCGTCGTGCGAAGCTCAATGGGCGTGTCGTCGTCCAAGTCCTCGGGGTCGTCCCCACTGTCAGTGCTGCCGCCGGTCTGGTCGATCCGGAAAGCGTAGATTCGGCTGACGATGGTCGACAGCTCCGCGCGGGTCAGGAAGCCCTCCGGGCGGAACGTACCGTCCGGATAGCCGCCGATGATGCCGATCTCGCTCAGCGCGTGGGCAAAATCGTCGTTTGTATCGGTAAATTTCTGCGTCAGATCCTGCCGTGTTGCGCCGAGCGCGCGCGCCGTGACCTTTGCGGTGAGAATGCGGCTCATATTGATATCGAGGTCAGTGATCTCGCCTCGCTCGAGCATTCCGGCCTCCAGGGCAAAGTTGAGATAGCCTCTTGCCCAGTGGCTGGCGGCCTGCTCGGGTTCCGCGTAGCCCGCAGCCAGAATGATCATCTTGAGCGCCTGACCGGTCGTGACCTTATCCTCCGGGCGGAACGTGCCGTCCGGGAAGCCGCCAATGATGCCGTTCCGGTAGAGGTACATCACATCGTCATAGTACCAGCTCCCCGGCGCAACGTCTGGAAATACCGTTTCCAGCTGCTCTTCCTCCCAGAAATATTCCTGCTGCTCCGCGTCGTACCAGTTCTCTTCATCGGCCGCGCAGACTGCCGCAGATAAGGCGGCAAGCAGCATGATGCTCAGGACAAGACGAAGGATCCATCGCTTCGACATCCGCGCACGCTCCTTTCTGAATGCTCCGGAGACACCGGAGTCAGTTACAAAATTGCTACAATTATAGCAGAAAGAATGACAAAATGCAACCTCCCGGGAATATTTTCCGGGAGGCCGTTTTTCTCAGAGTCTCTGCTCCATCCATGAGAGAATGTCCGCGTAGACCTCCGTCCGGTTGGTCTCGTTGAGCATCTCGTGCCGTCCCTCGGGATAGAGGCGGATGGTGACATTTTTGAGCCCCGCGCGCTTGAACGCGTCGATGCAGCGAAGGACGCCCTCTCCCATCGCGCCGACGGGGTCCTGCATGCCGGAGACAAAGAGCACAGGAAGCGCTTTGTCCATCTTCTCAAGGTTCTCTTTCCTCTGGTTCATCGAAATACCCATCAGCATGTCGCGCGTGAGGCCGACCGTCGCGTCAAAGCCGCAGAGCTCATCCGCCGTGTACGCGTCGACGACCGCTTCATTCGAGCAGATCCAGTCGTTCGCCGTCCGGTTGGGCTTGAACTTTTTATTATACGCACCAAACATCAGCTCCTTTAAAAGCCCACTGCACCCGGTCTCGCCCACGCGCAGCTGCTCGAGTTTGCAGAGCGCAAGCCCTGCCTTGAGCGCCATTTCGGGCTGCCAGCCGGTGCCGGAAATGATCGCGCCCGCGAGTTCTCCGGGATAGGTATACAGATACGTGCGCAGCAGGAACGAGCCCATGCTGTGCCCCAGCATGAGATACGGAAGGCCCGGATAGCGGCGCTTCATCTCTTCAAAGAGCGTCCGCTCGTCTTTGACCGCCGCCATCCAGCCGCCACGAAAATACCCATACGTGCCGCCTTCCTCCACAGAAAGGCCATGCCCCATGTGATCGTCCGCACAGACGGCGAAGCCCCGTTCGGTCAGAAAGTTTGCAAAATGGCCATAGCGTCCGATGTGCTCGGCAATGCCGTGGATGATCTGCACCACCGCGCGCGGCGCAGTCTCCGGCGTCCAGAGCGCGCAGTGGATGCGGCCCGCGCCGTTCGAGGGCAGATAAAATTCCTCCATAAAATCGCTCCTTTCGGGAATGAGTCCAAATTATCGTACATGCTGTCTGCTATGATAGCCTTGATAACAAAAGGAGGTACCCATTATGCAGACAGGCCGTGTGATTTCATTATACCCGCAGCGCAAGCTCCCAGTCAAAGCGCCCTCGCGTCCATCGCGAAAAGCCATCCGCGCGTTTCGGACGGCAGCCGCCATCGTCGATCTCACTGTGACCGCGGCAATCGGCGTCGGCGTTCTGGTGTGCTTCGGGCTGGTCTTTACCATGCTCTAGGCTGACAAAAAACCTGGCGCTATTCCACATCGAAGCTTGCCATCAATTCGTCCATCGTTTGCCGCTTTCGGATGCAGCGCACCGCGCCGTTTTCAATCAAAAACTCCGCGCAGCCGAGGCTTCCGCCGTAATTACTTCCAAAGCTCCGCCCGTCCGCGCCGGTATCCAAAATCAAGACGCACTCGCCGAGCTTCAATTCCGGCAGGACGAAGTTCCCGGAAAAATGGTCGCGCAGATCAGAAATTGCCCCCGCTACGTGCACCAGCTGCTTTCCCCGGCTTTCTGGCGCAAGCGGCGCGACGATCCGATGGCTCGCCCCGAAGGCAATCTCCCGTAAAAGCTGCGCGCAGTCTGCGTCTAAAATGACAAGCGGCGTCTGCTGCCGTTTGACGGCGAGCACCCGTGAAACAAGCACGCCCACCTTCGCCGCCATCAGCCGCCCTTCGGCTAAAATCAGCTTCGGCGTTAATCCCGCGGGCGTCAGAAGCGTCTCATAGCTTCTTCGCACACGCTCGGAGACCGCCGTCAGATCCGGCGCATTGTCCGACGGACGGTAGCCCACGCCAAGTCCGCCCGAAATCAGAATACTGTCCACCGCAAGATCGAGCTCCCGCTTGATCCGGACCGCCAGCTGGAACAGCATCTCCTGCACCGCGAAAAAGCGCAGCGGCTCGAACTCCTGGTCGCGCAGGAATGCCGCAAGGCCGATGGACTCCACACCGCTCGCCTGGAACCGGCGGCACATGGAGACCGTCTCATCCGCGTTCATGCCGAGCTTGCTCTTTTCAAAGTCCCAGACGGTCCGCCCATCCATTTGCAGGCTCCCGCCGGGGTTGACGCTGAGAAGAACATGCTCCGGCGGAACGGACGGCAGCGCGTGCGGCGCGTCAATGAGATACGCCGCCCCAATTCTCCGGGCATAAGCGCCTGCGCGAACGTCCTCCGCCATGGGCGCGTAGATCGTCTGCGCCCCGTCAATGTCCGCATAGCGCGAAAGCCGGAGCTCTGCCTCGCTTCCGCAGAGGATCTGACAGCCCGCGTCCGCCAGCACGCGCAGGATCGCCGGGTTCGGGTTCATCCGCGCCGGAAAGCACAGTTCGAATCCGTCGTTCCACGAAAACACCAGACGAAGGTCCATACACGCCTTGTGAAAGCTTTCCGCGTCGTAGAGATAAAACGGCGTCGGCTGCTCCTGCAATAGCTTTTTCAGGAGCCTCGCGGACGGAAGACCGTCCGGATTTTTGTCCTTTTTCGCTGTCATCTCTTGTTCTTCTCATAGAGGATCCGCAGGCCCTTTAAAAGAAGGTCGCGGTCATATTGAATCTGCGTCCGGCACATCGGAAGCACAAAGCGCGAAATGCCGCCCGTTGCAATGACGGTCGCCTTTGTGCCGAGCTCCTCTTCCATGCGCGTGACCATGCCGTCGATCATGCAAGCCGCGCCGAGCATAATGCCGCTTTGCATGCACTCGGTCGTGTTGCGGCCGATGGCGTGCTTCGGTGCCTCCAAACTGATACCGGGAAGCTGCGAGGTCCTGGTGGTCAGCACCTCGGACGAAACCTTTACGCCCGGGCAGATGCTGCCGCCAAGGAACATTCCGGATGCGTCGACAGCCATCATCGTCGTCGCCGTTCCCATATCAATGATGATCAGCGGCGCCGGGTAGTCCCGCAGCGCAGCCACTGCCGCAACAACAAGGTCGCTTCCGACCTGCCCGGCGTTTCCGCCCGCGATGTTGAGCCCCGTCTTGAGCCCCGGGCCGACTACCATGGGCGTTCTTCCGGTGAGCTTCATAACTGCCGTCCGCAGCGAGTTCAGAACCGGCGGCACGACGGACGAGATGATCACGCCCTCAATTTCCTCCGCCCGCAGATCATAGAGCGCGAGCACACCCTTGAGATCCATCCAGTACTGGTCGGACGTCTTGACAAGATCGGTCGCCAGTCGCAGCTCATGGAGAATCTTCTCTCCCTCGATGCAGCCGATGACAATGTTCGTATTGCCGATATCGATCGCTAACAGCATAACTTTCCTCCAAAACTGCCGCTCGGCAGTTATTTTTTATTCCGGCAGCTCCTTGAGCTCGCATTTGAAGCTTCCGCTCTTGATTTCGATCACGCCGTAGCGCCCATCCCTGGCCGCGCCGGGATTCATGTACCATACGCCGCCGTCCTCTTCCAGAAACGGCCTGTGCGTGTGGCCGAAGAGCGCGATGTTTGCGCCCACGCGGTTCGCTTCGAGCCTGAGCCGGGACATGCCCGATTTCACGCCGAACAGGTGCCCGTGCGTGAGAAATAGACGCACGCCGCCGAGCTCCGTTAAAATCGTCTCGGGGGCCTGCGCGCCAAAGTCGCAGTTTCCCCTAACCATATAAAAATCAATCAGATCGAGCGCGTAGGAAAGCTCCTCCGCGTCCGAGACATGGTCTCCCAGATGCATGATCGCATCCGGGTCTTCCAGCATCGCCGCGTCATACATTGCGCCGATCGCGCGGTGCGAATCGGAAAGCACAAGAATTTTCAAATCTGGTTCACCTATCATAGCCTCCCTGCATACAATACACAAGAACTTCTTTCAGGAGGCGGAATATGGACAACAATCATTGGGATCACGCCGGGTTTTCCTTCACCAAGCAGCAGCTTGCCGCCGTACTCTCCACAAATGAAGGCCGGCAGCTTCTGACGCTTCTCAGCCGCGACGGCGGAAGCGCGCTTTCTCAGGCAGCGCAGGCGCTCAAAAACGGCGACGCGGAGCTTGCCAAAAGACTTGTCAGTCCCATGCTGCAATCGAGTGAGGCGCAGGCGCTCATTGCGAAAATCAACGAACAGGCATGAGCGAATTTTCTTTCGAACAGGCCATCGGCGCAATGCTGCAGGACCCGGAGCAGATGCAGAAGATTTTCGCGCTTGCGCAGTCTCTGGGCTTCTCTCCGCCCGCCGCGCAGCAAGCACCTCCCCCGCCGCCCGAGCCGCAGGCTTCTCCTTCGCCTACGCCAAAACAGGAAGCTTCGCCGCCGGACGACCGGCAGCAGGCGCTCGGCGAGCTTTTGCAGAAGGCGGGCAAGCTCGACCGCAGGCAGGAAAACCTTTTGAACGCGCTCAAGCCGTTTTTGAAGCCCGAGCGCCGCGAAAAAATCGACCGCGCCATGCAGGCCGCCAGAATCTCGCGTCTGGCAGGCGCAGCGCTGCGCGGCCGCGATCAAAAAGAGTAGACAGGAGGGATGCGCATGTATAACCGATATACGCCCTCGCCGGACGGAACGTTCCAGCGCACCGTCGTCCCGGACGCGCCATCCGGTAAGAATTCTGCCCCGGCTCCGCCGCCGGAGCCGCCCCGCATGGAGCGCCCCATGCCAAAGCCGCCGGACATTCAGGCGAAGCCTTCTGGGCGGGAAGCATCCTGCGTGAGCTCTCCCGCACTGCAAAAGCCGCCGCCTCCGCAAGCGCCTGTCGCCTGTCCCCCCGACCGGCCGCTGAGAAAGCTTCTGCCCCCGGGGCTCGACGCAGGAGATCTGCTGGTGCTGCTGATTTTGCTGCTGGTGCTCATGGAGACGGACGAGGACGACAGCCTGACGCTTCTTTTAACCGTCGCCGCCGTTATGCTTCTGTAGAAAATGGCTCCGTGCCGTCCGGGAGGCAGAATACGCCCTCAAGCGACTCGTCATTCTCCGGGAACACTTCGAGTCCGGTCTGCTCCATCAGGTAGACCAGATCGTCGCCGCTTGTCATCGTCTGCTTACATAAAAGCCCGCTGTCAAGGCTCACCCAGTAGTCCTGCAAAACGCTTCCGTCCTGCGCGCTGACATAGATGCAGTCGGCGGCCTGCTCGGACAGGGTCACGAATGCGGCCTGTTCGATTTGCGATTTGCTGTAATCCTGAATACTCTCGTAGGTCGGAATTCCCGCAAGGTTGTCCGTGCGCATCCCGGCGCCGCGCGCCATCTGAACGGGCTCCTCGTCGTCATACCAGACATAGAGCGTCGTCGCGTCGGCAAGAATCGTCTTTATCTCCAGCTCGTCCGTGATCTGCGCCTTGACGAGCTCTCCTTTGACCCAGAGCTCCGCCGTCTGCGTGCGCTGGACACCGCCGGAAGTGATGACGATCTGCATGCTCTGATGGTAGCTCGACGGGCGGGAAACGCTTTTTTTCAGCACGCTCTGCACATTCTCCCGCGTGAGCTCGGCAAGACTGGCCTCCGGCTTTTCTTCATCCGGCGTCTGCTCCTGCGCGGGAGGCTCGGGAAGAATGATCGTCTGCGTGCTTTTGCTTTTTCTGCCGCTGAAAAAGAAGACGAGCAGAATTGCGATCACTGTCACGGCAGCAGTGGCCGCGAGAAGCAGCGGTTTTAAATTTTTATGCTCCTGCTCCAAAGCGCGCCTCCTTTCGTCCGGTTCTATGCTTATTCTGCGCAGAAATCCGCGGGCTTTTCTTCCCGCATGCCAAAATGCCACAAAATTGCGTCCGCAATGCGCGCGCTGGCATGGCCGTCGCCGTAGGGGTTGACGGCCTTCGCCATTTTCGCATAAGCCTCCGGGTCATCGAGCAGCTCAGACGCGAGCTTCACGATCGTATCCTTTTCCACACCCGCGAGCTTCGCCGTTCCGGCGGCGATGGCCTCTGGCCGCTCGGTCTCCCGGCGCATGACAAGCACGGGCTTTCCAAGTGCTGGCGCTTCCTCCTGAAGTCCGCCGGAGTCGGTCATGACCATGTAGCAGCGGGACATCAGGTTATGCATCTGCTCCACATTCACAGGGTCGATCAGATGAATCCGCTCGTGCCCGCCCAAAATCGGGAACGCGCACTCGCGCACCACGGGGCTCAAATGCACCGGGTACACGACCTCCACGTCCGGATGGCTGTTTACGACTTCTAAAATCGCGTGCATGATGTCCTGCATGGGCTGGCCGTAATTCTCCCGGCGATGACAGGTCACGACAATGACGCGCTTTCCCGCAAAATCGAGGCTGTCCAGCTCCGGGATTCCAAATTGGAAATCCTTATTTACTGTGTAGCGCATCGCGTCGATCGCCGTGTTGCCGGTAATGAACACGTCTCCCATGACCGCCTCGCGCCGGAGGTTCTCTGCATTTGCCTTCGTGGGTGAAAAATGAAGATCCGCGATATCGCCAACTAACGTCCGGTTCATCTCCTCCGGGAAGGGAGAATATTTGTCCCACGTGCGAAGACCGGCTTCCACATGGCCGACCTTCACCTGATGGTAAAATGCCGCCAGGGCTCCGGCAAACGTTGTGGACGTGTCGCCGTGCACCAAAATAAGGTCCGGCTTCTTTTCCTCGAAGACCTTTTCCATCCCGAGAAGCGTCTTCGTCGTGATTGTGGCGAGCGTCTGCCGCTTTTCCATGATATTGAGGTCAAAATCTGCCTTGAGGTCAAAGATTTCCATCACGGAGTCCAGCATCTCGCGGTGCTGACCGGTCAGGCAGACGTAGGATTCGATTTCTTCGCGGCGCTCGAGCTCCTTGACAAGCGGCGCCATTTTGATGGCCTCCGGCCGTGTGCCGAAGACGGACATGACTTTAATTTTCTGCATGTTTTTCCTCCTGCGAAGCGGAAGACGCATCTTCCGGCTGATTGGGCTGTTCGGACTTCTGCTCCTGCGTCGGCTCCTTCGCGCCGAAAATTGCGCGCATGCCGATCGCGCCGACAACGAAGATCGCGCCAATTAAAATAAGCGCCTTGAGTTCGCCCGACGACGTAAGCAGCACAGCGGCCAATCCCAGAATGCCCGCCAGCATATACGAAATCGCGACGGCCTGCTTCTGCGAAAAACCCATGTCGATGAGCCGGTGGTGGACATGCCCGCGGTCCGCCTTCATGGGGTTCTGCCCCTTTGCAATGCGGCGCAGGAAGGCAAAGCAGATATCAAAAATCGGCACGCCGAGAATGAGAAACGGCACGGCAAAGGAGATGATCGCGTACATCTTAAAGAGGCCGGTCACGGAAAGCGTCGCGAGAATGTAGCCCAAAAATGTTGCGCCCGTATCTCCCATGAAGATTTTTGCTGGGTTCATGTTGTAAGGAATGAAGCCGAGGCACGCGCCAAAGAGCGCCGCAAGCACGACAGCGACATTCGTCTCGGCGACCATGAGCGCGATGACCGTGATCGAGGCCGTCGAAATCGCGGACACACCGACCGCTAAGCCGTCGAGGCCGTCAATCAGGTTCACCGCGTTCGTGATCGCGACGATCCATATGATCGTGATCGGATACGACCACCAGCCAAGATTCAGATACGTCATGCTCGAAAAGACGTTGGGGTTCGAGACAAACTGGATGACGCAGCCATGGTAGACCGCAATGCCGGCCGCCAGAATCTGCACAATGAGCTTCGGCAGGGCGTTCAGCGCCATGATATCGTCCATCACGCCCAGCACGACGATCATCGTCGCGCCAAGCAGAATTCCCTGCATCTGCCGGTCGATGTTCGCGAAGACCAGAACCGACAGCAAAAACGCCAGAAAGATGGCCAGACCGCCCAGCCGTGGAATCGGCACCTTGTGCATGCGCCGGTTGTCCTTTGGAACGTCGATGGCGCCGACTTTATAAGCAAGGCTTTTGACCATCGGTGTCGACAAAAACGACACCACTGCCGCCACGCCCATGGCCAGCAGCATGGTAACCGCCGTATCGGTGTTCATACGTCACACTCCCATCAGCGGGCAACAAAGCCCACCTTTTTGTATACTTTGCGAATCGTCTTATTGGCAAGATACGAAGCCTTTTCCGCGCCCTCTTTGTAGATGGACTCGAGATAGGCCTTGTCTCCGAGCAGCTTTTCCGTCTCCTCGCGAATCGGGCGCATGAGCTCCACGACCGCTTCGCCGACGGCGGGTTTAAAGACGCCGTAGCCCTGCCCTGCAAACTCGGCTTCCGCCTCGGCCATCGTCTTGCCGGTTGCCGCGCAGTAGATCGTCAGCAGATTCGAAACGCCGGGCTTATTCTCCCGATCATAGCGCACCGCCGTCTCGCAGTCGGTCACGGCGCGCTTGAACTTGCGCATGATATCCTCGGGCTTATCCATGATGTAGACGCAGCCGTCGGGGTCGGATTTTGACATTTTGTTTTCCGGGCTTCCCAGACTCATAATGCGCGCGCCCATCTTCGGAATGAAGGGCTCAGGCAGCGTGAAGGTATCGGGGAAGGAGTTATTAAAGCGCGTGGCAATGTCGCGGCACAGCTCAACATGCTGCTTCTGGTCTTCGCCCACGGGGACAAGATCTGCCTGATAGACAAGGATGTCTGCCGCCATGAGAACGGGGTACGTGAAAAGGCCGGCCGTGATGTTGTCTGCGTGCTGCTGAGACTTCATCTTGAACTGCGTCATGCGCGAGAGCTCGCCGAACTGCGTGTAGCAGCCCAAAACCCAGCTCAATTCCGCGTGCGCGGGGACGTGGGACTGGATGAACATAATGTTCTTCTTGGGGTCCAAACCGCAGGCAATGTACTGCGCGAGCTGCTCGAGGCTTCTTCTTCGGAGGTCTGCCGGGACCTGCCGCACGGTGATCGCGTGCATGTCCACGATGCAGTACAGGCAGTCATACTCGTCCTGCAGCGCGACCCAGTTTTTGATTGCGCCCATATAAGAGCCCAGCGTCAGATCGCCGCTCGGCTGAATGCCCGAAAAGATGCGTTTTTTCTGTTCCATATTGTAACCTTCTTTGCGTAAATTTCCATAGTTGAAGTTATCTTATCACAAAGCTGCAAATTTCGCAATCCGTCATTGACGGATGCGCAAAAAAACTATATATTATGGAGGATAGAACTTAAGATATGGAGGAATCCAAGATGGATTTTTTTGAAGAGATGGAAGCGCGCATCCCGAAGGGAGAGGCCCGCACCCGCTTTGCGCCCAGTCCCACGGGCTATATGCATGTCGGCAACCTGAGAACGGCACTCTATACCTGGCTCATCGCCCGCCACTTTGGCGGTAAGTTCATTCTCCGCATCGAAGACACCGATCAGGGCCGTCTGGTCGACGGCGCGGTCGACGTGATCTACAAGACCATGGCAGAATGCGGCCTGACGCACGATGAAGGTCCGGATGTGGGCGGCCCCGTGGGTCCCTATGTCCAGTCTGAGCGGCGCGACCTCTTCGGCAAGTATGCAAAACTTCTGTGCAAAAAGGGCGGCGCATACTACTGCTTCTGCCAGAAATCTGAAGAAGAACCCGCGGACGAATCGGACAGCAAGGAGATCAAAAAGCACGTCTGCGCCTGCCGGGATCTCCCGCTTGCCGAAGCAGAAGCGAGAGTTGCCGCCGCAGAGCCCTTTGTCATCCGTCAGCGCATCCCGCAGGAGGGCACGACCACGTTCCACGACGTGTCGTTCGGCGACATTACGGTCGAAAACAAGGAGCTCGAGGATCAGGTGCTTCTGAAATCCGACGGTCTTCCCACGTATAACTTTGCAAATGTCGTTGACGACCATCTGATGGGCATCACCCACGTCGTGCGCGGCAGCGAGTATCTTTCCTCCGCGCCGAAGTATAATCTTCTCTACGAAGCCTTCGGCTGGGACATCCCGACCTATGTCCACTGCTCGCCCGTCATGCGCGACAGCCAGCACAAGATGTCTAAGCGGCATGGCGACCCCAGCTACGAAGACCTGATTGCCCAGGGCTATCTCACGCCCGCCGTTCTCAACTATGTGGCGCTTCTCGGCTGGAGCCCGAAGGGAGAAAACGCCGAGCGCGAGTTCTTTACCCTTTCCGAGCTTGCCGAAATTTTCGAGATTTCCGGCATCTCCAAGTCCCCTGCTGTGTTTGACATTGAAAAGCTGCGCTGGATGAACGCTGAGTATATGAAAAAGCTCTCGTCCGAGGAATTTTTTGAGAAGGCTGAGCCGTGGCTCAAAAAAGCCATCTCGAACCCGGCGATCGATCTTCGCAAGGTCGCAGCGCTCGTACAGTCGAGATGTGAAATTCTCTCCGATCTTCCCGAGCGCGTCGATTTCATTGATACGCTCCCAGACTACGAGCCGGAGCTCTACATTCACAAGAAGTCCAAGACGAATCTCGAGAATTCCCTCGAGACGCTTGAGGTGCTGCTCCCCATCCTGCAGGCGCAGGAGGATTGGAGCAACGAGGCGCTCTATGAAAAGCTGGTCGCGATCGCGACTGATCGTGGCGTGAAGAACTCCGTCATTCTCTGGCCGCTGCGTGTGGCCGTATCCGGCAAGGCCTCGACCCCCGGCGGCGCAACCGAGCTGTGCGCGCTGCTCGGCAAAGAGGAATCCCTCGCCAGAATTGAAAAGGGTATCGAGCTGCTTCGCAAATAATTTCCATATTGCATTAAAGTTGCAAACAGCTTCGTAGGGGCGGACGGCTCTGTCCGCCCGCAGAAAAATCCGGTTTTTTCGGAAATCCCCGGCGAATTCGTGACTTCCCTTGGGCGGACAGAGTCGTCCGCCCCTACGCTTTCTTCGAAGTTTAAACATGTGTCTTACCTCAGATTGTTGAAAAAGCTCCATCCGGTTTTCCGGATGGAGCTTTTCTGTTACGTGGTCGTGTTGGGAAGTCCGAAGCTGACCGCGATGGCCGAGTCGACCTGATTCATGACGCTCTCGTCCGCGTGTCCCATATGCTCACGCAGGCGGCGCTTATCGATGGTCCGGATTTGCTCTAACAGCACGATCGAATCCCGGCTCAGCCCCACGTCATGGCCGGAGAGGCTGATGTGCGTCGGAAGACGCGCCTTTCCGGTCTGGCTGGTAATGGCTGCAGCGATCACGGTCGGAGAATGGCGGTTTCCGGTATCGTTCTGCACGATCAGCACAGGCCGCGTCCCGCCCTGTTCGCTTCCCACAACCGGGCTCAGATCCGCATAGAAAATATCGCCTCGTTTTACGTTCGTATCCATTCGCTTCACACTCCGCGGAAAAATAAGAGTCACATTACCTGACTGCTGTTATTCTCCCACGCGAAAGCGCAAATTATACGGCTCGCAGAGCTCTCCTTCCATTCTATGCAGCATGCGCCCCGGTGCTCAGACGATGTACTGCAAAATGCCGACCTGCTTGCCGTCCTTATAAAAGAACCGCGGCACGCGCTTATTGACGTCGCAGACGATTTCGTAGTTGATCGTGCCCAGCATGTCCGCGATGCGCTCGCAGGGCAGGAGCGTTCCGTCCTCATCGTAGCCGAAAAGCGTTGCGGTCGTGCCGACCTTCGCCTCGGGAATATCCGAAATATCGACCATGCACATATCCATGCAGATTCTGCCGACGACGGGTGCCTCCTTGCCGCAGATGCGGAAGGTAACGCGGTTGGAAAGAAGCCTGCTCAGGCCGTCTGCGTAGCCGATGGGAAGGACGGCAACGAGCTTGTCCTCCGGTGTCGTGTAGGTCCTGCCGTAGCTGATGGACTTGCCGGCGGCAATCGTCCGGATCTGCGCAATGGAGGTATGCAGGCTCATCATCGGCCGCAGATCGATTTCGCCCACGGTGTCGGGCGAGGGATGGAAGCCGTAGGTTGCAACACCCGGACGGATCATATCCATGGCGTACTCGGGGCGCAGGATCGTCGCGCCGGAGTTGCAGCAGTGACGGATTTCCGGCTCGATGCCCTTGGACTTCATAAGGTCTAACATGTTCACAAAGCGCTCATGCTGAAGCTTCGTAAACGCCACGTCCTCCGGCTTTTTGGAGTCCGAGACGCAGAAGTGCATGAAAACGCCCTCGATATAGAGATTCGGCAGCTGAGAGACTTCGACGAGCGCGGCAAGCGTAGCTTCCGGCTGGTCGGCAAAGAAGCCGAGACGTGTCATGCCGGTATCGATCTTCAGATGGACGGTCAGCTTTTTGCCCGTGCCCTCGAGCGCTTTGTTAAGGTCCTTTGCGTATTGCAGGCCGTGCACCTCCTGCGTGATGGAAAGCTCGGCTTCGTCGGGCGCGAACTCGGGGGGTGTATAGCCAAGGATCAGGACCGGCAGGTTCACGCCGCCGCGCCGCAGCTGCACAGCCTCTTCCAGATTGGAAACGGCCAGATACTCCGCGCCCAGCTCCTCGAGCGTCCGGCTGACCTGTACGGCGCCGTGTCCATAGGAATCCGCCTTCACAACGCCGAGGAATCTCGGCCCTTTTCCAACGTGCTCACGCAGCGTCTTGTAGTTATGCTCCAGATTGTCCAGCGAGATATCAGCCCATGTTCGTTTGAGTACTTTCATTGTTAGTCTCTGCCTTTCGTAAATTAAAATCTGTAACATCTATTTGCACGGCCATATAGCCGTCGCAGGAAAGCTCCGCGCGCACTGGCGCGCCATTCTGGAACCATGTATCGGCGCGGTATTCATCCTCGTCATAGCCGCAAAGATACGTCACGTGTAAAAGCCCGTCCTCCAGCCCCGTGTACTGGATATAGCCCGTCTCCCAAGCTTCCGTCAGAAGCTCCGGCGCGGTCATGGGCGAAAGTCCGAGGCCCTCGAGCGTCCCGAACGCGGCCTCCGCACCGTCAAACACCAGCTTCGCCCCTTCTTCTGACGCCGTCGCCGTAAGTCCCGCAAGCGTCTCGGGCGCAGTGATGGTCATCTGTGTACCATTTCCCGGCGTGTGGACGCACGAAAGCGTAAATCGGCAGACGGTATCTCCAAAGTCCGCCGAAATTTCCGCCGCAAAGCTGCATGTATTCAGCATCACGTCCTGCCGGAACGCCAGCGCCTGCTGCGCCGGGTCTGTGTTTTCCTGCCCATTGCAGGCGCAAAGCATCGCGCCGAGCATCAGCGCAAGGACTGCCAGTTTTTTTCGCAAGCGACTCACCTGTTCATCTCAGAAGTCGCGGAAGGCGCTCAATGATATCCTCCGGGATCATGCCGTACTCGCCGATCTCCCGTGCGGCAAGATCACCCGCCGCCCCGTGGAGCCACGCACCCGCTGCCGCTGCCTCGAGCGGCATCACATGCTGGCCGAGGAGCGAGACGATCACGCCCGAGAGCACATCTCCGCTCCCGCCCGTCGCCATACCGGGGTTTCCGGTCGTGTTGCGGTAGACATTCTGTCCATCGGTGATGATCGTGCGGTGACCCTTTAAAAGAAGGATGGTCCCAGTGTCCAGGGCGAAGCGCATGGCCTCGCCTACCCGGTCGTTTGCCTTGGGGTCGCCGCCAAGCCTGCGAAATTCTCCGTCGTGCGGCGTCAGGATCACAGGGCATTTGCTTCCGCGCAGTACATCCATATGCTGCGCCAGAAGATTTATACCGTCCGCGTCCAGAACGAGCGGCACGCGGCAATTGAGAAACAGCCATTTTAGCAGCAGCCAAAGCTCCTCCGACTGCCCCACGCCGCAGCCAAAAAGCACCGCGTCCATACCCGAAAGCCGCTTTTCAAGCTCCTGGAACGAGGAAAGAGAAAACTTCCCATCCTCATCGCAAGCCAGCGGGAACACGACCGCGCTCGCGCACGAGCCAGCACAGACTGGATAAATCGATTCCGGCACACCGAGATAGACAAGTCCGCTCCCCGTTCGGAGCGCAGCCTTCGCCGCCAGCATCGCAGCCCCGGCCAGCCCCTTCGAGCCGCAAAGAAGCAGGACTTTTCCGAAATCTCCCTTGTGTGCCCAGCGCGAACGCACGGGAAGAAGCCGCCTTACAAGCGCTCGTGTCGTGCGCTCCGCCGTCCAGACAGGTCTTGCCATGGCTGTGCCCCCTTTTTTGTAAATATTATACCGCATCGAGAAAAAACAGTCAATTTTTAAGTTGCGAAATTCCGAACTTTATGCTAGGATATGTGACAGATTGAAAAAAGCTGAGACCGGGTTGTCCGGCGCTTGGATGCAGCGACAGAGAGGACGGGGCGCTGGAAGCCGTCTGCTGCATAGCGTTTGGGCGTTCTCCCGCGAGCTGAGGCCTGAAAGAATCAGTAGGGCTCTCCGGGTCGCTCCGTTATGGGCGTTGAGTGCGCTGTCAGGCGAATGCGGGTGGTACCGCGGAAGAGCAGTCTTTCGTCCCCTTTTGTGGGCGGAAGGCTATTTTTTACGCCCTTCGGCGCCAGACTATGTATCATCACAAGAAGGAGTTTTTGTTTATGAAAGAGCAACTGGAAAAAATCCGGCAGGAAGCGCTCGACGCGCTCTCCAAGGCATCGGATACCAATGAGCTGGACGCGCTGCGCGTGCGCTTTCTTGGCAAGAAGGGCGAGCTGACCGGCGTTTTAAAGTCCATGGGCAAGCTCTCGGCAGAAGAGCGCCCCGTCATGGGCCAGGCGGCCAACAATGTCCGCGCGGCCATCGAAGAAAAGCTTGAGGAAGCGAAGACCGCGCTCAAGGCCAAGGCGCTGGAGGCCAAGTTAGAGGCCGAAGCCATCGACGTGACCATTCCCGGAGACCCCGTCCAGCTTGGCCACCGGCACCCGATGAACAGGGCGCTCGACGAGGCGAAGGATCTCTTCATTTCCATGGGCTTCCGCGTACTCGACGGCCCCGAGGTAGAGCTTGCCGACTATAACTTCACCCGTCTGAACATCGCAGAGAACCATCCCTCGAGAGACCGCAGCGACACGTTCTACATCACGGACGACGAGAAGGTCCTTCTTCGCACGCAGACGAGCCCCATGCAGATCCGCGCGATGGACGAGATCAAAAAGCCCCCCATCCGCATTCTTGCCCCCGGCCGGGTTTACCGCAAAGACGAGGTCGACGCGACGCATTCCCCGATGTTCCATCAGATCGAGGGCCTTGTCATCGACAAGGGCGTGACGATGGCAGACCTCAAGGGCACGCTCGAGACGTTAATTAAGGCCATGTATGGCGAAGACTCCGTCATCCGCTTCCGCCCGCACCACTTCCCGTTCACCGAGCCGAGCTGCGAGGTCGACGTGCAGTGCTTCAAGTGCCGCGGCGCGGGCTGCCCGACCTGCAAGGGCGAGGGCTGGATCGAGCTGCTCGGCGCAGGCATGGTGCACCCGAAGGTGCTCGAAAACTGCGACATTGACCCCGAGATCTACTCCGGCTTCGCGTTCGGCATCGGCCTCGAACGTATGGCCATGCGCCGGTTCAAGATCAGCGACATGCGCATGATTTTTGAAAACGACATCCGCTTCCTGTCGCAGTTCTAAGAAGGAGGATGAAACAATGAATATTTCGAGAAAATGGCTCAAAGAGTTTGTCGATATCACCGCAACCGATAAAGAATACGACGAGATCATGACCATCGCCGGTCAGAAGGTCGAGACGACCACACGCATGGACGAGGACATCAAAAATGTCGTCGTCGGCAAGGTTCTGTCCATGGCCAAGCACGAAAACTCCGACCACATGTGGGTCTGCATGGTAGACGTCGGAGACGGCGAGCCCCTTCAGATCGTCACCGGCGCGCAGAATGTAACGGAAGGAGACCTTGTTCCCGTTGCCAAGCACAATTCCTATCTTCCCGGCGGCGTCCACATCACAAAAGGAAAACTCCGCGGCGTGGAGTCGAACGGCATGCTGTGCTCGTTCAAAGAGCTCGGCCTCACCGTCAACGACTGCCCGACGGCCTATGAAGACGGCATCTGGATCCTCAATGACGAGGGCGTAGAGATCGGCGAGGACATGAACAAAGTCATCGGAAACGACGACTCGATCGTAGAATTCGAGATCACGAACAACCGCCCGGACTGCTATAGCTTACTGGGCCTTGCCCGCGAAACGGCGGCGGCATTCAACGTCCCCATGCACCATCACGAGCCCGTTGTGAAGGGCGGTGCAGAAGGCAATTTGACAGACCTTCTTGACGTGGAGGTCCCGGCAGACGATCTTTGCCTGCGGTACACGGCCCGCATGGTGAAAAACGTCAAAATTGCGCCGAGTCCCAAGTGGATGCGGCAGCGTCTTCGCTCGGCAGGCGTCCGCCCGATCAACAACATCGTCGACATCACGAACTACGTCATGATCGAGTATGGCCAGCCGATGCACGCGTTCGACTATCGCTACGTCTCCGGCGGCAAGATCATCGTCCGCCGCGCGGGCGAGGACAAAACGCTCACAACGCTTGACGGAAACGTCCGCAATCTCCAGCCCGACATGCTCGTCATCGCCGATGAAACAAAGCCCGTGGGTCTTGCCGGTATCATGGGCGGCGAGAACAGCGAGATCGTCTCCGACACCGTGGACGTGGTCTTCGAGTCTGCGAACTTCCTTGGAAGCTCGATTCGTAAGACTGCGCTGGCGCTTGGCATGCGCACGGACGCGTCTGCGAAATTTGAAAAGGACATTGACCCGATGCTGACCGTTCCGGCCGTTAACCGCGCGTGCGAGCTCGTGGAGCTTCTCGGCGCAGGCGAGGTCATGGACGGCATGATCGACATCATCAACTATGTTCCCGCGCCCGTTACCCTTCCGCTCGAACCCGAAAAGATCAACGCGTTGCTTGGAACGGACATTCCCGAGGCGGATATGATTGAGTACCTGCGCCGCGAGGAAGTGCCCGTTGTGGACGGCCAGATTCAGGTCCCGTCGTGGCGGCCCGACCTTCGCTGCATGGCAGATATCGCCGAGGAAGTCGCGCGGTATTATGGATACAATAAGATTGAAACCACGCTCATGCGCGGCACGACGACGCGCGGCGGCTACTCTGAGACCGCGATGCTCGAGAATCAGGCCGGCGCTGCGGCAAGAAGCCTCGGCTACAGCGAGATTATCACCTATTCCTTCGTCTCCCCCGCTTCGTTTGACGCGGTGCGCATCCCGAAGGATTCTCCCCTGCGCAAGACCTTAAAGCTCGTCAATCCGCTTGGCGAAGACACCTCCATCATGCGCACGATTATTCTTCCCAGCATGCTGGACATTCTCGCCCGAAATTACGCGATGAAAAACAAGGGCGTGAAGCTCTATGAGCTCGGAAGAGTCTATCTTCCGGTCGACGGACAGGACCTTCCCGAGGAGCCGCGCCACCTGATTTTCGGAACCTACGGCGAGCATGAGAATTTCTTCACAATGAAGGGCGAAATTGACGCGCTGCTTGCGCTTTTGAACGTCAAGCCCGCCGAATATGTCGCGAACCGCGAGAACCCGAGCTACCATCCCGGCCGCTGCGCCGACATTCTCATTGACGGCAAGCTTGCAGGCACTATTGGCCAGATTCACCCGCTGGTCGCCGAAACCTACGGCATTGGCGGCGAGGTCTATGTCGCGGACCTCGACTTTACCACCATTGAAGCATCCCTTGCCGAAGAGCGTGTCTTCCACAGCCTGCCCCGCTTCCCCGCTGTTACGCGCGATCTGGCGCTGGTGTGCGACGAGGCGCTCACCGTGGGCGAGCTCGAGCGGTGCATCTCGAACGCCGCCGGTAAGTTGCTCCGCAAGATCAATCTCTTCGACATCTACCGCGGCCCCGGCATTGCCCCCGGCAAGAAGAGCGTCGCGTTCTCCCTCGAGCTTCGCGCGGACGACCGCACGCTCACGGACGAAGATTCCACTGGCGTTGTGGAAAAGGTCCTCACGGCGCTCAAGGAAGAAAAGAACGTTACCCTGCGGTAAATCGTCCCTCGGTTTCCCTCCCAGCTTCTCGATAGTTGCCGATAATATATCTTGTGTGGCATTATGTCATCCGGCGCAAAATCTTGTAACATAAATGAAATGTTCAGGATATTTACTTTGCCGCACAAATATACTATGATACTAGCGTCAGCTGACAAGGGCAGACACGGTTTTTCACGAGGCAAAACAACGCCTAGCGTCGTTATCCTCGTTGGTGGGCGCCAGCCCACCTGCCTCGTCTGCCTACCCAGCCGCCGTTTATCCTCCGTGAAAAACTCCGAAGGACTTGCCGGTCGGTCTGGGGCGACATATGCAAGGCAGAGGACGCAGGCTTACTGGCGTAAGTCAAGGACGATAACGCAGCAGATGGCGGCTCAGGCCGACCCGCAAGCGTGTATGCCCTTGTCAGCTGACGCCGCCATCCAAGAAACCGACGAAGGAGGGTTAACCGATATGAACGACAATACGATCAAATTTGTAGTTCCCGATGAAGCCGATCAAGAGATGAAAGCACTGCTCACAACCGTATACAGCGCGCTGAGTGAAAAAGGGTATAACCCCATCAATCAGATCGTCGGTTACCTGCTTTCCGAAGACCCGACGTATATCACGAACTACAACAACGCCCGGAGCCTCATCTGCAAGGTAGACCGCGATGAGCTGCTTCAGGAGCTGGTTCGGCACTATTTATTCGATTAAGCATAAAAAAACAGGCGGCTTGTGCCGCCTGTTTTTTTATGCCCTGAACGCTGCAAACAGAATTGCAGCAAAACATTTGCTTTGATTCCATCTTCCGTTTACAGCTTCAGCTAGCCGTTGATTCGTGCAACGCCAGTGAGGTGGCGATGTGCCCGGAACGACCGCATTGAGCCGTGCGCGGCATTACGCAAGGTGCAGAATCCTCTTGATCTCATCCAGACTCTCGGCAAAATAGATTCCCTCCTGCCGCTCCTTGGAGGAAAGGCCGGCTTCGATCATGTGCGCCAGAAGCGCTTTCAGGCTATTGTAGTAGCCGTTCAGATTATAGAGAATGCAGGGCGCGTTCAGGTGCTTCAAGGACACCTTGGACATGACCTCCGTGATCTCCTCCAGCGTCCCCGTGCCGCCGGGGAAGGCAATAAAAACGTCGCCCAGTTCGATCATTTTGCTTTTGCGTTCAAACATGTCCTTTGTCACAATCAGCTTCGTCAGCCCCTCGTGCTGAAATTCGTCTTTGATAAAAAACTCCGGCTCCACACCGATCACCTCTCCGTGGGCCTCCAGAACACTGTCGGCAATCGCGCCCATCAGGCCGGATTTTGAGCCGCCATAGACAAGCGCGTTCCCGCTGGCTCCGATCCACTCTCCCAATTTCTGCACCGCTTTTTTAAGCTCCGGGTCAGTTCCTTCCTTTGCGCCAAGATAAACCGTAATATTCACATCTATTCCTCTCTTCCTGTTTTCTGTACCTTTAGCCGACCTGATCGTGCAGCCACCCCAGCGCCGCGTCTTCTCCTTGCTCAATTGCCATTTCGACGCCTTGCTTTGCATATTCCAGCAGCTGTTTGGCTTGCTTGCGAAGCGCAAAGGCCTCCTGAACCTTGGCTGCAATCCCCTCCTGAATGCGCGCATCGATCAGGGGAAGCGGCATCGACAAAAGCTCGTCTTTGCTGATGGCAGTAAGAATGGTTCCGGAGCAGCGCTGCTTCATCAGCGTCTGGATCGGTTCCGATTTAAAAAGCACCAGCAAGGTTTCGGCGTTCATTTTATCGGAATCGAGCACATAGAATCCGGTTGAGCATAGCGCGCCGTCATATTCATCCGTAATCAGCGCGCAGCTTTGCAGCGAGCCTTCAACAGACGCTACAAGGATCTGCCCGGATTTTACAACGCGGCGGGCCCTTGAGGGAAGCTCCGCGCCGTATTGAACATCCACACCGGATATATCGCCCGATTGACCGACATCGGCAAGCTCGATGTACGGATATTTTACATGATTCTTTGGGAGAAAGGGCTCATCATGCAGCCTGCACAGGGACCGCACAGTTTCGCTCGTGTTCAGGCTCCGCGCAATCGCTTCATATTTCGGCTGATAGTATTCCGCGTCAAGACGGCCGGAACGGCAATAGGAATCCGCAAACGACCGGATGGCACAGCCTGAATCCGAAGACACGGCAGCTTGAAACCCAACTGCCTTTAAAAGCGCCGATTCACATTCCTTCATCACATCCACGGATGCAGACAATAGCCTGTTTGCGTCGCCAAGGATTGCTTCAATTTTCTCGTCCAACCGATCCGAAAAAACGGCACCATAATTTCCGGGAATTCCACCAGCTTTATCTCCGGCCGGGTGGCTTTGATCCCGCGCCGTCTCAGCTGGTAATATCCGTATTTGCTGTTGAGAAAGGTCGAAACATAATATGGATTATACCCGCTTTTCAGCTTGATTTTTCCAACGTGCGCAATCATATTGGCTTTCCGAATGCTTTCGGGAATGACTGCGCTCTTTCCGAAGTATACGCCGGTTTTGGTGACGACAATATCTCCCGGATGCAATTCAGAGCGCCTCAGCTCGGCATTCTTTTCCGGCGTAATAAAACGGCATTTTGAAGTGTCGATATACCCCTCCTGAACGCTTTCGCTCAGCAAATAAAGAATTCCGGACTCCTGATAATCGGGTGAGCCGTGGTCTCCGTCGGTTATCAGCTTCGACATACCTTGCAGCGTCACATGGTTTAATTTCTTTATCGTTTCAGCGGTACGGACATAGACCTTTCCGTAATACTCCGCCCCCAGTGTGAATGCGTTTTCAAGGTTCGCAAGCTGTATCTCTTCCGCGTCCAGCCCATCCATCAACGCCTTGTATCTGGCTTCATTGAAAGGTTCAACGGATGGGCTTACCGAAAAAAACTAAAGCCTTCTCTTTTTGCAAATTCTATAAAGGCTTCCGCGATCCCCGGCGCGAGCGTTACCTCCGTCCCGTCCTGCTTCACATAGGAGAGTTGGTACAGATCGTGGTCGACGATCAGATGATTGTGCCGGTCCAAGGCAGGCAGTCCGGTCTCGGGATCTGCCAAATAGAGCTTATCGCCGGAGGAGTCCTTGCTTGGCTTCTGCATCGTAGCGAAGAAAATCGGATAATCCTCTTTTTTCGGGCACAGCACATCGTCCCACTTCTGAACAAACAGGACGGATGTTTTCGTTCCTGTATGCGGCTTAAAAACATTGCCATGCAGTCCGACGACAGCGAGAATGCGGCAGCGCTCTGCAATATATTCCCGGAGCGCCCGATCGGTGCTGTTATTGAATCGGCCCTGCGGCAGAACGACAGCCATGCGTCCGCCCGGCTTCAGGAAGTTCAGGTTGCGCTCAATAAAGAGGATATCCCTGCTGACCTTGTTCTGCCATTTTCCGATTGGGCTCCTGCCCAGCTCATATCGGGAGATAATTGTATTTTCCTTGATATCCCCGGCAAACGGCGGGTTGGCCATGACGAGATCGAACTGGAACCGGCTATAATCGCTGCTGTTTTTCGGCTGCAGCTTCTTTAATTTTTTGAAGCCCTCGTTGTAGGTATCGTTCCAGTCATCCTGCTTGGTGATCTCATTCCAACGGGAATAGTCCAACGTATTCAGATGCAGGACGTTTGTCTGCCCGTCGCCGGCAATCAGGTTCAGCGTGCGGGCAACGCGGACGGTTTTTTCATCGAAATCGATGGCAAACACATTGTCCCGCACAAAATTGGTCTCCTCCGGTACGCGCTGCGCCGCCGTGAACCCTTCGCCCTCCGGGAGCCCTTTTTCGCGGCGAATGTCTTTCCATACCTTGAAAATGCTGTGGACGGTAAAGCCGGAGCTGCCGCAGGCGGTGTCGATGATTTTGTCGCCCACGGTCGGATTCATCATCTTCACGCACATATCAATCACATAACGCGGCGTGAAATACTGGCCCTTTTCGCCCTTTTGTGCCTTGCTCATCAGGTATTCAAAGGCATCGTCAACCACATCCAGGTTATTATTGAACAGCTTGATATCCTGAAGCGTGGCAACACAGACGGCAAGATGCGAAGGCGAGAGCAAAATCTTGCTTTCCTCCGTAAAAATACCCTCCCATTTCCGCTTGGCATCATCAAACAGGCCTTGAATTTTCTCTTTCAGCTCATAATCTGTTTCGCCGGAATTCCGGAACTTTAAGTACGCGCTGGGGTCACGTTCGCAGATCAGCTCGTCATATAGCTTGGCGAAGATCAGTTTGAAAATCTCTTCAAAAGAATCCACGCCGGCGCTGGCAAGCACCTCATCCTCCATTTCCTGAATCAAAGCGCGAAGCGATTGCTTCTGACAGCTGATTCTGTCAATCTGTTTCAGGTCGTCATATGTAAATTTCTCATTGATAATATCGGTGAGCTTTTCGGAAGCGCTCGGGATGTTCGTGATCGGTTCAAAATAATTTGGGTCTTTTCTGTTGTAGTAGGAAATCTGTTCGCCATTCGTCCATACACCGATCGGCGCACCGGTGGCGTTGCAGTAAGATTTCAGCTGCTCCTTCCCATCGCGGAGCCTGGGCTTCTTGAGCTCAACGATGATGTAGGGCACCATCGGACGGTCCTTATCCATGATGGCAATATCGGCCCGTTTGACCTCCCGGCCAAAATGAATCGGGAATTCAACTTCAATTTGGCTTGCGGGATAGCCGTATTCGTGAATCAGCTTGTAGAGATAGAGCTGACGCACGGTTTCCTCCGGCTTTAAGGCGATCTCCTTATTGCGTTTCAAGCATGTAATAAACGGCTTATCCTTGCCGCGAACCGTTTTTACAAAAATCTCATTCTCAACGAACCGTCTCGCTTCCTCAGAAAAGAGCGACAGATCATAGCCCGTATTCTTTAATACTTCATGCAAGGTCATTTGCTTTTCCTCCTGAAACTGCGCTCAACAGCTCTGCCCAGCGTCTGTCATTGATATTATTTTCCAGCCCGTAATTGATGAGCTCGAGCAGCTTTCGATGCTTCATTAAATACTCCATTTGGGCATTTGGCAGGCGGCCTCGATCCGCGGAAGCCTTTGCTTTGAAAAGGTTCGCTTCGTCATTAGACAGCCCGAGCTTTTTGATCAGAGCTTCTATGTCCGAAGGGTTGGGAGGCGCGTTGTTCTTTCCTTTTTCGATGTTGCTGATATACTGTCCCGACTTGTTGATTGCTGCGGCCAGTTCATCTTGCGTCAGGTGCGCGGCCATTCGCCTTTCTTTCAGGAATCGGCCAAAATCAGACGGTTCAGTCAAGGCTTCTCCTCCTCTCAAAATAAACAAACTTATTTATTTAATATAAGCTTCAGCCGCGCCTTTGTCAAGCTGAAACTCTGTAAGTGTGAAAGGAATCCATCAGGGGTTCCTTTCGCGTTCAATTTCCGCCCGCAGGCGCCGCAGTCTGCTGCGCACCAAAAAGAAAGACACGCGTAAGCGTGTCTTTCTTTTTGTGTTTTCACTACACTATAGATGAACCGTTTCTTTATTCGCGCTGTCGACATTGGTGCAGTTTTCTGTCAAAAGACTAAAGAAATATGGCTGTCCGCATTTTTTAAGTCCAGCTGCAATATAGTCACGGTTGCTTGCTATTTTCCGAATTGACCACATTCTATCGAAGTTGCTCTCTTTCATATAGTCTAAAATGGCATCAAATTGTTCGGAATAATAATCAAATTCTCCAACATCCAACAAGGCAAGGAACACCGCTATCTGTTCAGATGTTAACTCCCGAGATAACTCTCGAAGCTCCTTTGTTTTTTTCTGCGCCTCATTCAACTGTTCTTTGACACCATCATTGTCTTTTGAAACATAGCTGAAAGATAAATAGTCTGCACATGATCGATATGCCCGACCGAATCGTTCTTCTGCCAGGCTGCTGTTTCGCCTTTGTGGAAGTAAAGGCTCCCGGCGAAAAGCCCCGCCCACTTCAGCTTTCACGGCACAGATTACTACGCAGACTCGGTTTTCCGGTATATGTTCTGGATGCCGAGGAGCAGATCGGAGGTATCCTTGATGAAATACAGTCCACATGATTACCAGACTTATGCCGTGGATTACATTGAGACACACCCCGTTGCCACCGTATTTTTAGATATGGGGCTTGGAAAAACGAGCATCACCCTCACCGCAATCAACGACCTGCTGTTTGACAGCTTTGAGGTTCATCGGGTGTTGGTCATCGCACCGCTGCGAGTGGCACGGGACACATGGACGGCAGAAGTAGATAAATGGGATCACCTGCAGAACCTCATCTGCTCCGTGGCTGTCGGCACCGAATCTGAACGCCGCGCTGCATTTATGAGACCCGCTGACATTTACATCATCAACCGGGAGAATGTGCAGTGGCTCGTTGAGGAAAGCGGTATCCCGTTCACATTCGATATGATCGTAATAGACGAGCTTTCCTCTTTCAAGAACCACAACACAAAGCGATTCAAGGCGATGCTGAAGGTCAGACCCAAGGTCAACCGCATCGTAGGGCTGACCGGCACTCCCGCTTCCAATGGGTTAATGGACCTGTGGGCAGAGTTCCGCATCCTAGACATGGGTCAGCGGCTGGGACGGTTCATCACCAAGTACCGCACCGACTACTTTCAGCCGGATAAGCGGAACGGGCAAATCATCTATTCCTACAAACCGCTGCCGTATGCGGAGGACGCCATCTACAGGCAGATTTCCGACATCACCATTTCCATGAAGGCAACCGACCACCTGCAAATGCCGGAACTGGTCAGCAGCGAATATACCGTCCGTCTTTCCGATGAGGAAAAGCAGAAATACACCGATCTGAAGCAGGAACTGGTGCTGTCTCTCGGTGATGCAGAAATTACCGCCGCCAATGCCGCATCGCTCTCCGGTAAATTGTCGCAGATGGCAAACGGTGCGATTTACGATGACAGCGGCGAGGTCATCCAAATCCATGACCGAAAGCTCGATGCTTTGGAGGACATCATCGAATCCGCAAACGGCAAGCCGATTCTGGTGGCTTACTGGTTCAAACACGATCTCACCCGCATATCCGAGCGACTGAAAAAACTGCATATCCCATTTTCCCGCCTGGACACTTCCGACAGTATCCGCAGATGGAATAACGGTGAAATCCCGGTGGCGCTGATCCATCCTGCATCGGCAGGACATGGTTTGAATCTCCAATCCGGCGGCTCCACCCTTGTGTGGTTCGGGCTGACTTGGAGTTTGGAACTGTATCAGCAGACCGTTGCCCGTCCCTGGCGGCAGGGTCAGATCTCCGAAACCGTGGTGGTTCAGCACATCGTTACAAAGGACACCATTGACAACCGCATCATGAAAGCCCTCTCCCAGAAGGAGCATACACAGACGGCACTGATCGATGCCGTAAAAGCGGACTTTAAATCTGAGACAACCTATGAAAATCCGTGTCAATCCGAGGATCACAACATTTCGGAGGTACGAATATGAATATTATCTGGCACTATCTGGACAAACGCGGCGCTGCAATTAATGCTTTGAAAGATTGCGACAGTATGCAGTACATCATCGACCACACCGATGAGGAAATCGACACCGTCCATGACAGAATGTCCTCTGTGGGCAGTCCCGCCCTCTCGGATATGCCGAAAGGTCCCCATAATCCGCAGGCAAACGAAAACCGCATCATTGCAGCCATTGATGAAATTGATGTGCTGAAGGAGCGGTACAGACAGGCTGTTGAGTACATGGACTGGTTCAAACCGGCGTGGATGTCACTGTCCGAGGATGAACGCTACCGAGATTTATCAGACCCAGCGCGGTATTCCCGGATACCGGCAGATGAAGATCATTTTGGAACGCCGCTATGGGCTAAAGTGCAACTTGAAACGGATCTACCGTCTTATGCGCGTGCTTGGACTGCGGTCTGTATGCAGGAAGAAAAAGCGGCGGTATCAGAAGAAGACCCCGGCGGGATACACCGCGGAAAATATTTTGAACAGGGAGTTTTCGTCTGACCGGCAGAATGAGAAATGGGTGACTGACATAACAGAACTCAAATACGGCTCTGGCAGCAAGGCATACCTGAGTGCTGTGCTGGATCTGTACGGAAGGAATATCGTTGCGTTCTCTCTGAGCCGCCGCAATAATACACCTCTTGTGCTGGACACCTTCGAGCAGGCGTTTCAGAAATATCCGGACGCAAAACCACTGCTGCACAGCGACCGGGGCGTCCAATATACCAGTCGTTCCTTCCGAAAAGAAATGAAACGCGCCGGCGTATGCCAGAGTATGTCCCGCGCGGGACGCTGCCTTGATAACGCCCCAATGGAGGGATTCTGGGGCATCCTAAAAACAGAAATGTATTACCTCTATCATTTCGAGGATTACGAAACTCTGCGGAAGACGATCTGCGCATATATTGACTTTTATAACAATGACAGGTACCAGAAAAAGCTTGGCTGTATGACACCGGCGGAATTCATCGCAGCTTCAGCAAAATAATAACGCAGAGAATCTTACATGTTATAGAATCCTCTGCATAGTTTTTATTTCTTGCATTACATTCAACCAGAAATATGGCGTTGTCTTTGCAGTAAATGAGAATGAAACAAGTACTGTGTATTCGCTTTCCGACCCTTCTGTCTCTGTTTTTGATTTTGGGCATGGCACAGCCGCTAGTATTCATGGTAGCCGTTTTTAACGCGACTAATACGGATTATGTTGCTGAAATTGGTTCGTCTATCAGCCCAGAACTAACACTTGGCATATGTAAAAGCAGTGAATTCCCTGAAGGCGCGTGGGAATTTATTCGTGGAATGCTCACATATTCCAATCAGGAAAAGCTGAACATGTGCTTCCCAATTCGAAAGGATTGCGTTCAAAAACTGTTGTCAAATGCACAAAAAGAAAAATATTTCGATAGCTCCACCCAGGAATGGATAACAAACCAAGCCCAATATACGTGGGGTGAAATGGACATCCCAGTGAAAACGCTTTCCGACCACGATGTGGCTATTATCTCCGAGCTTCTCACGAGCGTAGATCACACGATTATGACGGACAGTACTGTAGTTGATATTGTAATTGACGAGTCGAGCTACTATTTTGCTGGCGCAATTGATGCAGAGACCGCTGCAAAGAGAATTCAAGGTCGCGTTCAATTATATCTGTCTGAGTTGGGATAGTGCTTTTGATAATGTGCATTTGCGCGACATAAAAGTGCAATGCGGCAGAATGCGAAAGACTTGACATGTACGTTTTTGTACGTATACTAGCATCATCAAAAATTACCATCTGTTTTCAAAATTCAAATCCTGTGAACCATGATAATTGTCAGTGTTCTAAAACGCTGGATGATTGCAGGGCACATATACAGGACTACGCTGATTTTTTAGTCGCAATCGGTAAAACACCTTCGACGACGCATACTTATCTGGCTGGAATTTGCCGTGTGCTGGGTGTTTCGCTGGAGGATATAAACAAGCCAATCCGCATCGTGGCTGAAAACACGCGCTCTCGCGGCAGAAAAGCGGTAGATGAGCGCAAGGATGCCGGGCGCGAAGTGTCTCCGCGTCTATACGATTTTGCAAGCATTGTTGGAATCAGACGCAATGAATATCTGCATCTGCGCCCGGAGGATTTAGTTTGGGACGACATTGGAAACCCTTGCGTACTGGTGCACAAAGGCAAAGGCGGTAAGCAGCAGTTGCAGCGAATTCTGCCCGAGGAGCTGCCAGCAATTCAGGAGGTCTTTCAGCATCCGGCTGATGAACAGCATTTGTTTTCAAAGGAAGAAATGACAAATAAAATCGACTTGCATCATCTCCGGGCATTACGGGCACAGCGTATGTACAAATATTATTTGGAACATATTCAGAATGAAAAAGGCTATCGAGAACAACTCATTTCTGAAATAAAGCATACTTGGGAGAAGGACGATGACGCACGTGAAGAAAACGGCTATCGGCCCAAACGATGGAAAGATTGTAAAGTCAACGGCAATTATGTCTTACGTGGTCACAACCGAGAATTGGCATTGAAAAACGGCCTGCCTGTGTCATACGACCGGCTTGCGCTATTGGCCGTATCCGTCTACCATCTAGCCCACTGGCGGCATGACGTGACCGTAGCGAATTACTTGCTTGCCGTCTGACTATCTGTAGAACCAAGCAAGGGTCGGCAGCCAAAAACTGCCGACCCTTAATCAAAGAAGTTCTCTTGCTCATTTATTCGCCTCCCTCGCTCATATCTTGTATAATCCTTGGACACTCCACGGGATAAGAGTCCATTTTCCGTTTCCGCGCCATGGCAAGACTGGCTTTTCATTTTCATCTTGATATACACAGCCGAATTCCAACGGCTCAGAAAAATGTTTTCCGTTAACGTCCCAATCTGCCTGCACAAGAATTCGAGACATACCTTTCATTTTTGTGAGACCATCGCTGCAACCCACTAAACAATCCCACGCTGTTACATCAGTACCCTCTGCAAAGAATCCTTTGCTTTTTGTGTAATCATTCACGGCACCGTCTATGATAATCAGAAATAGGGGAACACTTGCATAGTACCTACCCTCAAAGTGATCATCAAATGCATGCTGTATGAGATCGTATCTCTGCGCAAAGGGTTCTGCTTTGTTTTTAAGCCAGTGTATGATTTCCTTGACATCTCCCTGATAGTATTTCAGCAACACGCTTTCTCCGGCATCTACGCCAGAAGTTTCGTATGCTGTTTTTCTCTTTGAAAGCGAGATTTGAAGTTACCATCCCAATCCCTCCTGCTTTTTCCACTCAGCGAATATCGCCGGGACATCGGGAGTCTGATCATCCTCAACTTTTACCTTTTGCTCATGTGACACAGTGCGTTGCCCGTCTCCCGTTTCTCCAAGCACAAGCACACTGTTTGTATCCGGCACAAGGATTTCGTTGCCCTCCTTGTCACGCTTGAACAGGGGATTGCCTCGCTTGTCATGCCCGACCTTTTCGATCATCGCCATAAAAATGTTGTAGTCAGCCATTTTGCCGCTCTTTTCTTCCGCATCTCTCTGCTCCTGCGTTTTCTTTTGCAGGATCAGAACGGAGGTCTGCGTCCCGTTGCGAGGCTGGAATGTATCAGCATTCAAGTCGATGCTGGCAACGATTCTGTGATTTTGTATAATCCATTCGCGGATATAGCCCAAGCCGGGAGAACCGAGAATCGAATCCGGCAGCACGATACCCATACGCCCGCCCGGTGCGAGAAATTGAGTGCAGCGCTCAATGAACAAAATTTCCGGCGGCACGGAGGATTGCAGGCGCGAGGTTTTCTTCCAAACGCCCGTTTCTTTGTCGCAATCCCAAATATGCGCAAGCTCAAATTGCTCAAGGATGTTCTTGTCCTTGATCGGTATTTTGCTCCCAAAGGGTGGGTTGGTGACGATTACATTGAAGTAGCCAATCGAACTATGGTTACGGAGCGTATTTTTATTTATACCAAGGGCTTCGGCAAGGCGTGAGCGGAAGTCATCAGACCACTCATGCGGAGGAAGCAGGGAATTTGTTTGCAGAATGTTTCCGCTGCCATCGTTATTCATGACCATATTCATCTTTGTGGCCTTTACCAGGTCGGGATTGATGTCAAAGCCGAAATAGTTAGAGGATGCCATCTCGGAGATCCTGTCCTGAAAAGCCCGGAGAGTATCCGAATCCCAGTTTTCCCGCTTGATGCCGAGAGAAGTTGAAAACTGCTGCTCAAGCTGGTCAATTACATGTGTCATTGCCATGACGAGGAAACCGCCCGTACCGCAGGAACTGTCCAATACATGCTCGTCAACTTGTGGATTTACCATCTCAACCACCATTTTCATAACATTGCGAGGCGTGAAAAACTCACCGCGATCACCGCGGAGATTAGCCCCTACGATTTCCTCGTAGGCTTTGCCCTTGATGTCAATTTTGGTATTGAGCAGGCTGTATCGCTGCAACTCGCTGACGATATATGCGAGGCTCCTCGGGCTGAGTTTAATTTCGTCATTGGCATCGAAAATTTTTCCATGACGTTTCTTAACTCGCTGAAAGATTTTTCCGATTCTCTTTTGAACGGTCAACTGTCCGTCGGGGTTAGAACGCTCCTCCGATGTCGTATAAAACTCAAGCGGATTCGGAATATTACGCTCATCCTCAATTTTGCAGAAAATAACCTTGAGCAGTTCAAAGAACGCAGGTTGCTTTTGCATGCCATCATTCACATAAATGTGATTATGGCAAGTCTTGAAAACGAATAAAAGATTGTCGTCATAAGCGTTTTTTAAGCTCGTTCTGCTGGGACGGTTGACCTCATCCAAATTACCGTCTGCGGAGGGAATATCGTTGTACTCCATGAATGTAATATTTCCGGCGGCATCAACAGCTTTGCGGAAAACATACTTTTGGACACTGTTGGTCCACATGCCCCACTCACAGTTTGGGCAAACAGACATATATGATTTTAGCTGCGCAATGCCATCCTTGGCATTACGAGCGTCAACCGTCTCTTTTTTGCATTCGATTATCAGCTTGATTGTACCCTGCGTTTGGTCTGCACCTTTTTCCCAGATTACAATGTCTGCGCGAGGTTTGTTTGAACCAACCTGCAAGGTATATTCGATTCTAATTTACTCCGGCAGATACTTATGCTCGTTCACGAGTCGTTTCTCGATAGTTTGCCGAACATACTCTTCCGGGGTATCGTTACGGAATTTGCCGTCAATATAGTCACATATTTTTCCGTCCGGGATTACGATTATCTTCCGTTCACTTGGCATCGTTACTTCTCCTTTGCTTATTGGCATGATGCCAATTTCATTTTTTCCCGAATGCTTTTGAGCGCATCCGGATTTTCATCAATGTACCTTGCTATATCTGCCGGCAACTCATTTCTGCCTTTTGCCGCCAAGTCAAAAAATCTCTCTCTGGTTTCATTGCTTGCTTGCAGTATTTCCATTGCCTTTAACTGAAGCGGATATGGTGGTGGGTTAGTTCTCCCGGCGAGAATATCATAAAAGTATGGCTTCCGGATACCCAGTTCTGTGTAGAATTTATGCTGCGTTATCCCGGAGTCTTTTATCAGCTGGCGAAGATACTCTCCAAAGCTCTGCTCGTTTTCAACCATTCTTTTTGCCTCCCAATAGGTATGCTTGTATACATACTAACATACTTTTTTGCATCGGTCAACAAGATATTGCAAAGACCATAGCTCACGCCGAGGGATTTATTATATTTTGGGGGCGGGCAGGCACAATCTGTGCCTGCCCGCCTTGTCTGCCCCAAAAGCGCGGCAGGCGGCGGCAGTCAATGGCGCGAAGCGTTCATCTTGACCATTGACAGACGCAACCCGTTGCGCTATATTCTTCCCGTCAGCTATCGAGGGGGGTCGTAATCTGTCACGGCGTTCAGGTAGGCTTCTGGATCGCCGTTCAGAACCAGATCAGCATACGCAAGTGGATCATTGTAGATCAGATAATCCAGCTCTGACCGCTGGAAGCGGTTATCGGCAACTT
>ERZ772875.795-NODE-795-length-33937-cov-12.139779_pt1 | contig 33937 bp, 33 predicted proteins | sample MGYA00580585_ERZ772875 | MGnify/ENA primary metagenome ERZ772875 (study PRJEB29015, sample SAMEA2737736) | human gut metagenome | biome: human gut; feature: human-associated habitat; material: faeces | place: China | collected 2012 ... | reverse complement strand
AAGATGGCTGACATTATGCGGGCCAAGGAAAAGGAACTGGGGACAACCATTGTGCTGCTGTCAGACGAACCTTACAGGGAACTGGCTTATGACGGCGTGGATGTGCCCTATGTGACGAATGTTTATGACAACACCGTTATCTGCTACTCTTACAGCAAGTCTTTGTCCCTGCCGGGAGAGCGGATTGGTTATCTTGTGATTCCCGATGCATTAAAGGACAGCGGTGAAGTGTTCAATGCAGCGACCATTGCGAACCGTGTGCTGGGCTGTGTCAATGCCCCGTCCCTGATGCAGAGAGTCATCCTGCGCTGCCTGGATGCCAAGGTAAATCTGGAGGCATATGACAGAAACAGGAACCTGCTCTACAACGGCCTTAAGGATCTGGGTTTTGAGTGCATCAAGCCCCAGGGAGCATTTTATCTTTTCGTAAAGTCACCGGAGGCCGATGAAAAGAAATTCTGTGAGAACTGCAAGAAATACAATATCCTGGTGGTTCCGGGAACCTCCTTTGCATGCCCTGGCTATGTGCGGATATCTTACTGCGTGTCCTATGAGCAGATTGAACGTTCCCTTCCTGCCTTCGCAAAGGTGGCGGCTGACTACGGCCTTACAAAATAAGCAGCCGCGCCGGGCGGAATACAGCAGGTAAGAAGGAAAAATTCTGGAGGAGAGCAGACATGAGACCATGGGAAATGAATATACGCCGTGTAGTCCCCTATGTACCGGGGGACCAGCCGGCAGGCGATAAGCTGATTAAACTGAATACCAACGAAAACCCCTATCCGCCTGCGCCGGGCGTGGAACGGGCCTTAAGGGAAATGGACGCGGACCGTCTGCGCAAGTATCCAGACCCGTCTTCCGCAGAGCTTGTAACGGCTCTGGCAGAATATTACGGGGTGGGGGAGGACCAGGTGTTTGTGGGCGTTGGATCTGACGATGTTATAGCCATGTCCTTCCTGACCTTTTTTAACTCCCAAAGGCCGGTGCTGTTTCCGGACATCACCTATTCCTTTTATGATGTCTGGGCAGATCTGTATGGCATTCCCTATCGGACGCCTGAACTGGATGAAAGGTTCCGTCTGAAAAAAGAGGACTACCTGACCGAAAAAAACGAAGCTGCTGATAGCGTGAAAAAGGAGATAGATGCCGCGCTGGATGCTGCAAAAGACTTGGGGATGAATACTGTCCTAGTGGGAACGAGTACCGAGGATTTTGCAGCGTATGAGAGCCTGACGAGGCCCACAGCCAATGCGGTCTTTGACCCGCTGGATTATCTCTTCGCCGGGGCAAGAAGCCGTGGGCTGTATGTCTACTGCTTCTATGACTTGAAGGCGACCTATGATGGGGCAAAGCTGGTAACCTATCCCCGGTTTGATACCGCATTGATGAACGGTATTGAAAAGGAACTGGGGGCCTTCCTGGAGAAATATTCACCGGACGGGCTGTTCTTCACCAATTACGATTTCCCCGAAAGCGAAACCGCCTTTGCCGACTACATGAATTGCGGCGGCGGTATGAGCTATCAGGATTACCTGGATGGGGCCTCCCGACAGGTGATGGAGCTGGCCAGCAGCTTGGTGCGAAAAAAGTCGCCTGGGGTGCAGGTTGGCCTGGTGACCGAACCCCAGTGGGCGACCACAAAGGAAAATGAAGCCGGACAGAACACGCTGGATCCTTACTCCATGCTGACTGATGGCCACTGCGATGCCAAGGCCATGATAGAGGACAAGCTGGTGGATATGATCGCCGTGAAGGCCTTTGGCTCGCTGACCGATGGCAAGATTCCATTTGAGCGGATTGTGAAGTGGTGGTCGGAGCTGGCGGCGGAAAACGAGGTGCGGATGTATGCCATCCACGCGGCGGACCGCATGGCTAACAGTAGCTACACCGGCTGGGGCTCATCCGACCAAATGACCAAGCAAGCCATTACGCTGGAAAGCTATAAAGGCTGCGGCGGCAGTGTGTTTTATGGGCTGGCCAGCATGAAGGCTGATCCGGCAGGTTCGGTGACATTGCTGAAGAAGTACTTCCGTAATGAGGTAAATACTGACTATATCATGACTGAGCTGAGCATCTCGGTGCCGGCCAAGCTGACCTATTCCACCTATGAACCCACCGTATTATTCCGCGGAGCTTCCGATCCGACCAACCCGGTAACGGTGAACGGGACCGAGATCAAGACTGACGCGAACGGGTATTTCTCCCAGAGCTATAACCTGAAACCCGGGCTAAATACCTTTACCATTGTACATAAAGATAAAACTCTGGTGTATAAGATCACCCGCAATGTGAAGATCTTCCAAAGCGTGGCGCCTACCGGTACCCTGACCGTAGATGGTAATACCGATATCACCTTGACGGCCATGGCTTATGAGGATGCCAAGATCACGGCGGTAGTAAACGGCCAAACGGTGACACTGACCCGCGATAATAGCGAGGACGACAACACCGATAAGGATTCCTTCTATGTGAAGTATACTGGGACTTATCGCACCCCCGCGGCCAGCGGCAGTGTGAAGAACCTGGGGAATATCACCTTTAAGGGCAGCTGGGAAGGAATCGATGAAAACGAGGCGGGCGCCTCCATCAAGGTCAATAAGATCACCGAAGTAGGCAGCGGCAGCCCCATTGTGGTAACAGCAAGCCAGGCGGAAACCTTCCCCACCAGCACGCTGGATGACCTGAGCGACGGCAGCTACTACCCGCTGCCCAAGGGTGCGCTGGATTACACAGTAGGCGATATGATCGTCTTTACCAGTGGCAGTTCCACCTATCGCTATTACAAGCTGGCCAGCGGCTTGCGGGTATATGCGGGGGATATTTCCACCAGCAGCCAGCAGGTGCAGGATGTGGTGGTGAATGGCATGAGCATTACCGCCAATGCCAGCACCACAACGGTGGCACTGAATATGAGCCAGCCCACCAGCTATTCGGTGAGCTATTCCAACGGAGGAATCTCCTTTACCTTCAATTATCTCAAATCTGCCTGCGGAAATCTCTCCAGCCTGACCAAGAATCCGATCTTCTCTTCCGCTACCTGGAGCGGCGATACCCTGACGCTGCGGTTCCGCAAGACCAATGGCATGTGCGGCTATACCGCCAGCTATAATGGCAACACCCTTTCGCTGCAATTCAATAACCCACCCAGCAGCATAGCGGGGGCCAGAATCGTCATTGACCCAGGCCACGGCGGCACCGATGTGGGTGCTTTGGGATTCTATCCTGGGAAGCATGAGGACTATGTGAATCGGCAGATCGCCACAGAACTGGCGGCTATTCTGCGGAACCGGGGCGCTTCGGTACTGCTCATCGATACCAGTGGCAGCGCCAAGGTGGTACTGCAGACCCGTGTGGCACAGGCTTCCGCCTTTAAGCCGCAGATCTTCCTGAGCGTCCACAGCAATTCTGCCACCAATTCTTCGGCGCGGGGCAGTGAGGCTTACTATTTCTATGATTTCAGCCAGCAGTTCTGCAGTTATATCAATAGCGCCCTGTATAATGCCATGGGCAACTATAACCGCGGTGCCAAGTATGGCCTGTACTATGTGACCCGGACGACCCAATATACCTCGGTGCTGGCGGAATGCGGCTTTATGAGCAATGAGAGCGAATATGTGCAGCTGTTGCAGAACTATTCGCAGATTGCAAGCTCACTGGCCAATGGCATTGGGAACTATATCAACAGCATTTACAGTGGCTATACCGCTACGGGAACAGAAACTGTGGGTAAGGTGAGCCAAGTACCGGTGAAGGGTGTAACGCTGGATAAGACTACTTTGGAGCTGACAGCAGGTGCGACCGGTCAACTGGTAGCAAAACTGAACCCCGAAGATGCGACTGACCAAAGCGTGACCTGGAGCAGCAGCAATAACGGCGTGGTAACGGTAGATCAGAACGGTAGCCTGAAGGCAGTGGCGGCCGGGACGGCAACCATCACCGTGAAGACGACAGACGGTGGCTATACCGCTACCTGTAAGGTAACGGTAAAGCCGGTAGCGGTGACGGAGGTGCGGCTGGACCAGATATCGCCGACCATGAAGGTGGGTGATATGCTGGTGCTGAATGCGACCGTATTGCCCGAAAATGTGACGGATAAAACCGTTACCTGGAGCAGCAGTAATCCGGCAGCGGTAAAAGTAGAAAACGGGAAGTTGACTGCACTGGCGGAAGGCAACGCAACCATTACCGCGAAGTGCGGTGAAAAGAGTGCTTTCTGTACTGTAACAGTACAGAAAGCCGAGGTGCTGGCGGAAAGCGTGACCTTGGATCAGACCACCATGGAACTGACGGTAAACGGTACCGGCAAGCTGACCGCGACGGTGAAACCGGATGAAACAACGGTGAAGACCATCCAGTGGAGCAGCAGCGATGAAACAGTGGCTACGGTGGGCGCCGATGGCACCGTAACAGCACTGAAAGAAGGTACGGCAGTTATCACGGCGAAGTGCGGCGAAAAGAGCGCCGAATGCACGGTGACTGTGAAGGCGGAAGCAGTGATGCCAACATCCATTACCATGGAACCGACAAAGCTGAGCCTGACGGTGGGACAGAAATACACCCTAATAGCCACAATATTGCCGGAGAATGCAACCGATAAAACCGTGACATGGACCAGCGATGCCCCCAGTATCGTGGATGTAGCGGCAGATGGGACAGTAACGGCTAAAGCGGTCGGGACGGTGACCGTTACCGCGAGGGCGGCCAATGGTTTGGCTGTGACCTGTATCGTTACGGTAACGGTGGCCGGCGAATAAAACTGACCAAAATAAAAAGCGGGAGACCGGAATGAATCGGTTTCCCGCTTTTGCGATTGAAAAGGCCATGCTAATGGGGCGTAACCTTTTTATTTAGCCAAAATAATTGACGGCAAGGATAGCGACGCCGAGCATGACCAAAATGGAACCGGTGACGCGATTGAGTACGATGGGAGAGGCTTTATTGGCAAAAAGCGCCGCCACCTGCGCGAAGACCAATGTGCTGATGACACAGATGATCAGCGCCTCGGTATCCGGCAGCCCGCCTATGGCAAAGTGACTGACCGACCCGGTGAGGGCGGTCGCACTCATGATGAAAACGCTGGTGCCGACGGCGGTTTTCAGCTCATAACCCAGCACGGAGGTGAGTACAAGCAGCATCATCATGCCGCCGCCGGCGCCCACAAAGCCACAGATGAAACCGACCATAGCGCCGCAGAGGACAGAACGAATAGCTTTTTGTCGGGCGGTGGCGGATTGAAACCGCTGCTTTGGCGCCAATACCGGCTTGACGATAAACTTGATGCCGAGAAAGAGAGTCATCAGGGTAGAAAAGCTGCCCATAGTAGCTTTGGGGACAATGCTAGCGATGTAGCTGCCCACCAAAGAGAAACACAGGACGCTGATCATCATGATAACGCCGTTTTTGATATCGAGGTTTTTATTTTTGCCATAGGTATAGGCGGAAGCAGCGCTGGCCAGGACATCACTGGCAAGAGCAATGCCAACGGCAAGGTAGGGATCCATATGTAAAAAGGTGATAAGCATTGGACTGATGACCGCGGCAGCGCTCATCCCGGCAAAGCCGGTGCCAAGGCCCGCCCCCAAACCGGCCAGGATACAGATAATAATTTTGAACATAGGCGCTCCTATTAAAAAGAATTGATATCATTATAGTCACAGATAGGGGAAAGTCAATGGGCAGCAGTGCATGAATGGAGTAAAGCCTTCATACACTCAAAAGGACAGGGGGTGACAGGATGCGCTATAACAGCAGACGAAGCAGACCGGCCATAAGGTCCCGTATGACAGGAAGAAGCGTGGAACCGCCCCGGCGGGAGGGGCAGGGGTTGGTTTTACTGATGGCGCAGACAGTGCTGTGTGTTGCGGCACTGGCAGTGGTATTTACCATGCAGTATGTAAAGCCGCGGGAATATAAAATACTGGGGGAGTACTATACCGAGATAACGCGGGAGGATGGTGATAAACAGGATGAGGTGATGCGTCTTTTGGCAACACCAATTACCGCGCAGCAACTGCAGCAGTGGTGGGAAGACTGGCAGCCGCCCAAGCTGGCGGAGGTATTTGCATGGGCGGATGGCCAAACCGCCATGGGCGGGGAGGAGCCAGTCTTTCCGCGGAACGCTTCTTACCGAAAGGTAGTAGTGTCGGTACCGGCGGCTTCGCCATTGCCTATGGATGCCGTGATCACCTCTGATTATGGGGAGCGGACACATCCCATCAGCGGGGCTTGGGATTTCCATACCGGGATCGACCTGGCGGCTGCCGCTGGCACGAAAATCTATCCGGTATATGCAGGTGTGGTAACTGCCGTTGGCAGCAATCAAAGCTATGGGAACTATGTCAAGCTGCGGCACAGCGAAAACCTGGAGACGATATACTGCCACTGCGAAGCGGTACTGTGCAAAGCAGGGGACGAAGTAACGGTGGAAGATGCTATCGCACTGGTGGGCAGTACCGGCGTGTCAACAGGGCCGCACCTGCACCTTAGCGTTTTGACTGAGGGGTATTATGTGGACCCGATGAACCTGTATAGTTGATGAATTTTACGGTTGGAAATGTACGGATAACAGTGAGCTTTCTGTTAGCAGTGGGGCTGTGCGCGGGGACGCTGCTGCCGGGGCATCTGCTGCCGCTGCTGTGGTTAGCGATTCTGCTGCATGAGTGCGGACATTTTATTTACATTGCAGCAGCAGGCAAAAAGATAGGAGTGGTCTGTATCTCACTGACCGGGGTACGGATAAAGCTGGCGGAAGACCGTATGAGCCGGGGGCAGGAGCTGCTGTTGAATCTCAGCGGGCCGGCGGTGAACCTACTTTTTGGCGGCATAATGCTGACAGAAAAAACAATGCAGTCTATGCGAGCGGCGGCGGTACACTGGGCGGTAGCGGCCGCCACATTGCTGCCGCTGGGCAATAGCGATGGAACGGTGATCGTAGATATTCTGTTGGAATGCTGCTATGGTAAGCTGACCGTGCAGGTAAGGAGATGGCTGCGCCGGGGGATAGGTGTAGCAGCATTGGCGGGACTTTTGGTATTGGGTGGGGCTTTTGGTTGAAGAGGCACGCCAAATGTGGTATGATAGGGCATATCACACGATAATCGGAGGTCCCTATGATCCCATCTGAGATAGAAAGACTGCTGCCAAAGGTGCAAAAGCCAGCCCGTTACTGCGGCGGCGAGATCAATACCATTACAAAGGACAAAGGCAAAGTAACTACCCGCGTGGCATTTTGTTTCCCCGATCTATACGAGGTGGGCATGAGCCACCTGGGTATGAAGCTCTTTTATTCTGCCTTTAATAAGCGGGAGGAGATCTGGTGCGAACGGGTCTTTGCCCCGGCGGAGGATATGCGCAGTCTGCTGCTGGAAAATAACATGAAGCTGTATGGGTTGGAAAGCTTTGACCCATTAGATGAGTTCGATGTCATCATGTTTACCCTGCAATATGAGCTGTGCTATACCGGTGTACTGGATATGCTGTACCTTTCCGGTATTCCGCTGCGGCAGAAGGACCGCAAGGGCCTGGAGCACCTGGTGATGGGCGGCGGTCCCTGCGCCTGCAACCCGGAACCAATAGCGGATTTCTTCGACCTTTTTTTCCTGGGAGAGGGCGAGGAGGTCGATCTGGAGGTGCTGGATCTTTTAGGCATCGCCAAAAGGAAAGGCTGGAGTAGAGAAGAATTTCTGCAAAAGGCGGCGCAGATCGAGGGGGTATATGTGCCGTCTCTTTATGATATCACCTACCATGAGGATGGCACTGTGGCGGCGATCACGCCAAAAAACGGCGCTTCCGCAACCATCAAAAAGCGCATTATGCCGGATTTTGATCAGGCTGATTTCCCCGAAAACTTTGTGGTACCGTTTATCGATGTAGTGCATGACCGCGCTGTGACGGAGGTTCTTCGTGGCTGTATTCGCGGGTGCCGGTTTTGCCAAGCGGGTTATATTTATCGTCCCTACCGGGAACGCAGTGTCGATGTGATCAACCGTCAGGCTTATGATCTGTGCCATAACTGCGGCTATGATGAGGTTTCGCTTTCTTCGCTTTCTACCAGTGATCACAGCCATCTTGCCGACCTAATGGAAAAGATGCTGGTGTGGGCGGAACCGGAGCATGTCGATCTTTCGCTGCCCTCGCTGCGTATTGATAGCATGACTCCGCATTTGCTGGAGCTGGTGCAGCGGGTGCGCAAAAGCGGTCTGACCTTTGCCCCGGAGGCGGGGAGCCAGCGCCTGCGGGATGCTATCAATAAAAATATTACCGAGCAGGAAGTGTTGGATACCTGCCGTATGAGCTTTGAAAGCGGCTATACGGCGGTCAAGCTCTATTTTATGATGGGCCTGCCCACCGAAACCGAGGAAGATGTCAAGGCCATCATAGAGCTGGCGCAAAAGGTAGTGGATCTCTTCTACAGCCTGCCCAATAGGCCGAAGGGCAAGGGCGTCACCGTCAATATCAGTGTGGCATGCTTTGTGCCGAAGCCCTTTACCCCGTTTGAATTTGAGCCGCAGGATACCCCTGAGCAGTTCGAGGCCAAACAGAAGCTGCTTTTGGAGACGGTTTCCAGCCGGAAGATCTCCATCAGCTACCACGATAGCGGGACAAGCCGCATTGAGGCAATCCTGGCACGCGGGGACCGCCGCCTGGCCGATGTGGTGGAAGCGGTATGGCAGGAGGGCGGCCGCTTGGAGGGCTGGGAAGATCACTTCTCCCCGGCACGCTGGTACGCGGCCATGGAGCAGGCAGGGCTTTCACCCGATTTTTATGCCACCCGCAAGAGGGAGTACGATGAGCTGATGCCGTGGGATCACCTGGATTACTTTGTGTCCAAGGAGTTTTTGATCCGGGAGAACCGGCTGACCCACGAAAGCAAAACGACCCCCAACTGCCGGGAACGCTGCAGCGGCTGCGGGGTCAGCAAAGAATTGAATGAGAAAGGGGTGACCTGCAGTGAAAACTGTCCGTGTATTCTTCGCTAAGGAGGGACGGCTGAAGTACATTTCCCACCTGGATGTGACGCGCTGTCTGGCGCGGGTATTCAAACGCAGCAGGCTGCCTATTTGGTATACGCAGGGCTTCAATCCCCATGCCTACTTAACCTTCGCGCTGCCGCTGCCGCTGGGGGTGGAAAGCTGCTGCGAATCCTTTGACTTCCGGCTGACCGAAGAAGTAAGCTGCGAGGAAGTAACAGACCGTTTGAATGCGGTGCTGCCCGATGATCTGCGGGTATTGCGCGCGGCGGCTCCGGTCATGGAACCGAGTGCGATCTGCTGGGCGGATTACCGGCTGACTTTCCGGGATGATGCTCCCGCAGCGGAGGAAGCATTCGACCGCCTGCTGGCAGCAGAGCACCTGATGGTTACCAAGAAAACCAAAAAAGGCGACCAGCAGATCGACCTAAAAGAAAAGATGACTGTGTTGCATACCGACAAAAAGCCGGGGGAGATGGTATTGTCTGTCCGTCTGCCGGCAGGCGGTACGGTAAACTGGAGCCCTATGCTGGTGACCGGTGCCTATAATGAGCTGCTGAGCCGGGAGCCCTATTGGACCGGGCTGGAGCGCACTGCGATACTCACCGAAGATTTTTCAGATTTCTGTTAAGTTTTGCTTGCATTCGTACTTGCATTGTGTTATTATAATACGGCATGAGAACTGCGATCGGCCCATCCGGCGCAGGTTTTGATGTTGGCCGCAGGGCCAAACATTAAACTGAACAGTCCGCTGCCCGGCCAATGGAGCCCAGAGGTAAGAATGTTTGGATATTTTAAGGAGGATAAAATCCATGGACGCACTGAAACTGATGTCCGAGAGCTGCCTGAAGAAGGATCTGCCTGTTGTTAATGTCGGTGATACCGTACGCGTACAGGTTCGCATTCAGGAAGGTAACCGTGAGCGTCTGCAGGCCTTCGAGGGCACTGTAATCGCCAAGAAGCACGGTGGTATCGCTGAGACCTTTACCGTTCGCCGCCTTTCTCACGGCTGCGGTGTCGAGAGAGTTTTCCCCATCCACAGCCCGAAGGTAGCCAGCGTTGAACTGGTTCGCAAGGGTCGTGTACGCCGCGGCAAGCTGTATTATCTGCGCGGCAGAGTGGGCAAGGCTGCCAAGGTCAAAGAAGTACTGGGCTAATTTTTCCACAAAAGGCGAGAGGACACTGTATGGTTGTCCTCTTTTGCTTTTATATAGGGGAATTGCCAAAGAAAGAATGGGAGAAGAAATATGTCAGAAACAATGTCAGTCCAGTGGTTCCCTGGGCACATGGCAAAAACCCGCCGCATTATGGCCAGCAACCTAAAGCTGGTGGATATTGTGGTGGAGCTTTGTGACGCACGTATCCCGCAAAGCAGCCGGAACCCGGAAATTGATAAAATAGTGGGCAAAAAGCCCCGCCTGATGCTGCTGAACAAGGCGGACTGCGCCGATGCCGCCGCCACCGAACAGTGGCTGACCTATTACCGCAAAAAAGGGATCCCGGCCATGGCCTGTGATTGCCGCAGCGGCCGCGGGGTAAAGAACCTGCTGCCCGCCGTCCGGGAGGTGCTGGCGGAAAAAATAGCCGCCTGGAATGAAAAGGGCATGGTGGGCCGTCCCATCCGTATGATGATCGTCGGTATTCCGAATGTGGGCAAATCCTCGCTCATTAACCGGCTTTCCGGTACCCGCAGCGCCAAGGTGGAGGACCGCCCTGGCGTGACACGCGGGAAGCAGTGGGTCTCGCTGGAGGACGGTGTGGAACTTTTGGATATGCCGGGCGTACTGTGGCCGAAGTTTGAAGATAAGGTAGCAGGCGAGCGGCTGGCCTTTATCGGTTCGGTCAAGGATCAGATCCTGGATATCGAGTACCTGGCCATGCGCCTTTTGGATACCCTGCGTCCCACCTACACTGCGGCACTGGCGGAACGCTATAAGCTGGATGCCGAAGCCATCGCCGAAATGGAAAGCTACGAGCTGCTGGAGCGCATCGCCCGCAAGCGGGGGATGCTCATTTCCGGCGGGGAAGCCAACACCGAGCGTGCCGCCATCATGCTGCTGGATGAGTTCCGCAGTGCGGCAATGGGCCGCATCACGCTGGAGAGGATACCGCAATGACCGATAACCGTTTTTTGTGGGAATACGATGAAACCCTGGACTTCGATGGCCTGTGCGGCATTGATGAGGTGGGGCGTGGCCCTTTGGCCGGGCCGGTATGCGCGGCCTGTGTGGTGCTGCCCCGCGGGCTGGAGTTGCCCGCTCTCAATGATTCCAAAAAGATGACCGAAAAGCGCCGGGAAGAGACCTATACCCTGTTGACCGCCTGCCCGGAGGTTTATTACGGTGTCGGGTTTGCCAGCCAGCAGGAGATCGATGAGATCAATATTTTGCAGGCCACATTTTTGGCCATGCACCGTGCCTATGGGGAACTGCTGCAAAAGCTGCCGGAGGAAAAACGCCCCCGCTTGGCGCTGGTGGATGGTAACCGAGATCCCGACTTGCCGCTGCCCACACAGCTGGTGGTCAAGGGTGATGGCACCAGCGCACACATCGCGGCGGCCTCTGTCCTGGCCAAGGTGACCCGTGACCGCCTAATGACCGAATATGCCAGAGAGTACCCAGGCTACGGTTGGGAAAAGAACAAGGGCTACGGCTCCAAGGAGCACTATGCGGGCATCGCCCAATACGGCATTACCCCGCTGCATCGCCGGAGCTTCCTGAAAAACCTAACGGAGAAGCACCATGACGGATAAAAAGAAATTAGGCGACCGCGGGGAGGACTACACCGCACGGTATCTGGAAAAGCAGGGCTTTCATATTGTGGAGCGGAACTGGCACAGCCGCTATGGGGAAATTGATATTATAGCGGAAAATGAGGAGTATCTGCTCTTTGTGGAGGTAAAGACCCGGAGAGCAGGCAGCATGGTGCCGGGAGAGCTGGCGGTCACGCCGCAAAAACAGCAAAAGCTGCGGTTCACGGCGGAAAGCTACCTGTTGGAACATCCCACCGATCACCAGCCACGATTTGATGTAGCGGCGTTAATCGTTGAAGGCGACAAGCTGTTGGACTTTACATACTACAAATCCGCTTTTTAATGGGGAGAATCAATGAATTTCTTTGATCTGCACTGTGATACCGCTACCGAAGCCATGAAGATCCGTGCCGGACTGCGTGGAAGCGGCCTGCAACTGGATTTGGACCGGTGGCAGGGCGGCAGCCTGTGCCAAAGCTATGCGGTATTCATTCCGGATACCCTGCGTGGGGAACCGGCGTGGCAGTATTTTGTGCGGTGCAGTACTTACTGGAAAGAGAAAATAGCTGAAACAGGGAAGATGACCCTGCTGGACCACCCGGCGGAAGCCGAGAGCTGTTGGAAAAAGGGCGGGAACGCCTGCTTTCTTGCGGTGGAGGGCGGCGCGGTGCTGGCTGGGCGGCTGGAATATGTGCAGGCCCTTGCTGGGCACGGGGTACGGATGCTGACGCTGACTTGGAATGGAGAAAATGAGTTAGCGGGTGGTTCCGCTGTTACTGGTGGGTTAAAGCCCTTTGGCCGGGAAGCCCTGCGGGAGCTGGAGCGCTGCGATATTGTGGCAGATGTATCCCACCTCAATGATGAAAGCTTTTGGAATGTGATAAAAGCCGCCCGGCGGCCGCTGGCGGCCACCCACAGCAACAGTCGGAAGATATGTAATGTTCCCCGCAACTTGACCGATGACCAGTTCCGTTGCCTTGCACAGCAGGGCGGCTTGGTGGGGCTCAATTTCTTCACCGGCTTCCTGCGGGAAGATGCGAAAAGCGCCCGCCTGGAGGATATCCTGCGGCACGCCGAGCATTTTCTCAATTTGGGTGGGGAAGATGTTTTGGCCCTTGGCTCCGATTTTGATGGTGCCGATATGCCCTATGACCTGCCGGATTGCGGTGCGCTGCCCCAGCTGGCGCAGCGGCTGCGGGAAGCCTTCGGGTTCACATTAACAGAGAAAATATGTTACAAAAACGCACTTGATTTTTGGCGGCGATATGATGCAAAATAATACCGTGCAGAGCACATGGCTCTGCACGGCGGCTGTGGTAGATCGAATCAGCCCTTGCGGTAGGTATCGCAGGCGGCGTCATCAGCGTGGTCGCATGCCACGGTAATGCTCTCGGCGGTGCAGTGGCAGGCCTTATCGTTGTGAACACAGTCTTTCACATCGCATTTGATACCGGGAATGCAGCTGCAATCGGTAGGACGGCTAAAATCGCTCATAATACATATTCTCCTTTATGGTTAGTTCCCTTGGGCGGGACAGCAGTATTATGGGCGCAAACGACTTTGAATATTCGGGGAACAGGGGGCGGGCTATGTCCATTTTTGCCATCGGCGATCCACATCTTTCGCTGGGCTGCAATAAGGAAATGAATATCTTTGCCGGCTGGCGTGATTATGTGCAGCGGCTGGAGCAGAACTGGCTGGAGCGGATCAGCTCGGAGGACACCGTGATATTGGCGGGAGATATCTCCTGGGCCATGAATATAGAGGATACTTTGGACGATTTTACCTTTCTGCATCGCCTGCCGGGGGAAAAGTACCTGATGAAGGGCAATCACGATTATTGGTGGACCACCCTTTCCTCCATGCAGCGATTTTTGGATAAGAATGGATTAAATACCCTGCATTTTCTCCATAATAACGCGGTGACGGTGGAGGGCGTTTCTCTCTGCGGCAGCCGTGGCTGGATGTTTGAGGAAGGGGAGCGAGCCGAGGGCAGCATCACCGCCCGGGAGCTGGGCCGTATCCGGCGCTCTTTGGCGGCCGCCCCGCCGGAAAATGAGAAGATCCTGTTCCTGCATTATCCGCCGATCTTTGGCCAACAGGTCATCCCGGAGTTCTTCGATGCTATGAAAGAATACGGCGTCAAGCAGTGCTTTTACGGCCATTTGCACGGCGGAGCCATCCCATTGGCCTACCAGGGGGAATTTTTTGGAGTGGATTGCCGGTTGATCTCGGCAGATTATCTTAAATTTTGCCCCATAAAGATACGATAATTACCGAAAAACAGTGGCAATTTAGTTTGCTATGTGCTATAATCAATAAGATTTACTGGAATCTAAAATTTTGCTGGAGGACATCATAAATGAAACTGAACGAAACCCAAAAAGTGGACACCAACCTGTACGAACTGAATATCACCGTGGATGGCGAGCAGTATGCTAAGGCGCTGGATGCTTCTTTCAAGAAGAACGCTGCCAAGCTCAATATCCCCGGTTTCCGTAAGGGCAAGGCTCCCAAGAGCATCGTTTACAAGATGGTAGGCGAGAGCTATTTCTATGAGGATGCCATCAATTCCAGCTACGGCGAAGCCTATGAGGAGGCCCTCAAGGAGTCCGGCCTGGAGGCGGTCGCCTATCCAGAAGTGGAGCTGAAGGATGTTGACGGCACCCATTATACCTTTGTCGCCAAGGTTACTGTTAAGCCTGAGGTTACCCTGGGCGAGTACAAGGGCCTGAAGGCCGAGCGCGAGAGTGACAAAGTGACCGATGCCGATGTAGAGACCGAGCTGAACGCCATGGCTGATCGCAATGCCCGTATGGGCGAAGCCCCCGAGGGCGCTAAGGCCGAGATGGGCGATACCGCCGTTATCGATTACGAAGGCTTTGTCGGCGATGTTGCTTTTGAGGGCGGTAAGGGCGAGGACCACCCCCTGTCCCTTGGCTCCGGCCAGTTTATCCCCGGCTTTGAGGAGGGTGTAGTCGGCCATAAGGTCGGCGAGAGCTTTGATGTCAATGTAACCTTCCCCACCGAGTACCACAGCGAAGAGCTGGCTGGTAAGGACGCCACCTTCAAAGTGACTATTAAGGAGCTCAAGCGCAAGGAGCTGCCCACCCTGGACGACGAGTTCGCCAAGGATGTCAGCGAGTTTGATACCCTGGAAGAGCTGAAGAAGGATCTGACCGAAAAGATGGCCGCTGAAAAGAAGGACCAGGCCGACAGCAAGATGGAAAACGATCTGCTGGAGCAGGCCGTCAAGAACATGACCGTGGAGATCCCCACTGTGATGTTTGAAAACAAGGCCCAGGATATGGTCGAAGAGTTCGGCTACCGTCTGCAGACCCAGGGCATGAACATGGATATGTATATGAAGTACACCGGTACCACCCCAGAGGCACTGACCGCTCAGTTTATGCCCCAGGCCGAGGCCCAGGTGCGTACCACCCTGCTGCTGGAGAAGATCGCTGAGGTGGAGAATATCGAGATCACAGAAGAAGATATTAACGGCGAGTATGACCGCATGGTCAAGGACTACGGCATGGAGCTTGATAAGGTCAAGTCCATCGTTCCCGTAGAGGAGATCAAGCGTCAGCTCACCATCCAGAAGGCCGCCAAGGTTATCACCGATAGCGCCGTAGTGACCCAGCTGTAATCTCCTTTGGCAAATTCCCAGTGCTACATACCATAAACGGAGGTGTATGAAAAAATGAGTTTGGTACCAATGGTAATAGAACAGACCAACCGCGGGGAGCGCAGTTATGATATCTTTTCCCGCCTGCTCAATGACCGCATCGTTATGCTCTGTGAGGAGGTAAACGATGCCACAGCCAGTCTGGTGGTAGCGCAGCTTTTGTTCCTGGAGGGCCAGGATCCCGAAAAGGATATCCACCTGTATATCAATAGTCCCGGCGGTTCCATTTCCGCCGGTATGGCCATCTATGATACCATGCAGTATATCAAGTGTGATGTTTCCACCATCTGCATTGGTATGGCGGCTTCCATGGGCGCGTTCCTGCTGTGCGCAGGTGCTCTCGGCAAGCGCCTGGCGCTGCCCAATAGCGAAATCATGATTCATCAGCCGCTGCTGGGTGGGCTGCAGGGTCAGGCCACCGATATCAAGATCCATGCTGACCGCATCATCAAGATCAAGGAAAATCTGAACCGCATTATGGCGGAGCGCTGCCATAAGCCGCTGGAGCAGGTGATGCAGGATACCGAGCGGGATAACTTCATGTCCGCCCAGGAAGCCTGTGATTATGGCCTGATCGACCGTGTCATTGCCCACAGAGAATAAAAGGAGTCCATAATAGCATGGCAAACGATGAGAACAAAAAAATGATGCGCTGCTCCTTTTGCGGCAAACCGCAGGATCGGGTAGCGCGTCTGATCGCAGGCCCGGGCGTATGCATCTGCAATGAATGTGTAGAGATCTGCCGTGCGGTGCTGGAGGATGAGGAGGTTCCGGCCCCCCGGCCCGTAAGAAACGAGCCGCAGGGAGAAGAGCTGAATGTCCCCCGGCCCAAGGAGATCAAAGCTTTCCTGGACGAGTATGTCATCGGGCAGGATGCCGCCAAGCGCGCGCTTTCGGTGGCGGTATATAATCACTATAAGCGTATCTGCTGCGGCGATGGCGATGATGTGGAGCTCGGCAAGAGCAATATTCTGCTGCTGGGTCCCACGGGCGTTGGTAAAACCATGCTGGCGCAGACTTTGGCCAAGGTGCTGGGTGTCCCCTTTGCCATTGCGGATGCCACCACCCTGACCGAAGCCGGTTATGTTGGCGAGGATGTGGAAAACATCCTGCTGCGCCTTTTGCAGGCTGCGGATTTCGATGTGGCCCGGGCCGAGCGCGGCATCATCTACATTGATGAGATCGATAAGATCGCCCGCAAGAGTGAAAATCCCTCCATCACCCGCGATGTCAGCGGCGAGGGCGTTCAGCAGGCACTGCTAAAGATTCTGGAAGGAACCGTTTCCAATGTTCCCCCGCAGGGCGGCCGCAAGCATCCCCAGCAGGAGTTCATCCAGGTGGATACCTCCAATATTCTGTTTATCTGCGGCGGCGCGTTCGATGGTCTGGAAAAGATCATCAGCCGCCGTACCGATAAGTCCTCTCTGGGCTTCGGCGGCACGGTAAAATCCAAAGCCGAGGTGGAAGAGCAGGGCATTTACCGCCAGGTGGAGCCCCATGACCTGGTTAAATACGGCCTGATCCCCGAGTTAGTGGGTCGTATTCCGGTCATCGCTTCGCTGGATGCGTTGGATGAGGAAGCGCTGGTTCGTATCCTGCGGGAGCCTAAAAACGCCCTCATCAAGCAATACAAAAAGCTGTTTGAGATGGATAATATCCAAATCGATTTCGAAGAGGATGCGCTGCGTGCTATCGCCAAAAAGGCGATCGAGCGTAAAACTGGTGCGCGTGGTCTGCGCGGCATCATGGAAGAGCTTTTGGGCAATCTGATGTTTGAAGCGCCTTCCGATGGCACCGTGGCCCATATCGTCATCACGGCGGATATGGTAAACGGTTTGGGGGATGCCATGATCATGCGTGACCCCATGAAGCAGCCCACCCGCCTGCAGCTGCGTCTGCCCGGCACATCGGCACAGAAGCGCCGCCGCGGTGCTGTTTCTTAAATAACATCCGGCTGCATATCCTTGCCCGTGGGGCAGGGAAATGCACCCATGGGATATGACATGAATCGGGGGCTGTACGGGGTCGCGTGATCCCATACCGTCCCTTTATTCAATCGTAACCCTACTTTTATGACCATAGTGAAGGGAGGCAAAAGCTATGGAGAAAAACAAAAAAAATACTGAGATAAAGCCTGTTCGGGTACCGGTATTGGCGCTGCGCGGGCTGGTTCTGTTCCCGCATATGGTGCTGCACTTTGATGTAGGCCGGGAAAAATCGCTGCACGCTTTGAACATGGCGATGAACGGTGACCGCAAGATTTTCCTAGTGGCCCAGATCGATCAAAATGAAGAAAATCCGTCGATGGACGGTTTGTATAAAGTAGGCACAGTGGCGGAGATCCGTCAAATCGTGCGTTCGCAGGGAGAATCACTGCGTGTATTGGTGGAAGGCTGCTACCGCGGCAAGCTCATCGATATGTTCGAGGAAGACCACACCTCGGTCGGTGAGATCCTGCCGTATCCCGCGGCCGGCCGCATTGCGGGCCGCCCCTTCAGCGATGCGCTGGTTCGCACTGTCAAGGACCTCTTCGATGAGTATATCAGCCTGGCGCCCCGGATGCCTAAAGAGATCGTGGATAATATCCTCGATTGTGATGATCCGGCGCTCATTGCAGAATACATAGCGGGGAACATCCCCTTCGAGGTACAGGATAAGCAGCGTCTGCTGGAGCAGAACAGTGCCCGCCGCCGGCTGGAGATCATCGCCCAGCTGCTGGAATCCGAAAATGAGATTTTGGCGCTGGAGGCCGATATTCAGGACCGTGTCAAAGAGGCCATGGACAAAAACCAGCGGGACTACTACCTGCGGGAACAGCTCCGTGTCATCAATGAAGAGCTGGGCGAAGGCGATATGGGCTTCGAGGAGCCGAATGAATTCCGGGAAAAGATCCGCGCCCTGTTGACCACCGATGAAAACAAGGAAAAACTCCTCAAAGAGGTCAGCCATCTGGAAAAAATGCCCCCCAATTCACAGGAAGCGGCGGTTATCCGCGGCTATCTGGAAACCTGCCTAGAGCTGCCCTGGGGCTGCTATACCAAAGATGTGATAGATCTCAAAAAGGCTGCCAAGCTCCTCGATAAGGAGCACTACGGCCTCAAGAAGATCAAGGAGCGTGTACTGGAAGCTCTGGCTGTTCGGGCGCTTGCGCCGGATATCAATGGTCAGATCCTCTGCTTTGTGGGCCCTCCCGGCGTGGGCAAAACCTCCATCGTACGCAGCATCGCGCAGACGATGGGACGCCGCTATGCTCGTATCGCGTTGGGCGGTATCAAAGATGAATCCGAGATCCGCGGTCATCGGAAAACTTATGTAGGCAGTATGCCCGGTCGTATCATCAATGCCATCAAGCAGGCCGGCAGCGCCAATCCCGTGCTGCTGCTGGATGAGGTAGATAAGCTCAGCAATGATTACCGCGGCGATCCTTCCTCCGCCTTGTTGGAGGTACTGGATTCCGAGCAGAACTGCACCTTCCGGGATCATTATATCGAGATGCCGTTCGACCTTTCCCATGTGTTCTTCATCGCCACGGCCAATGACCGCAGTGCCATTCCGCCCGCCCTGCTGGACCGCATGGAGGTCATCGAGCTGCCAAGCTACACCCGGGAAGAAAAGTTCCAAATCGCAAAACGCCATCTGCTGCCCAAGCAGCGGGAACGCCACGGCCTTTCCGTCGGGCAGATTGCCGTGACCGATGGCGCCATCTATGATATCATCGATCACTATACCCGGGAAGCCGGTGTGCGTACCCTGGAGCGCCGTCTGGCCGCCCTTTGCCGCAAGGTCGCTGCCAAGGTGGTATCCGGCGAAGCCACCGAAAAGGTTACCATTAAGGCCGCTGACCTGCCCGATTACCTGGGCCCCCGCTACATCACCGAGGATATCGTCCCCAAGGAGGACAGCATCGGCCTTGTCAATGGGTTGGCCTGGACTGCCGTGGGCGGCGAGCTCCTCCAGGTGGAAACCGCGGTCGTCCCCGGTACCGGCAAAACCATCACCACCGGCTCGCTGGGCAATGTGATGAAGGAATCGGTAACGGCTGCCATCACCTACATCCGTTCTGTCGCGGAGCATTACGAGATCGAAAACACCTTCTACAAGGATAAGGATATCCACATCCATTTCCCGGAGGGCGCGGTCCCCAAGGATGGCCCCTCCGCCGGTATCACCACCTGCACGGCGCTCATTTCGGCACTGGGCAACATCCCCGTTCGGCACGATGTCGCTATGACCGGCGAGATCACGCTGCGGGGCCGGGTACTTGCCATCGGCGGCCTGCGGGAAAAGAGCATGGCAGCCTACAAAAACGGCATCAAGACCGTCATTATCCCGGCCGCCAATGAACCGGACCTTGCCGAAATTGATGATGTCGTCAAAAAAGCCATTCATTTTGTGCCGGTCCACACCATGGAAGAGGTGCTGGAACAGGCACTGGTACAGCTGCCCGGCAGTGTCAAAAAGCGCGGCTATCACGCCGCGGCCGCCGAGCACAAGGAAGCATCCTCGGCGGTACTGTGCCGTTGAGTAAAAGAAAGGGAGGACGCCAACATGAACTTTCATCTGGTGAAATATGAGATGAGCTGCGGCCTGGCCAACCAGCTGCCGCAAAGCACCCTGCCGGAGGTCGTCTTTGCGGGGCGCAGCAATGTGGGCAAGTCCTCCCTTATCAATAAGATCTTCAACCAAAAGCAGCTGGCGCGTGTCAGCGCCACCCCCGGCAAAACCGCCACCATCAACTTTTTCCGCTGTGGCGATGTTGCCCGCTTTGCAGATCTGCCCGGCTACGGTTATGCCAAGGTCAGCGATAGCGAACGCCGCCGCTGGTCCGGCCTCATCGAGGGCTACTTTCATCAGGACCGGGACATTCGGCTGGTGCTGTCCCTTCTTGATATCCGCCATGCCCCCAGCGCTGATGACCTCACCATGCTGGATTTCCTCATTGATAGTGAGCTACCCTTCGCGGTGGTGCTTACCAAGACCGATAAGCTGACCAATAATCAGCTTCGGACCCGGCTGGAGGAGATCCGTACTGAGATCCCCTGCGGCGATCAGGTCACGCTGTTCCTGGTGTCCTCCATGAACGGAAAGGGGATAGAGGGACTGCGGCAGACCATCGAAAGCGTAGTGGAAAGCGAATAACCTTTACACACAAGAATTTCAGGCGAAACCAGGTGTTTCGCCTGTTTTCTTTTGCAAATACGGTTGACTTTTGCCGGATAGTGATTATAATAAACAGGTATGCCAAAGTAAGAAAAGTGAGAAAAGTGGGAAGAAAGGAGCGCCGCTATGCCAAAGGGAAAGCACATTCTCAGCGGTATGCCAAAGGGCAAGCATGTGTTTGGCACGGTCAAAATCGGCGATAAAGGCCAGATCGTGATCCCCAAGGAAGCCCGGCAGGTTTTTGGACTCAGCCCCGGGGATAGCCTGCTGGTGTTGGGCGATGAGGAAAACGGCATTGTTCTGGCCCGGGCCGAGGTGCTGAATCATGTCGCCATGGAGATACTAGGCAAAGTCAATTCGCCCCAAAAGGATGAAAGAGAATAAGGAGTAACAACAATGGATACACAGAAGATTTATCATGAAATGGGCATCAGCAGTGCGGTGCTGGCGTTTTGCTGCTCTGCGGAAGAGAAGCTCAAGCCCCGCTTTGCCGCGATCGATGCCATCGCGGAATACAACCAGGCCAAGGTCGTGGCCGCCATGCAGAAAAACCGTGTCAGCGCGGAGTGCTTTGCGGCCTCCACCGGCTATGGCTATAATGATATCGGCCGTGAAGCGTTGGAAAAAGTCTATGCCGATACCTTCCACACCGAAGCCGCATTGGTTCGCCCGCAGATCACCTGCGGCACCCATGCGCTGGCGTTGGCGCTGGCCGCCAATCTTCGCCCCGGCGATGAGCTTTACTCTCCGGTCGGCCGTCCCTACGATACCCTCGAGGAAGTTATTGGCATCCGTCCCTGCAAGGGCTCCCTGGCCGAGTTCGGCATCACCTACCGGGAGACCGAACTGCTGCCGGATGGCACCTTCGATTATGAAAATATCCGTAAATCAATCAACGAAAAAACCAAGCTGGTCACCATTCAGCGCTCCAAGGGCTATGCCACACGCCCCACCTTCTCGGTCCAGCAGATCGGCGAGCTGATCCGCTTTGTCAAGGAACTCAAGCCCGGCGTCATCTGCATGGTGGATAACTGCTACGGCGAGTTCACCGAGATCATCGAACCCAGCGATGTCGGCGCCGATATGATCGTCGGTTCCCTCATCAAAAATCCCGGCGGCGGCCTGGCTCCCACCGGCGGCTATATCTGCGGCACCCAGGAGTGCGTCGATCAGTGCGCCTACCGCCTGACTGCCCCCGGCCTGGGCGCGGAGCTGGGCGCCACCCTTGGACTGATGCAGTCCTTCTTCCAGGGCTTCTTCCTGGCGCCCACCGTCACCGCCTCCGCGGTAAAGGGAGCGATCTTCGCCGCTGGTGTGTACGAAAAACTTGGCTACCGCTGCGTGCCTTCCTCCGCCGAGACTCGTCACGATATCATCCAGGCCATCGAGCTGCGCAGCAAGGAGGCCATGGTTGCCTTCTGTAAGGGCGTGCAGAGCGCTGCCCCGGTGGATAGCTATGTCACCCCGGAGCCGTACCCCATGCCCGGCTACGATTCCGAGGTCATCATGGCTGCTGGCGCCTTTGTGCAGGGTTCCTCCATCGAACTTTCCGCCGATGGTCCCATCCGTGAGCCGTATGCCATCTATTATCAGGGCGGCCTTACCTGGGCACATGCCAAATTGGGCATTCTTATGTCGCTGCAAAAAATGTGTGATGCCGGTCTGATCACCCTGCCGGAAGCATAATGGAGGAGAAACTATGAAACAAAAACTGAAAAACCTTTGGAACTACTTTACCACCTACGAAAAGATTTGGTTCATCAGCATCACGGTGCTGGCCTTTGTGTTCGCTATCATCTTCCCGGAGGAGGACTTCGGCGGTGTCAACGGCAAGGTCATCATGGCGCTGTATTTGCTGGATATTTTCCTCAATATTACCTGTGAGCTGCTCATTTCCAAGCAGAGCAAGTGGAATTTCATTGTTTCACTGGGCGTGGAGATCACCGAGATCCTTATCTGCGTGGTGCTTTCCTACCGCTTCGCCACTATGGCCACCACGCTGTTCTTCTGGATCCCCATTGATATCATCAGCTTTATCAATTGGAACCGTCACAAGGACCGGGAGCAGGAAGAACTCACCGAGGTCCGCCGCCTGACGGGAAAGCAGGAGGTTCTTGTACTCACCGGCATTGTTCTGTGGACGGTGGTGGTAGGCTATTTCCTCACCACGCTGGAAATCGAGGGCCTGCTTTCCTCCACGCCTACACTGGAAACCATCGTCTGCTACCTGGATGCCTGCGCCAGTGCGGTCGGCATCGCCAATGGTGTGTTCATCCTGCTGCGTTACCGTGAACAGTGGATCGCCTGGTATATCTGCGCCCTGCTGGAGGCTGCCATCAATATCATCTCCGGCCAGTGGGTGCTGCTGGTGCTCAAGGCGGGCTACCTCACCAATACCACCTACGGCTACATCAAGTGGACGCAGTACATCAAGGCCCACCCCAAACAGCCTGCGGCACTGGAACCGGACCGGGCCGATAACCTTGTTTAAGTTTTTTCCTATCTATACGCGTACGCGCGCTACATACGCGTGCGTGTGCGCGCATAATATAGGGTCACACGGTTGTGCATGGGCTGTATGCGCTTAGCGCGCCTAAGACAAGGTTGGTTTTTTCATCACAGCCGGAAAAAAATTTCACCCCCGTTTTTCCCTTGGGAAAAGCGGGGGATCATTCTGTCAAAAATTTTTTTCAGAAAAGGGCTTGACATTTCCCAAAAAATTTGTACGATAGAACATACTTGCGAAAAAAAGAGGAGGAAATTATGCGAAATAAGCTCTTTGGGAGCCGGGAGTTCTACCATCGGGTGCTGGCTATCAGTGTGCCGATCATGGTGCAGAATGCAATTACAAATTTTGTAAGCCTACTGGATAATGTTATGATCGGCCGGGTAGGCACTGTGGAAATGTCCGGTGTAGCCATTGCCAATCAGCTGCTGTTTGTTTTTAATATGCTGGTTTTCGGCGCCATAGCCGGTGCCGGCATTTTCGGTGCGCAGTTTTTTGGCAACCGGGATATGGACGGTGTCCGCCATACCCTCCGCTTTAAGCTCATGATCTGTCTGGTTTTGGCCGCAGCCTGCATCGGTATCTTTACCGCCTTCGGTCCCCAGCTCATCAATCTCTACCTGAAAGGCGAGGGCGCCGTGGAAGATGCCGAAGCCTCCCTGCGCTATGGCTTGCAGTACATCAAGGTGATGTACATCGGGATGCTGCCCTATGCCATTACGCAGGCCTACGCGGGCACGCTGCGAGAAACTGGGGAAACCCTGCTGCCTATGAAAGCGGGCATTGTGGCGGTGCTGGTCAACCTTACCTTCAACTATATCTTGATTTTTGGCCACTTTGGGGCCCCGCGCATGGGGGTAGTGGGTGCTGCCATTGCTACCGTGCTTTCCCGCTTTGTGGAACTGGCCATAGTAGTAAGCTGGGCCCACCGGCACGCCGTGCGGTTCCCGTATATTACCGGGCTGTACCGTTCGCTGCATATTCCCGGCCGCCTGTTCCGGGATATTCTGCGGAGAGGGACCCCCCTGCTGGTGAATGAGGGCCTGTGGGCCGCCGGTATGGCCATGCTGAATCAGTGCTACTCCCTGCGGAGCCTGGATGTGGTAGCGGCCACCAACATAAGCAGCACCATATGGAACCTGTTTGCCTGCGTTTACCTGGCGCTGGGCAGTGCCATCAGCATTATGGTGGGGCAGGAGCTGGGTGCCGGGGACTTTGAGAAGGCAAAGGTGACAGCCCGGCAGACGACCGCCTTTTCGGTGGCAATTTCTATTGGCGTGGGGCTGCTGATGGCCTTTGTGGGGACCTACTTCCCGCTGATCTACCGCACCACCGACACCGTCCGGCATCTGGCCACCAATTTCATCCGCATCGGCGCCTGCCTGATGCCCTTTACCGCCATGACCAATGCCCTGTACTTTACCCTGCGGGCCGGCGGCAAAACGATGGTCACCTTCCTGTTCGACAGCGCTTTTGTGTGGCTGATCAATATTCCGGTGGCTTATGTGCTTAGCCGGTATACGGCCATGCCCATTCTGCTGCTGTATGCCTGCTGCCAAAGCCTGGAGATCATCAAGTGCATCATCGGCACCGTGATGGTGAAGAAGGGAATTTGGATCAATAACATCGTAGCGGATAAAAAGGGCGAGGTATAGCCCATAGTCTATGATTCCCCGGAGCAGAGATGCTCCGGGGAGTTTTTTCATTAGGGCGAGGGCGGATTTGATTTTCTTTTTACATATGCGGCGTTTTGCTTTTTACACAGCGGCAGTAAGATGAAGACGCTGAAGGAAATAAAGAACATGAAAAAAAGAAAGGAAACACGACTATGAAAAAGTACATTGCAATTCTTATGGCGATCGCCTGTGCTGCCGCCCTGCTGCTGACCGGCTGCGGACAGAACAATGATCCTCAGCCCGATCCTCAGCCCTCCGGGCTGACCGGCTCGGTTGCCACTGATGGCTCTACCTCGATGCAGAAGGTCATCAATACATTGGGCGAAGCCTTTATGAATGAAAACAAGGGTATCACATTTACCTACAATCCCACCGGTTCCGGCTCCGGCATCAAGGCCGTACAGGAAGGCCGCTGCGATATCGGCCTTTCCAGCCGGGCGCTGAAGGCGGAGGAAAAGGAGGCCGGCTTGAAGGAGACCGTTCTGGCCTATGATGGCATCGCCATTATTGTAAACCCGGAAAACCCCGTAAGCGACCTGACCCTGGAGCAGATCGCCGATATCTACACCGGCAGGATCACCAACTGGAAGGACCTTGGTGGCAATGACGCCGAGATCGTTCTCATCGGCCGCGAGGCCGGCAGTGGCACCCGCGATGGCTTTGAGATCATCACCGGCACCACCGATGCCTGCCAGTATCGTCAGGAACTGACCTCCACCGGCGATGTTATCACCACTGTGGCCCAGAACCCCGATGCCATCGGCTATGCTTCTCTGGCTTCCATTAAGGACACCGTGAAGGCCCTTTCCGTTGGCGGTATAGTACCTACCGAGGACAGTGTAAAGGACGGCAGCTACGCCATCCAGCGCCCTTTTGTACTGGTGACCGTAGAGGGCAGGGCCCTAAGCGAGTGCGCACAGAAATTCTTTGAGTACATCACTTCTTCCGAGGCAGCGAGTCTGATCTCAGCTGCCGGGGTGGTAGCCGCCAACTAAAGTGTTTATGGAGAAGGACGGCGGCAATAGCGGCCGTCCTTTTCCGTGGAGGGAGCAATGAAGAAAACCGGCGAGTTTATAGTCCATGTGATCTTCTTCCTGCTGGGGCTTATCACGGTGGGATGCGTGCTGCTGATCAGCGGGTACCTGGTGGTTTCCGGCATCCCGGCGATTCGGGAGATCGGGCTATGGAACTTTTTATTCGGGAAGGTGTGGGCTTCCACCGCGGCGGAGCCAAAATTCGGCATTCTGCCGTTTATCCTGACCAGCGTATACGGTACGGCAGGGGCGATCCTGCTGGGGGTGCCGGTGGGCTTTTTGACAGCGGTGTACCTGGCCAAGCTGGCCCCGCCCAGGGTGAAAAGCATGATGCAATCGGCGGTGAGCTTGCTGGCGGGGATCCCTTCGGTGGTGTACGGTCTGGTGGGTATGATGGTACTGGTGCCGGGCATCCGGAAGGTATTCCATGTGCCGGATGGTGCGAGTCTTCTGGCGGCAATCATTGTGCTGGCGATTATGATACTGCCATCCATCATCAAGGTTACTGTCACGGCGCTGGAGGCGGTGCCCGCGGAATATGAGAATGCCTCCCTGGCGCTGGGGGCGACACCCATAGAAACATATTTCCGTGTATCGGTACCGGCGGCCAAAAGCGGCATAGCGGCTGCTGTGGTGCTGGGCGTGGGACGGGCCATTGGTGAAGCGATGGCGGTGATGATGGTTTCCGGCAACGCGACTAGCCGGATGCCGAGCCTATTTGAGAGCGTGCGCTTTTTGACTACGGCAGTGGCCAGCGAGATGTCCTATTCCTCCGGCTTGCAGCAGCAGGCGCTCTTTTCCATAGCGTTGGTGTTGTTCCTGTTTATCATGCTTATCAATGCCGGGCTGAACCTGATGCTGAAGCGGAACAAGGAGGGCTGACAGAATGAAGCAACGACTGAGCGGTAAGCGGCGCGCCTATGCCATGACCATGAAGATCCTGATGGGGATAGCGGCGGGCATGACGGCAGCGCTGGTACTATTTTTGATTATTTATGTACTGAGTAAGGGCTTGCCCAATTTGAGCTGGCAGCTGCTTTCCACCGCGCCCAGCTACCTGAGCGGGACCATCGGTATTTGGCCGGATATTCTGAATACCCTGTATATCGTGCTGGCGACCATTCTCATCGTGGTGCCGCTGGGTGTCGGGGCGGCAATCTACCTGACCGAATATGCCGCGGGGAGTCGCATAGTGGCGGTGATAGAATACGCGGCTGAAACGCTTTCAGGGATCCCGTCCATTATCTACGGGCTGGTGGGAATGCTGTTTTTCTGCGAGTTCTTCTGGATGCAGACCTCCCTTATCGCGGGGGCCTTGACCCTTGTTATTATGAATCTTCCCACGGTGATGCGCACCACGCAGGAGAGCTTGAAAACGGTGCCCCAGAGCTACCGGGAGGGCGCTTTCGGCCTGGGGGCAGGCAAGTGGCGGGTGATCCGTACCGTAGTGATGCCGGGCTGTGTGGATGGTGTTATCACCGGGTGTATTCTTTCGGTCGGGCGCATTTTGGGAGAATCAGCGGCGCTGCTTTTCACGGCCGGGTTTGGACATGTGCTGAATGATTTCTTTACCGCAATTACAAAACCCGGTGCGACCTTAACCGTGGCGCTGTATTTCTATGCCAAGGAGGACGGCGAATTTGGGGTGGCCTTTGCCATTGCCTCGATTTTGATGGCGATGACGCTGTTGCTAAATATCGCGGCCGGAGTGGTGACAAAGCGCTTTGGAAGGGAGAAGAACAATGGGTGATATCATAAGCGTGCAGGACTTGAACCTGTGGTATGGGAACCATCAGGCGCTGCACCATATCAATATGGAGATACCGGAAAAGAGTATTACGGCCTTTATTGGGCCCTCCGGCTGCGGAAAATCCACCCTATTAAAAACGCTGAACCGCATGAATGACCTTGTAAAGGGAGTACGCATTACAGGCAATGTGTTCTATCTGGGGCAGGATATTTACGCGCCTGAGGTAGAGGTAAGCGAGCTGCGGCGGCAGATCGGCATGGTATTCCAGAAGCCGAATCCTTTTCCGATGAGCATATACGATAATGTGGCCTACGGCCCCAAGACACATGGCATCCGCAAGAAAGCGGAGCTGGATGATATCGTGGAGCGCTCGCTGCGGGATGCCGCCATATGGGACGAGGTAAAAGACCGCCTGCGGAAGAATGCCCTGGGACTTTCCGGCGGTCAGCAGCAGCGGCTGTGCATTGCGCGGGCGCTGGCGGTGGAACCGAATGTGCTGCTGATGGATGAGCCGACCAGTGCGCTGGATCCCATTTCCACCTCCAAGATAGAGGAGCTGGCGATGGAGCTGAAGGAGAAGTACACCATCGTTATCGTGACCCATAATATGCAGCAGGCGGTCCGTATTTCGGATCAGACGGCCTTCTTCCTGCTGGGTGATCTGATAGAGTACGGTAATACCGAGCAGTTGTTCTCTCAGCCCAAGGAAAAGAAGACAGAGGATTATATTACGGGGAGGTTCGGATAATGAGAAGTCACTTTGATGAACAGCTGGCCCAGCTGAGCCGGGAACTGACCGAAATGGGCGCCCTGTGCGAGGAGGTCATTGCGCTTTCCGCCAAGGCCCTAACCGACGGCGACAAAGCGCTGGCCGCGCGGGTGGCGCCACTGGATGCCGAGATCGACCAGAAGGAGCGCGATATTGAGAGTCTATGTCTGAAATTACTGCTCCAGCAGCAGCCGGTCGCGCGGGACCTGCGGCAGATCTCCGCCGCGTTAAAGATGATCACCGATATGGAACGCATTGGCGACCAGGCGGAGGATATCGCGGAGATCATTACCTATATGGACTGTGAGTGCGCCAACAGCACCCTGTTGCGGGAGATGGCCAAGGACACCATTAAGATGGTGACCGAAAGCGTGGATGCCTATGTGCGGCGGGATACCGAGCGGGCAAAGCTGGTCATTGCGGAGGATGATATAGTGGATGACTACTTTGCGAAGGTGAAGAAGGAGCTGATAGCGCAGATAGCGGAAAACCCGGCCGACGGGGAGCAGACCCTGGATTTTTTGATGATCGCCAAGTACTTTGAGCGGATCGGCGACCACGCCGTGAATAATGCGGAATGGGTTATTTTCTCGGTGACGGGAGTACATAAAAACAGTGAGATTCCGTAAAAGATATCATTATAGACCGGCTGGTGCCTTGCAAAGGGGGTGTCGGCCGGTTTTTCTATTATGGATGTTGGTGCTGGGGGAGCCGACTGCTTTATTGTTTTTTTGCGGCCATAAGATCCAGCGGGTTTTTGATAACCTACTGCGTAATGCTGTGCTTTATAGCTACCCAGACACCGAAATTGCCATAACGGCGGAGGTGCGGGGAAGTAACGCGGTGATCTGCTTTAGGAACCACGGCGATACCATACCAGAGGAGAAGTTTGCCCGTATCTTTGAGCAGTTCTACCGGCTGGATGCTGCAAGGAGCAGCAGCGGCGGTGTTGGGCTGGGCCTGGCCATTGCCCGGCAGATAGTGGAGCTGCACGGCGGTGCGATAGAGGCAAGGAGCGCGAAGGATATGATTGAATTTACGGTGAAGCTGCCGCTTTCGTAGGAAAATTGTAAGAATTTGCACGGAGAAAAAGAGGAAACCTGTGCGGAGGAACAAATAAATAAAACTCCTGTTTTTGATACCATGAAGGTACACAAAAGCAGGAGATTTTATTTTTACAGACAGAAAAGCGAGGGACGGACAGTATGGAACGGAAAAGAATACCGGCATTGATGGAATGCGCCTGGCCGCGGCGGTTTTGGTCATTACCTGCCACACCTCGCCATTGGCCGGAGTTAGTGTGATGGGGGATCTCCTAACACGGATCGTGGCCCGGGTGGCAATTCCGTTTTACTTTATGGCGACAGGCCTTTTTACGCTTTCCCAGTATCACTGTGATAATAGACGGCTGAAGGGATTCATGAAAAAGATCGGCACCATCTACGCGGCGGCCGTTCTGCTGTATCTTCCGCTTAATATCTATCAAGATTACTTTAACCGGCCCAATTTGTTGCCAAAATTACTGAGGGGTCTTGTATTTGATGGGATGGTATATCATCTGTGGCATCTCCCGGCGGCTATGCTGGGACTGGCGATTGTCTGGCGGCTGGTGGAAAAGCTTGATTATCCCAAAGGGTTGGCGGTGGCCGCGGTCTTGTACCTGGTTGGGTTATTCGGGGATAGCTACTATGGCATAGTGGGAAGACTGCCAGTGGTTAAGAAATTTTATGATCTGCTGTTCCAGCTCTTTGATTATACCAGAAATGGTATCTTCTTTGCGCCCATCTTCTTGATGCTCGGCGGGTATATGGCCGAACAAAAGCCCCGGCTAACAAAGTGGTGGAACTGGGCCGGGTTTGCCAGCGGCGTTGTGCTGATGCTTACCGAGGGTATGCTGCTGCACCAATATGTAATTCCCAGGCATGACAGTGTGTGCCTAATACTTCCGATCTGTATGGTGTTCCTTTTCCGGGGGCTATTGCGTTTTAGAGGAAGAGAGGTACGGGGACTGCGCACCGCCGCACGGGTCATCTATCTTGTGCACCCCATGGTGATAGTGGCGAAGATAACACATCTGGAAGCGCTGCTGGTGAAGAGCAATCTGGTTTATTTTGTGGCGGTGTGCGTGATATCATTTTTATTTGGCTTTGCGGTGGCTGCGCTGTGGTGGCGCTTTGCTGTAAAGCAAAAACACCTTGCAGAAACAGAGCATGCCTATATTGAGCTGGACCTGGCGAGCCTTGCCTACAATGCCGCCATATTGCAGGCGGCTATGCCGCAGGGCAGTGAGCTGATGGTCGTGGTGAAGGCCAATGCCTACGGCCACGGGGATTATGAAATTTCGACACATCTGGAGAAAAACGGTGTAAAGGCATTTGCGGTCGCGACGATCGAGGAGGGGATCCGCCTGCGGTGCTATGGGATCCGGGGGATGATCCTCATTTTGGGATATACCGATATCCACCGGGCGAAAGAGCTGAAACAATATGCACATCTAAAGCAGCTATGGGCTGCTGAATTATCCTGAATTGCGATGTGACTATGTACGGGTGGGGCACTCTATATGGGGTTAACAGTGCGCCGGAGGAGCAAACCGCCTTGCAGCTGGATCTGCGGCCGGTGCTTGCCCTAAAGGCAAGAGTGGCATTGATAAGAGATGTACCCAAAGGGGAGTATACCGGCTATGGACGAGCCTTCCGAACCAAACGGGACAGCCGGATCGCGATTCTGCCGATTGGCTATGCCGATGGCCTGCCGAGGAGTTTATCCGATGGGAGAGCGTATGTGCAGATCGGAGAATTTACAGCTCCCATTGTTGGGCGCATCTGTATGGACCAGCTTGCGGTGGATATTACCGATGCACCTGGGGCTGCTGTCGGAGATATTGCTACGCTGGTCGATAACAGGAAAGACAGCCGGATTTCTGCCCCTCGTATTGCAGAGCAAGCAGGAAGCATCAGCAATGAGCTGCTGAGCCGTATGGGAAGCCGCTTGCCCATTGCGATAAAAGAATGACGAAGAAAGAGACAGCCGGTACATTGCCCTAATGGGGCAGTGTGCCGGCTGTCTTGATTCAGTTTTGCTGTTTGATTTCCAGTGGGAGCAGAGGATAATGGGTGAGGGTGCTGCCCTGCAAATCGGTGCGGTGCATATCTACGGCGGTAATCTGCGGGTTGCCGTAGGTGGTGTAGTAGTAGATGCCGCGGGTGGCATTGCAGCAGGAGGTATAAATAGTGATCTCATACTGGCCGGGGGCCACCTCACAGCAGCCGCGCACCTGCTCCACGCTGCCAAGGATGCGGAAGAACTGACCGACACTTTCTGTCTCATCCTCGCCGCTTACCGAGTTCATGCGAGTGAAAGCGGCCCGTACAAAGCGGGAATCGGAGGACAGATCGCCGGGCAGGCCTTTGGCACCCATGCCACGGCTGTAGCAGGGCAGCTCCACCCCGGGGGCAAAGGTATTCTGCGGCTGGCGGGGAGAAAGGCCCCGATAGCGGTTCAGAATGGCCATCTGCTGCGGGAAAGGGGGATTATTGGTGAGGATGCCGACGGGATCATCGTAAATGTGCAGCCCATCCGCCATGCTCTCCACCACAATGGCGCCGGAGGCATCGGCGATGAGCCAGTGCAGGGAAGCGGGCGGCAGAGTCTCACTGAAGGGGGTGCCGGTCAGATTCATGCCGGTCAGGGCGGCGCGGGCTTCCCGCAGATCGGCGCAATGGGCCAAGATCCAGGGGATGAATTCAAACTGGGCGATATTTTCCTTTCCCTCGCAGGGGGCGGCATAGGCGGCATTGCCAACAAAATTGAGCCCGGCCATGCCAAGACCTTTCTCATTGATGGCATCATAGTAGAGGGGGTAACCATTGGCCACATACGCCATGCCGATGATGGCGTAGTGTTCGTTCATGCTGCCGGTATGGCGGAAAGAAAGCGGAAAGCGGCGGGGCGTAATGGTTACTTCGCTGGGGTAGGAAAATTCATAATCCAAAGTACGGCCAAAATAAAAATCATGGGTTTGATAGGTGGCGGCGGTACACATTTTAGCAGCTCCTTTTGCGCAGAATGATGGATTTGACGGTAGGAAAAATCCACGGACTGTGGTACAATGTTATTATAGCACCAAGCCCCCCTAATATATCAGATTGCGGTGAATTTTACAAGGAACCCGGAAAGGATGACAGCGATGATGGAAAAGTATGAGATGCGGCGGCAGATCGGCCCCAGCATCTGCGATGCCAGCGGGAAGCTGAGCCACGCTGAGGCCTTTGGGCTGTTTATGGATATCGCTTCCTTCCACGCGGAGCAGATCGGCGTGGGACTGGGCGCGATGGCCCAAAAGGATCTTTTTTGGCTGACAGTAAAGACACAGGTGAATTTTATCCGGCGGCCACGGATGCTGCAGAATGTAACGCTGGAAACCTGGCCGGAGCAGCCGGATAAGATGCGCGGTAACCGCAGCTACATTATGCGCTGCGGAGAGGATACGGTCTTGACCGGCAAGACGGAATGGGCGGTTATTAATACTGCGACCCACAAACTGGTGCCGCTGGAGGGAATTTATCCGGCGGAGCTGCGTTTTGAAAATGGGACAGCGGCACCAGAGCCTTTTGCCCGGATCGCGGACCATTTTGAAGGAATAGCGCCCTATGCCGAATATCGGGTACGCTCCACGGATATTGATGTGGGCGGCCACATGAATAACACAGCCTATGTGCGAATGATTATGGGCAGTCTTTCCAACGAGGAGCGCAAGGCTCTGCCCATTCGGCGGATGGATGTCATCTTCCGGGCCTCCTGCTACGAAGGAGATGTGCTGAGCTTCCGCCGCAAAGAGACGGAGGATGGGCTGGATATCCGGGTTTCCCGTGGGGAAGAGACGGTTCTGCTGGTACGCATCCAGTAAAAATGAGCACCGGAAAGAAAAACCGGTGCTTTTTTGCTATTCTCTATTGACTCTACAATAGATGTAGAATTTATAATAAAGTATAGCAAAAACAAATTTTTTGTAGGCCCTGTATGGCTTGGCCGACCTTTTTATTATCGGTCGGTATGAGGACGATGCCAGCACCACCGCGGTGTCCATCGGTTCGCAGGTGATGCATATGCTCACGGTCATGACCGCGGGGCTTGTAATGGGAGCCACGGCCGGCATTGGGCGGGCTGTGGGCGGCAGTTTTCCTGGGAAAAGTAGGAATCGGCCTTTCGAGGGAACACTTGCAGTAGGGGAAATATTTCCCATGCGACCGTATCTTTTTGGTGCTGGATGAGGAGGACAACTATAATGGGGAGGTGCAGCAGCTGCCGCAGGCACTGTGTGTTCGGATTCGCTCCGGGGCAGCCATGCCCAGGCACCGGAGCAATATGAGAAGCTGACCGCCTACATTGCGACGCATCAAATGGAGGTGGCTGGTTTTTCCCGGGAAATTACAATGATTGATTATGGGCTGACCAACGATCTGCAAAAGTTTGTCACCGAGATCAGTATTCCAGTGAGAATGCAATAAAAAGACCGGCCGAGGTTCCAACGGAATCCTGGCCAGTCTTGCTATATCATTGTTTTGTGAATAGGCCAACCGTCTCAACTTGTGTATCGTTGTCCAAACTTATTTCCATATCTTCCTCTATGA
>ERZ772875.789-NODE-789-length-34141-cov-4.909142_pt1 | contig 34141 bp, 22 predicted proteins | sample MGYA00580585_ERZ772875 | MGnify/ENA primary metagenome ERZ772875 (study PRJEB29015, sample SAMEA2737736) | human gut metagenome | biome: human gut; feature: human-associated habitat; material: faeces | place: China | collected 2012 ... | reverse complement strand
GGAGTGATCAAAGCTGGAATATTTTATCTTATAAAATTCTGCACGGTGTCCAGAAAATTCATGTGCCTATGCGTTTGCAGATGTGGTATGCCTCCGAATGGATGAGGATGTTATCTGTCTGGCACGACAAGAGTTTTCTTTTGTACTTTTTAGGGAAACTTATCATTTAGCATTCTCGTTAAAAGAGGAAAAACCTGGTTCTACACAAATCAGGGGAAGGTGAAGTATGTGTAGTTCGTTCTGAGAATCGGTGACAAAAAGGGATATGCACGCAAGTGGATAAACAGGGGAGGTAAGGCTGATTCGGAAATTGTTAAATAATTAATGAAAATCAATATTATGGCAGAGAAGTTTGGATATGTAACACAGGTGATCGGACCTGTTGTGGATGTCATTTTTGAAAAGGACGGAGAGGATTTGCCTCCTATTTATGAAGCCTTACGGATAGAACGGGATAATGGCGAAAAATTGATTATCGAGGTTGAACAGCATATCGGAGAAGATACTGTCCGTTGTGTTGCGATGGATACGACCGATGGGTTGCGCAGGGGCATGAAAGCCTGGGATTTGGGACGTACACTGACGATGCCGGTGGGAAAACAAATCAAGGGACGGTTATTGAATGTCACCGGAGATGCTATCGATAAATTGGGAAAACTGGATTATACCGATACGTTATCTATTCATCGGGAACCGCCGAGATTCGAAGATTTAACGACGACTCAGGAGCTTTTGCTGACCGGTATCAAAGTGATCGATTTATTGGCTCCCTATTCCAAAGGAGGAAAAATCGGTTTGTTCGGTGGGGCCGGAGTCGGGAAAACGGTGCTGATCATGGAATTGATCAATAACATTGCCAAAGGGCATAATGGATATTCCGTGTTTGCCGGAGTCGGTGAACGGACTCGTGAAGGAAACGATTTGCTGAGGGAAATGATCGAATCGGGAGTCGTGAAATACGGTGAACGTTTTCAGGAAGAGATGAATGAAGGGAAATGGGACGTGAAAAGCGTGGATATGGAACAGGTGAGTCAGTCACAAGCTACCCTGGTGTTCGGACAGATGAACGAGCCCCCCGGAGCACGTTTACGGGTGGCCTTGTCGGGACTGACAGTAGCCGAGTCTTTCCGGGATTCTAACGAAGGAGGAAAGGAAATCCTGTTTTTTATCGATAATATTTTCCGGTTTACTCAGGCGGGTTCGGAAGTGTCGGCCTTGTTGGGACGTATGCCTTCGGCTGTTGGATATCAGCCGACACTGGCTTCTGAGATGGGAAAGTTACAGGAGCGGATCGCTTCTACTAAATATGGTTCTATCACTTCGGTACAGGCTATTTATGTGCCTGCCGACGACTTGACGGATCCCGCACCGGCAACGACTTTCAATTTCCTGGATGCGACAACCGTACTGAGCCGGAAGATTACCGAGCTGGGTATTTATCCTGCAGTAGATCCGCTGGAATCTTCTTCCCGTATCCTCGATCCGAATATTGTCGGGGAGGAACATTATAATACGGCCCAGCAGGTCATCGAATTGCTGCAGCATTATCAGGAATTGCAGGATATTATTGCAATTCTCGGTGTGGATGAACTTTCGGATAGTGATAAATTGGTGGTAAACCGTGCCCGGCGTGCTCAGCGTTATCTTTCACAACCGTTTCATGTGGCAGAACAATTTACCGGATTGCAGGGAGTTATGGTCCCCCTCGAAGAAACGATCCGGGGTTTTAAAATGATTCTCAGCGGAGAAATGGACGAATATCCCGAGCAGGCCTTTATGAATGCCGGAACCATCGAGGATGTGATCGAAAAAGGAAAGAAGATGATGAAAGAGGCGGCAAAGTAAAAGGTAAAAAGCTAAAAGGCTAAAGGTTATGGGCAGGTTATAGGCGGGAAGAAAGCGAAGAACTGGAGACTTGTTAGGTTGGAAATTTGTAATTTGTATAACTATGAGACTGGAAATAATATCTGCAGAAAAAGTGTTGTTTAAAGGGAATGTACAACGGGTGACTTTACCCGGTTCCCTGGGTACTTTTACTATCTTGGAACAACATGCCCCCCTGATTTCCACACTCACGCATGGAAATGTGGTTTATGATACAGGAGGAGGAGAAAAGCAACTGACGATCGATTCGGGAGTTGTCGAAGTATTGGATAATCGGATTGTCGTTTGTATTAATTAGCCGGTAACACTTGTAATTTCTGAAACGAAGTAAAATATGAAATTATCAAGGTGCAGAAGCTGACTCGTATAGCTATTGTACGACAGCTCTGCGGGCAATGCAATGCCGCCGCGACGCTTGCGGCGGCTTTATTTTGAAAGATGTTTCTCTTTTCTAGCGCCGAAGGATGCCGTCAGCGAAGGCGTAGAGATTTGCAAGCTCGTCTAAAGCCTGCTGGCGTGTCCGCTGAACGGTTCTGGGGGTCAGATCCATACTCGCCGCGATCTCGCTCCACGATTGCTGCTCAAAATAGTGCTTTCGGATGACGTCCTGCTGCCGCTTGTCCAGAAGCCCGATGTAATGCAAAAGTCGGTCTCTCTCATGGCATAATGCAGTGTATCTGCTTATCAGCTCGCCGACGGCTTCTTTGTTCAGCTGTGCGGCGATGTGCTGATAGGAAAGCGCGATGCCGGGGACGTCTTTGGGGTATAGATTCGTTTGGCTGCTGTCTGCATCGCGGGTTTGGAACGTCATGGCTTCGATCAGCTCGGTTGGCGAGACTTGCTTGGCGTGCTGGAGCTCGTACCGCAGAAGCTCAATTTGCTGCTCCTTTTTCCGGTAGCTTTCCAGTCGTTCCAACACTTCGTTCAAATATTTGTTATCCATATTTATCCCTCCAAAACCAAAGAGATCGACCGCGCAAAATATGGGCATATATAAAAACAGATGCTGCATACGGTGCTGCAGCATCTGTTTTCGTTTTTTCCTATGTTAAGAATACCATAGTGATTTGCGACAAATCAAGTGCGTTGGAAAGGAATAGTTGTGAAAAAAGTGCGACAAAAAAGCGACATGAAAGTCGTGCTTATCCACGCTGTGGGTAAAGCGTGGTGAGTTAGAAAATCAGTAGTAATGAATGTTGGAGGTAGAGGTGATACTCTCCACAAGACTACCGCTGCTGTTGTAAATATCTGCGCTCAGTACCGCTTTGTAGTAATGACCAGACATGACGTAATAGCTCTTTTCAAGCGCTAACGCGAGCGAGCCACTGGTATCCCAGGATTTTACGTAATCCCAGCTTTTTTTATCCGTGCTTTTATACAGGGTGACAGTCATTTCAGCGGTAACGCCGCTCCGCAGGACAATATTACTGGTGCATGTTGCAAGACCTTTGTTTGTGATGCTTAGGGCAATAGAGCAACTGGCTACGTTGTCAAAACGATACGGAGCAATGTTCGGGGAAACGGCCTGCACCGGAACGACCGACGCAATCAGAACGACGACTAGCAGCAGGGACAAAAGTCTGGAGCAAGTTTTCTTCATGTTCAGTTCTCCTTTTGTTTAATAGAAATTGGAAAGAAGCATTTTTTCAACTATTCCATCCATCACATCAGGTGCGGTGTTGCTGCCGAATATCACATACATTTTCTGCGCAGTTTCGTCAGTCCATGTTGCCTGGTAGGTGTTTTCTTTCTGCACGAACATAACGCGTTGCTCATGGAGCGTGTTATACCAAACCTCAGCATCCTCTGTATCAATTGTGATAGCTCCGCTGTAATTCTCCAGCAGATAAATAGTGACGCATAGCGTGGAATCCGAATCATTTGCATATAAAAACATGTCGAACCGCGAATTGCTACGATGGTTACATTCCTCATAAAGTGCTGCAATCCTTTTCTTATTCGGGGCTTTGTCTTTTATGCTCCCATATTACTTAGACACAGGAACTGCCGTTTTGCAACAAACTTTTTTATAAGGTTTTTAGACAATCAAGCTGCCCTGTTGAAAGCATTAGCTTTACCATAATATTATCGATAAATAAGCGCAAAACTATTGAATAACTAAAATATCGCACATTTTGATTTTAGAAAAAGTATAATGTCAAAAAATGCGAAAGAAGGTGTGCGCTTGACGAATTTTGGTGAAATACTGATGCAGCTTCGTCAAGAGAAGCATCTTTCGCAAGCCGAGCTCGGAAATATAATCTACGTTTCCGGCGGAACGATTTCAAACTATGAAAAAGGTGTTCACTATCCCGATGTTGAAAAGCTGATAGCACTGGCGGAGTATTTTAATGTTTCTATTGACTACTTGCTGGGACGTTCCAGATCGAAGCTTTCGACGGACGTATTTGATCAGTCACTTCATGAGGATACGACTGTCGGCGATGTTGTGCTGGCACTACAGCACTTCTCACCAGCCAGAAAACGTGCAATCTGCGTCACGATAGCGGATATGGAAACCGCTTCGATGGTTCATATCCAGAGAAAGAAGGAACGCAATTGATTCCGTACTGTATTCTTGTTATTGAAGATGATAACGACCGCGAATTTATGACTTTGTTATTTATCCGCTTTCAGAGACTTCTATACAAAGAAATCTATGAAATTCTGAAAAATCCGTGGAATACAGAGGACATTCTCCAAGCCACATTGGTCAAACTGATCGACAAGATCCCGGAACTTCGCCAAAAGGAGCGACCGCAGCTGGTCGGCTATATCTGTGCAGCGGCGCGAAACACGGCACTTAATTTTCTTCGGGCACAGGACAAAATCGCACCGTTTTCTTTTGAGGATTATATGAGACAAGCCAAACCGAACGAGGAACGCCGACAGATGGAAGAGTACATGATCTCAAAAGAGGAAATCGATGAATTGGTGCGACGATGGCCGCAACTGGATGATAGAAGCAAATTGCTGCTGGAAGGAAAATACATACTCGGTAAAAGTGACGAGGAACTGGCTGAGGAATTATCCATAAAGCCTGCCAGCGTCCGAATGGCACTGACCAGAGCAAGACAATGTGCATACCAGCTTCTTACTGATGAGCAACTCCCGAGCCGTTCGTAATGAACGGCTCGGGAGTTGTTGCATTTTTCGTTTTTCGGTGTCTCTATTATATAAACATAAACAGGCATGGTGGGAAATGCCTATATTATTAGCAAAATTAAATAAGAAAAACAAATAGACTGTTCAGGTACTCATTTCTAAAGGGAATGGGCTTAATGCGGAATGGGGTGAAAGTCCCCGCGAACCGGTCACTGTGAAGCTCCAACTACGGGAGATAAGTCAGATACGCGCCTGAATATGGAACAGGAGCGACGCCTCGTCAACGGTCTGCTTCTTGCCGGCAGAACAGTATCTGTCGGCGGGAGGCATCCGCAGAGCTGGGCTTTGCGGGTGCCGATTTCGTTATCCAGGCAAAATAATTCACGTAAAGTGTTCCACTTTATGATAAAAACGCTTTCGCCCCTTTGATACCAAGCACTCTGGCGTTCATATGACCAGAATTTTGACGGCAAATAGGCATAAAAAAACCGCCGACACGATACCGTATCGGCGGGCGAAACCGTATTGAATTTTGCGCGTTATGCGCCAATCTGCAAAACACCGACGCTCTGGATGCAGCGGCGCTTGCTTTCAAGCGACGGATGGACATATAATTTTAATGTAGTCTTGATGTCCGCGTGCCCCAGCATTTCGCTGATGCTTTTGATATCCGAGCCGTTTTCAATGCAGCGTGTGGCGAACGTATGCCGCAGGGCATGGAAACCCCGGTGACGGATGCCGCAGCGCTTCAAAAGTACGGTAAATTGGTACTGACAGGCGCGTGGGTCCATAGGCCGGTCAAGCAGACCGGTCATAATATATGCGTCGGGCAGCATATTCGCGGTAATTTTCCGCAGCAGGAGCAATAATTCCGGATGCAGCGGCACGATCCGTTCGGAGCTGTCGCTTTTCGGGCGCTGGACCAGAAGCTGTGACTTCCCGTTCAGCGTCATTCGCTGCACCGAGCGGCAAATTTGGATGGTTCCGGTCATGAAATCGATATCGCACACGCGCAGCGCACAGACCTCGCCGACGCGAAGCCCCGCGTGCAGCGCCAGCATGACCGCGCAGGTGATTTTCTTTGACGGCGATAGGGCTTTGCTCATGACCGCCAGCTCCTGCTCCGAAAGCACTTCAATGTTTTTCTGCTTACAGCTTGGCAGCTTCGCGTTTAGAGCGTCGCAGACGCAGTGATATTCCCTCTGCGCGAACCGAAGCAGCGTTTTCAGCAGAACAGCCAAATCACGCACGGTTTTTGCCGATAAGCCGCCCTTTCCGTCCAGCCGTCCGTTTTCCTTCAAATGCAGCAGGAACGCAGAAAGCACTTTCGCTGTTAGCTTGGAGGCGGGTGTCTTCCCAAAGTACGGAAGAATGTGCCGCTCCAGCATGAACCGATACCGTTCACGTGTAGAGGTTTTTACATCAGTTTGGGCAAGGTACTGAACAAAAAGCTCTTTTAGCGTCAACTCACAGGACGTGCGCTTCTCCTTTGCCAGCGCCAGTATACCCGCCAACTGTTTTTCCTTGGCGATATCGTGCGTCTTTCCGTAAACAGACTTGTATTTTGCCTTCCCATCCGGCAGGCGCATGAAGATATACCGCGCTTCCCAGCGGCCATCCTTGCGGCGATAGATGTTCTCTCCGTACTTCGACATACGCAACCTTTCCTTTGTACCAGAATCGTGACGGCAAATACAAGACAGGATTGTTTGGCATCAAATGTTATGCATTTACATAACACCGTTTCATATTTTTTATGCCATAAAATTTGTTAAAAACTGATGATTTAAGTGGCCAAACCGTGTTGACATTTCTACATATGCTTGTATAATAAGAGTGAAAGCAGAATATCTTGGGTTTTCGCATTCACGTAAAGTGGAACACTTTACGAGATAAAATCCTAGCCGTACACACGGTTAGGATACCACAAAAGAGAAAACCGATTCTGCTGCCGCACAATTTCATACTGTTTTTTTAATGCTCGCATCCGAAGATATGAAGTCGTTGAATGTCAGTTGGTGATCTGATAAGGTGACGGCGCAAGCGGAAGAAATCTCTACCCGGAGCTGTGCGCATGAGGAAAACGTTGAGGCGGGAAACCGCTGGTCCGAAAGGGCGTCATTGCAGGGTAATCAACCCCTGTGAGAAGGCAAACGTGATCCGCGAATGGCAAAACTGCCATTCAGATTGCAAGTCAGAATATGTTGCTTATCTTCACAGCCTGCTGCGGTTTGTGCCGTGCATGGCGGGATGAGTCTGATGTTTACCGGAGGACGGATGTATCCGAAGGGCTTCAGCCGAAAACACCATCTCTCTATCTATTTGAGGGTTGGTGCTTTTTTTATCTCGCGAAAGCCAAATTATCCCTTTGCGGGGATAGTGTGCAAACACGAAGACAGGAGGAAGATTATGCACGACGAAGAACAGCAGCTTCAATCCCAGCAGCCAAGCCAACAGGAAACCCTGGACCCGCAGCTTTTGTCCCGCGTCAAGCAGATCATCGCACGAAGAAACACGGAGTTTATTTTAGACCACCAGAATGATAGCCTTGAGCAGCTCAGCGCCTACCTGAAAGCCTGTATGGATGACATTGGTCATCCCCCTGCGAGGGTAGAGGTCATCGGCGGGGCGTTCCTCGAATACCGTTTTGGGTCGTGGACGAAAGCTCTCCGCAGCTTTTATAGCGGCTCAGTATCTGCCAACCTTAAAAACCCGCCGCCGTTTGCAAATCGAAAAATCGTGCGCGACCTTTATGCGGCGTTAGATTCGCAGCTTCAAAGGGCGGATGCAGCCTGTACCAAGGAGGTACGGGCATGAAAGGAAAGCCGTTTCGAGATCGAGACAATCAGGCTCTGCACGACAAGCGCATGAATGAAAGCGTGCGTGTGGCGATCTCCCGAAAAAATATTGAATTTATCCTTGCACATCAACACGATTCCCGAGAAGAACTTGCTCGCTACCTACGGCAATGCAAAAAAGAGCTGGGGCATATTCCTGCGCAATCTGAGGTTATCGGCGGCGATTTACTGGCGCTTCGATTTGGCTCGTGGGTAGAAGCGCTGAATTACAGCGGCTATGTGGACTACAAAGGTCCAGCCCTAAGTGCGCTGCCGTTGGAACGCACAGCAATCTTTCAGGAAGAATATGGGCGTCAATCAAAACAGCATGTAAAGGACAAAGAAGCTCGAAAGAAAAAAGCAAAAGCCGACCGACGGGAGCAGAAATCTGCTAAAAAGCGCGCAAAAAAATCAGCGATAGCAGCCGCAGCCGGAGGTTCCAAATGAGCGGCGGCGCGAGAAATCGCTTTGATGGGCAGCGCTGGATAGAAAATATAATCAAAGAGCGCACCCGAGAAGCGCTGGAGCGTTTCCCAGCTCGTGAACGCTATCTTCACTACAATCAGGAATACAAGCGGCAGGAAGAGCTATATAAGCAGGAACGCGCCGAAAGAGATCGTATCCGAAAAGAACGCAACGAGCAGCGGAACCAACGTCGAGCCGAAGCAAGAGATAAAAGCGCCGCCAAAGCCTCGGCAAAAAATGAATCCGAAACTCCCCTTTCAGAATCTGAACGAAGGGAGCTGTGAAGGATGGCAAAGAATAAAGGCAAAAAGCAGTTCCAAAGCAAGGGACAGCGCTTCCGGGGCGATATGTGGCTTGACCAGAAGGTCAGCGCAAGGACGCTTCACGCGCTGCAATCTAGCGGCGTTAAATTCCCGGAAGGGATCAACCCGCGAAAGACGAAAGAGTTCAAAGAAGAGTACAAAAAGCAAGTTAATTTGTTCCGGCAGGAGCACGCGGCGAAGATCGCTGCAAAGAAAGAAAAGGCACGGGCGGCGCAGGAAGCTGCCCGGCAGCCAGCGGAAGAAGCCGCACAATAATACATTATTTAATCGTATGCAATCCGTGTGGGAACGGATCTGCGCATATCTGTTTCATGTCTCCCCCTGAGATGAAACCGGCGCTTTTTGAGCAGCCCCCGGCTCTGAACTGGGAACGCAGAGCCGGGGAACCCCCAAAAAGAATCTAGCGGGCTTTCGCCCGTCGCATAGATGAATCGCATCAACAACTAAATAGCTGCAGCAGGAAAGGATACTGTTTCCGGGGAAGCGCCGCGAGGATAGGAGCGCGCCAAGGGAGCGGAAAACGTGGTCTTCACATGGGCGCGTGGGAGCACAGGAAACGATACTGTTTTTGTAGCGTGTAAACAACGTATTTAGCGGCGACCCCCGTCAGCCGTTAGATAAAGCCGCTTCTCAGATCGCACGGGAGAAGCGGTAACAGAATGTGTGTTCCGCGCAGAATATCCCGGCTGCGCGGGCAAAAGGAAAACGGAGAAAAATCAAAACAGGAGGAACTCAAATGAAAAAGTATTTGGCAATGCTTTTGGCTGTTGTCATGGTTTTCGCGCTGGGCGCAAGCGCCTTTGCAGCGGACACCGGCGACACCTACAGCAGCTACACCTTCACCGACTTCAATCTGACGGTGCAGGTGTCCACCACCGTCGAGGGGCTTACGCTCTCCGGCAGCGGCCGCTCGGCAACGCTCGCCCCGGTCACGGATCACGAGATGCCGCAGGGCTTCTCTCTGATCTTCAGCAACGCGGACGGCACGAACTTTGACGTAAATTCCGTCACGGTCACTACCACCAACTCCGCAGCTTTCGCCTTCAACACCGAGGGCGAGCAGAACGCGAAGTACGGCTACGGCGCTGTGCAGCTCTGCGGCGACGAGACGGACATCACAATCACGCGCGACGGCGTTGACGGTCAGTGCATGATCGATGTTCCCAGACCGACCGCACAGGTTGCGGGTCAGGGTCTCGTGGCGTATCTGCCCGCGGCTGGTCAGTTCATGAACGAAGGCGCGAACGGCTCCGGCTGGGGCGGCCCGTTCACCGCAACGAACAGCAACAAGCTCAAGGGTCTGGTCGAGGGCTATGTGACCACCGGCGTTTCCCTTGGCGCGTTCGGCGGCTATGTGGTTCTGGACTTCGGTGTTCCGGCAAAGGATGAGGACGGCAACGTCACGGGCGGCATCTACAACGATCCCGACAATGCTTACGGCGTTGACTTCATCCTCTACGGCAACGCGATGGGCACTTGGGCAGAGCCGGGCTGCGTTCAGGTTTCTCTGGACGGCGAGAACTGGTATGATCTCGCGGGCAGCCTGCACTATCGCCCCGAAACCACGGATAAGGGCTACGCGATCTGGGATTATTCCACGACCTATACGCACCCCGAAGCTGCTGAAAGCGAAGGGACCGGTGCGAACGGCGTCGCGGTTCCTTACGCCTCTACCTACAAGCTCCGTCCGACCAGCACCGAAAAAACGGAGAGCGGCACGGTCGACATCAACGCATGGCACAAGCACAGCTACTTCCCGCTGTACAACAACTACTTCGTCGCGCTCAACGGTCTGTCGACTTCTCTGAACGGTCTGGTTCCCCCGCTGACCGGTCTTGATCTGACGACCTTCGGCTCCTACAAGGCAAAGGACACCACGCCGGCCGAGCTGACGCTCAAGGGCGTGAAGCTGGTTGTTCCGAAGACCACCAGCGGCGGCAACTCCACGGCTCCGGACGATTTCCTGTTCGGCTATGTGGACTGCCATCCGAATGGACTGCGCAGCAATGTGCAGCTCAACCCGTACACCACGGGCAGAACCAGCAACACCACCAGCAACGGCGACCCGATGGATCTGTCATGGGCTGTGAATAAAGACGGCTCGCCCAAGCAGCTTGACGCTGTCCGCTACGTCCGTGTTTACACTGGTGTGCAGCAGATGAACGGCATCATGGGCGAAAGCTCCACCGAAATCCTCGGCTCGCACAGAGCAACCTTGAAGGGCGGTAGCGCGGCAACTAGTGACGCAGCCATCTATTTGGATGGCGCTGAGGCACCGACACCGATGAACAACGGTGCAAAAACGGATGTTGCGCAGGGTACATACTATCTGGTATCCTACGAGGATCATGTTTTTGTCAATGGTGTAGATGTGAGAAGCGAAGCTGCCACAGAAGACGGATATGCCATTTCGATTACCAGCAACGGACAGAAAGTTCAGATTATTACGCAGTCTGGAAATGAGGCTCCGTTCCTTACGGTGCTTAATGGCAAATAATTAAGCATGGTTAGAACAGGTAGGTTTACAAGCGGCAGAGGCTCCTTTCGGAGCCTCTGCCTTGAAAAAGCGGTAGTATTGATACTTACCATTATAATTTTTGTAAGTATATTCAGCGTAACTGCATACGCAGCAACGAAAAACTGCTCCATCCAAATGGATACAGCGAAGCAAGTAGGCACAATAACATATAATGGGACAAGCTATCCGCTTTTTAACGTACAAGTTAATCTGCAAGAATATGACGCTATCAGCATAGTAAAAGAAAGTGGAACCATCACCGTAAATGGAGCTGAAACCAAGTATCCGACGGGAATCCAAGCAAACAATTCGGGCACTGTAGGTCTAGTTCCAGATAGAGAGGTTCCATACGACCAAGAGAATGTTGTTTTCGATGCAGCCAAGAGCTGTTATCAGGATAATAAAGCAAGCATTACTCTGGATGATGGGGAATCTATTTCTGAAAGCGGAACCTGCCTTCTGTTTCGGTTGCAAATCGGAAGCGGAAGGAGAAAGACGAACTGTGCGTTCCTTGCTGTGTCATGGGGGAACTTTGGAGGAACCGAATATGACACGAAGGTACTCGAGGAATTGCTGACAAGCGTTTCCGATGAGAATGCGAACAATAATTACTATACGTCCAATGATCGATATGATGGAAAGCAATATTCTACTATCAGTTTTTGGGCAGAATTCACAAAGAAAGATGGCGCTCGTGATCAAGCGCAAAAAGTGTTAAACAATCCAGTAAATCAGAACGCGATAAATGCTGCCGTTAAAGATTTGGAAGCGGCAATTTCCAAGCTGATTTCAAAGAAGGATTATGCTAACACAACGCTTCTTTATGAAACAATGCAGCACACAGTGGACAAAGACCGCTATACGCCGATGTCGTATGCCGCATATACGAAAGCATACGACGAGGCCAGCGCGCTGATGGCGCAAATGTTTGACAGCGACGGCAATCCTACCGAGGCCAACAAGCCGGACAAGCAGCAGACGCTGGAAGCGCTCGCGGAAAAGCTCGAAGCGGCATGGAAAAATCTCGACGAGCGTGTCAGCTACAACGGCAAGGACGGCGAGACGCGCGTCAAGCTGATGGCAAGCGCACTCGAAGAGCTGAACCGCCGCTTCTCCGCGCCGGGCGCGCTGGACGGCTATACGGCGGAAAGCATTGCGGCCTTGCAGAGCGCGCTGAAAACCGCGAATGAAACGCTGGCGGAAACCCCGGTCTACTCTGCCATCGGACAGCTGGAAGCAGGCCGGCTGACGGATGCGGTTCGCGCGGTGCGCGCGGCAGCTGCCGGTCTGGAAACCCAGTCGCAGAAGCAGATCCATGTGAAGCTCTCCGCGCTGGACGCCTATGACGTTTACATGGGACGCACGGATATGTGGTGGGCGCTTCACAACAAAAATATCCTCACGACAGAGCTGGAGCTTCCCGCAAACGCGAGCGCTGCTTCTGTGCTGCGGGAGAAGAATCTTCTCAAGCGGACGCTCAACGAGAGCAAGTACGATCCGTCGCTGCTGGTCTTCCTCAACGGCGAGCTGCTGAACACGACGAGCATGTTCACCTATAACGACATTGGCGTTTCGGACGGCGTGTTTGAGTCGCTCAAGCTGCATGACGGCGACGAGCTGACGCTGGTCTGGATCTGCGGCAAGCAGATCATGTATTCCAGCACCGCGGGCTACTACACGCAATATCTGTACGAGATTCCGGAGTATTTCCGCTACAGCACGATCGAAGCGCCGGCAGAGGTCGTTGCGGGCGAGGCGTTTGAGATCACCGTAACCTCTGACGCCGCGCTTCCGTTCCTCGCTACCGGAGAAAAGACGCCGGTCGTGGGCGCGACGATCCGCCGAAGCGCAACCGAAGCGGATGTGGAGACTGTTTCTACGCGCTATGTCCATCGCAACACCTATCAGACCACGGACGAAAACGGCAAAGCGACGCTGACGCTCTACAACGAGGGTTATGTGCTCATCAACGCCTTCCGGACGGAGGACGAAGAGGGACGCTACATTGTCGGCCCGTCTGTGCTGGTGCATGTGCTGCCGACCAACGATCTGGAATCGGTCAAGCTTCAGCTCCGCAAAGAGCTCGACGAAGTCTACTACGACGAGAACTATCCCGAAAGCGTCTTCACGCCAGAAAACTGGCGGCTTGTAAAGGATGCGTATGAGAACGGCGTGCAGGCGATCGCCAACGCGGAAACGCTCGGCGAGGCAAGCTCCGAACAGGAGTCGGCCATTCAGGAGATCAAGCGCCTGCAATCCACGGCGGATTCCGGCAACAACAGCAATCTCAAGAAGTTCCGGGATATTCTTGCCGAGCTTCCCAGCAACGTCACCAAGCTGGATAAGTCCGCGGAAGCAAGAATCGAAGAGCTGAAAGCAGCCTACGAGTCCATGACGGACTATCAGCGAAATGAACTGTCTGAGCAGGAGGTCGCGCGTTATGAAGAGATCATCAACGCCGAACTCAAGGAAGCGCAGAAGCATCAGCTGAAGTTTGAACAGGCATTCTCGGACGGCGTGACGGAAGACGATCAGAAGACGATCCTCGCCATGATCGACTATCTGAAGGCAAACACGCCACATGAGGACTGGTATCAGCAAAATCCAGTATCCGAAATCGGCAACCAGAAGCTTGCGGAGCTGTTCACATTCAACACCGTTACAGGCTCGAAGATGAACTCCCCCGAAACGAACAACAGCTATGCATATACGCGGCTGGATGAATCGTATGCTCTGCAGCGTGACATTTACGCCTGCATCAGCCCGGAATATGCCGCCTATATTCTCTGCCGCGATGCGGCAATTGCAGGCGGCAATATGAACGGCCCCGGCGTGATCAGCGCAGCGGACGGAAGCTGGTCGATCTCCGATGAGAATATGCAGATGTATGTGCCGGACTCTTCAGAAAGCAACACAACGCGTGTGCTGGGCAAGATGACCTTCAAGGTCAACGGCACTGAGTACGCCATCCGCAGTATTAAGGTCGCGGGTCTGGAAAACGCCGCGCAAAAGAGCGCACTCGACTTCTACGACGGCACAGCCTATAGAGGAAGAAGCGCGCAAAACCAGTGTAACCAGATCGTGCAGGATTCCTTCCTCAACTTCACGATGCCGTTTGACGATGTGACCATCACCGTGACATGGGGTCCCGTCGCCGGTACGACGAGCGAGGTCGATCAGGCAAGAGCTGACGCGCTGAACGCGCTGAACGCTGTCTTCGGAAAGTACGACGAAACGCATAAGAACTACATTGCGATCAAAGCCGCATATGACAAGGGCGTTTCGGCTATCAATGCTGCACAGACCGTCGACGCAATCAGCACCGCGCGCCGCGACGCCGCCAAGGCCATCGAAAAGGCCGCGGCAGGCAGCACGGGCGTGGACGAGTCGTTCCGTGACGGTTGGGGCAACTCCGAAAATGACAAGGGCTTCTACGCCGGCACCCCCGTCGGCACGGTCACAGTCATTGTCGAGAACACCACCTATTCCGGCGCACCGGAGGGCTTCTATTCTGACCCGAATGACCCGGATTACAACATTACGCAGGATTCCATCGTCTACAAGGAGAACTACACCATCGGCGACCAGGACTCCATGATGACGGTCATTCTCCGCGCGCTGGCCGATGACGGTTACGAATGGACCGGAACCGGCGGCTCGAAGTTCGGCATCAGCTATCTTTCCGGCATTGCGCAAAAAGGCCGGCCGGATATAAAGCTTGCCGAGTTCGATGGCGGCAACGAGTCCGGCTGGATGGGCACGCTCAACGGCTTCTTCGTGAACCTCAGCTTTGCGCAGTTTACCGTGCAGCCGAACCAGAATACCAATATTCAGCTGTCGGACGGCGACGTGATCCATGTGATGTATACCTGCACGGGTCTTGGCGAAGACCTCGGCGGTACGTTCTACAACTCGGATACGACGCTCAAGGCGCTCAAGGTCATGGACGGTGACAAGACGCTCGTTCTTGCGCCGGAGTTTGAGTCCGTCGCGCAGCCGGGCGGAACGTATTCCTACACCGTCATGATCGACGGCGACGCGGCAGAGCTCACCATCACCACGGACGCGGCGAACAAGAACTATCTTGTCAAGCGCTTCCTCAATGAGAAGGTCACCGACAACACCGAGGGCGGCAGCTACTACAAGAGCACGCAGGCTATCCCGGTCGTGAGCGGCGACACCATCTACATTGGCTGCGGCGAGCCGGTCTGGCCTTCCATGAACAACCAGTCTACGGAAGCCAGAGACTATGTCGGTACCTGGTACGAGCTTCACATCGTCAGCGCAAACAGCGGCGGCAGCGACGTGGATGCGCAGATCGACGCGCTCCCGAACCCCAACGATCTGACCTATACGAACCGCGAGACTTATCGTCAGGACATCGTGCAGGCCAAGCAGGCTTTGGATGCGCTGAAGGATCCGTCTTCCGTAAGTGCCGACAGAAAGCAGAAGCTTGAAGCCCTCTGCACGAAGCTTGCTGGTTTCGACGCGGTCGACGAGGTAAAGGCAGCTATCGCCGCGCTTCCGAGCGTCTCGAACGCAACACTGGACGACGAAGCCGCGATCAACGCCGCGAAGACGAAGTATGACGCGCTGGACGCGGATATGCTGACCTATCTCAAGGCTTCTGAAAAGCAGAAGCTCAGCGATCTTCTCCAGCGGATGGAGGAGCTCAACGAAGAGCTTCTGACGAAGCTTGTGGTCGCGCCGGATACGGTCACCGCGGTCGTGGACGCAAAGACCAAAACGATCCAACTGGTCGGCTACATCACCGAGGGTCAGGACGTTACGCTGAATGGCGAGACGGTTAAGAGGAGCGGAACCAAGTTCACGCTTGGAAACACCGTATACCGTGTGGTTCTGAACGTCACCGTGCAGCCCGTTAACGTCACGCTCGACGAAAAGCGGCCAGAGATCACACCTGCGGAGAATGCTTCACCTGAGACGAAGGCAGCAGCAAACGCCATCACCAGCCCGAGCACGACCTCGGACGGTCTGGCGGCGGCAGCGGCTGACCACCTCACCGAAACGGCCAAGAAGCAGGCGGAAGCTTCCGGCGATGCAAGCGCATCGGTCACAGCAGAAGTCAAGCTGAACATCTCGGTCAAGAACTACGAGGATGTGGGCGGTAAGCAGGAACTGACGCTCGACATCACCCCGCAGGTCACCTACACCGTGACGGCGGATGGTCAGACGCTCAGCACCAAGACCGAAACGCTGGACAATAGCGCGATCAAGGCGCCTGTCACCATCAGTGTCGCGCTTCCGCTCGACATGCCGCAGGAGAACCTCTATGTCAAGCACAAGCTGGAAGATGGCAGCTTCGAGTACATCAAGCCGACCATCGAAAGAAATGTTGCGACCTGGCAGCAGAGCAGCTTCTCCATCGTCGTTCTGACCGCGGACAGCCGCACGGCGACCGTCAAGATGAACGATCTTGACGTGACGCTGACGCCGGAAGACGTCGGCAAGGAGCTTCCGACCGTGACGAGACCCGGCAAGGACTTCACCGGCTGGACGTTCGTCATCGACGGCACGGAATATCCGGGCGGCCCGTATACGAAGCTGACCGACGAGCTGTTGGATGCTCTGAACAAAGCACAGACGGAAGGTAAGGAAATTACCGCAACGCCGAACTTCAAGAACAAGACCTCGTCCGGCAGCGGTTCTTCCGGCAAGATCGAGTCTCCGAACAAGCCCAACAAGAGCACGATGGGCGAAGCGGATGCTTCGAAGTTCCGTGACGTAGCTGCATCCGACTGGTATTTCGACGCTGTTCAGTACGTCCTTGAAAAGGGTCTTATGAACGGCACCTCTGACTGGACGTTTGCGCCCAATGACGCAACGACCCGCGGCATGATCGTCACGATCCTCGCCAGAGTCGAAGGCGTCAATACCAACGGCAATCCGTGGTACGCGGCCGGTCAGAAGTGGGCCATGGACAACGGCATTTCGGACGGCACCAACATGCCGGGCGTTATCACCCGTGAGCAGCTGGCGACGATCCTGTACCGCTACGCGAAGCAGAAGGGTTACGACGTGAGCAAATCCGCCGCTCTGACCGGTTTCTCCGATGCGGACAAGGTCAGCGGATACGCTTTCGATGCCATGCAGTGGGCAGTCGCCGAGGGGCTCCTTCAGGGCTCGAACGGCAAGCTGAACCCGCAGGGCTCCGCCACCCGCGCACAGGTCGCGACCATCCTCATGCGCTTCATGCAGAAGTACGAAAAATGAATCTGAAACTCCAATATCCTGAACTGAATATTGGATAACCACCCCAAGCTGGGCGGTTCCCCACGCGAAAGCGTGGGGAGCCGTGCGGCTTATTCGTGTTTTTTGGGTACGCTCCCCAAATGCCCAAAAGGTACGGATAAACCGCACGGAATGTGCGAATTTTGTAAGGGGGAAGCCCAATCCCAGAGGGCGAAACTGTATGAAAAGACTGTTTGACAAAGTCCCGTGGCTTCAGCAAATCGGCTGCGGCGTGCTCGTCTGCGCGCTGCTGCTGAGTATTTGTCTGCCGCTCATGGGCATGCGGGCGGCAGAGCCGGAGAATCCAATCCTACAAGCCGCGCCGCAGGAAATCACTGTCCTGCAAGCGGGACAAGGAAGAGGTCACGCTGGAAACGGCGAGACGGAAAGCCAGAACGCCAATGGCTCCGGCGGCTCCAAAACCGACGAAACCCAGCAGGGCGAACAGGAGCAGCCAGATCCGGAGGAAACGGAAAAACAGACCGAACAGGGGCAGGATACCCAGCCCGAGCAGCAGCCGCAAGGAAAGCCCCAGCAGGAAGTCCTTGCCGAAGCCGCAATTGGAACCAATACGGACTCCAATCAAGGCAGCGAAGGCGAAGAGATCGGCGATACCGGCGAGGAAGACGAAGCGCTCCCACTCCCCGACCTCGACCTCGGCGCAGTCCTGACGTGGTACAAGTATGGCTCACAGGCAAGCTCCATGGTCTGCGCACCCGAAAAAGAAGTCGGCAAGCGCGTGCTTCTGGCGCAATTGGACAACGGCAAGCTTCGCTATGACGTGGAGCTTTCCGGTCTGGACGCGGATGACGCGGAAATCACTAGCGTGCAGATCGCCGCGGGCAACGGCGTACCACAGGAGGCGGACACGCGCGGCGCGATCGAAATGGAACTACCGGATGGCGCGGAGTATCAGAACTATATCTTTTCCGTGCAGGCGCACGCCGTGCAGAAAGACCAGAACGGCGAGGCAGTCGAAACGGACGCGGAATTCACCTTTATTCTGCGTCTGGAGAGCGGCATTGACCTCGATTTGCAGCTGACGTGGCAGCCGAACGGACAGGCTACCTGCGGCGCGAACGCAACGATCAACCGCACGGTCAAGAGCGATACGCTCACAGACGGTTTGTTCCTCTACAATCTGGAATTTCTCGGCGACAGCGCGGACGACGCGCAGATCAAAAGCGCCAGCTACTGGAGCAGCGCGGACAGCGGCGATCTGGAAACCTCCGGCGAAATTCAGATGAAGGTTCTGGACGGACGCGATACGGAAACGTATTACCTCGCCGTGACCGCCGAGGTGCTGGGACAGACGATCGACTACACGTTCGTCCTTACATATGAAGACGGCTTAGACCTGCAATTGCAGTTCACATGGTATGAAAAATCCGTCACCGCGCAGCAGCTTCTGTGCGACGCGAACCAGAGAGCCGTCTTGAGCGTCAAGCACAACCAGCTGAATGGCGGCGAGCTTCTGTATAAGCTCGAACTCAAGGGCAGAAGCGCCGATGATGCACAGATCACGAGCGCCAGCTGCAATGGAGCGGACATCTCTCCCACGGATGGCTCCATCCAGCTGCAGGCAAGTGAAAGCGGCGCGAGCTACACCGTGCTCGTGACGGCAGAGGTCAATGGAAAAACCGTGACCTTCACCATCACCATCCGCTATCAGAGCGACGTGTCGCTGGAAATGGCGTATACCGTCACAGAAGACGGTGCCGCGAAGGCCTGCCAGCTGACGTGTGAAAACAAGAAGAGCGTCCGTGCGGAAGACGTCTATGACGATCAGCTGACAAGCGGACTTCTTTCCTACGAGCTTCGCTTGACCGGCGAAGACACGGCGGGCATCGAAATTACGTCGGTCTCCTGCTATCAGTCGGGCGATTTCAGCACGAAAACGCTTTCCGCGCCGACAGGCAGCGTGACGCTCCTTCTGGCGGAAGACGGCAAGACGGGCGAAAATACCTTCACCGCCAAAGCAGGCGGCGCGGGCGAAGAATATACCTTCACCATCAGCATCCCGTATAAGCACCGGGGCGACCAGGAGGTGCAGATCGAGTGTGACCTTGAGGGCGTCGAGAGCGTCGCCAGCGGGCAGCCGCTGGACTTCAAGGTTCGCGCCTGGAGCGAGGATGCAGAGCACAACAGAACTTACATCACAAGCACGGGACTTGGTACGACGCTGAGCGTCAAGCTGGACGGCGAAGCGTGCCGCTTTACGGGCGTGGCCAGCGGAAACTGGCAGCAGTATAAGGTGTCGGAACTCAAAACGCCGGACGAGGGCGATACGATCGAATATACGCTCGTCATCACCGCCGAAGACGCCTTCGGCAACAAGGGCGAAAAGACCATCACGCTCCTTGGAAAATACGCGGGCAACGGACAGAAGCTCGGCGAAGCGACCATTGTCATTGACATGGGCATCGTGGGGCTCGGCTCGAGTTCTGTGACCTGCGACGTTCTGGCGGGCGAACCCGCGTCCTGCACTGTCGCAAAGGCGGTCTGGGGCTATGACGCGGGCGAACCCTTCGGCGCGGCAGAGCGGAGCCTCGGCTGGTCCGCGGAGTGCAATGATCCGCTCGGCGTTGGCTTCTATCTTGCCAGTCTGGACGACGGAAGCGGCCTTGGTCGGAGCGCGAACGCGCTGAGCGGAAAGTGGGGCCGGACAGAGGAAGAAAACTTCGACATGATCGACGCGCAGTTCGGCGAAGGTACCAATCTGGACATTCTCTGGCGCTGCATCTACCGCAACGGTCTGAACCTGAAAAGCGCGAGTACCGGGCTTGGCGAACAGGACTTCACACAGGGCTCCGGCTGGGAATATGAGATCAACGGCTCGTATCCGGGCGTCGGCATGGACGCATTGAATTTGCAGCCAGGAGATGTGTTGACGCTCCGGTACACACTGGCTTACGGCTGGGACATCGGAAACGGCTACGGAAGTCTCGGCAACGCGGTCGGCTACTGCGTGACGTATTACGGCGGCGGCAGCTGGTCCGGCGTGAACCATGATACGGAAGAGGTCACGGAAGACGGTGTGACCAAAACCGTTTGCCGCAGATGCGGTCTTGCGAGCGAGGGCGGGCTTTGCTCGCACCCGGAGGATCACCGAAAATTCGTTGATCAGGGCAACGGCACCTGCGCGCAGGTCTGCGAGGACTGCAACCAAATCGTAGGCGAAGCAGAACCGCATGTGCTGAAATACACAGGTGAAAAGAATTCAGAAAACCACACCATTACCTGCGAGCATAGCTGCGGCTATGAAGAGGAAAAAGCGCATGAGCTGCAGGAAGCGGACGTGCAGGACGAGACGACAAAGCCGACATGCACGCGCGGCGGCGTGCTGGCCTATGTCTGCAAGGACTGCGGGGCGACGGTTGAAAAGGAGCTCGAAGCGCTGGGACATACAGCGGATCGCTGGAGCATCGATAAGGACGACCCGGCGAAGCATTATCAGAAGTGCAGCCGCTGCGATGAGGTCATCGGAGAGCCGCAGGATCATAATTACCGGCAAAGCGGCTCGTTCTGGAAATGCGATGAATGCGGCGCGTACCACGGAAAAACCGCGTGCAAGGGCTTCACTTTTGAATACAGCGGCGACTACACAGACAGCTCGCACACGCTGACCTGCCCGAACTGCGGCCTGTCGGTCACGCAGATGCATGACCACGACGGTGAAAACGGCAGCTGCTCGGTCTGCGGCTATGGCGCGGAGGAAGAGCATGTCTGCGAAGAACACGTTTCCCGGTTCTATGACGTTGGAGACGGCGCACATCACAGTGGAATCTGCTCAGAGTGCGGGAAAACGGTAACAGAACGCCATACATTCGAGGACGGCATCTGCACAGTCTGCGGCTACAGCGAATCGACAGAGCCGGAGCATGACTGCGCAACCGAAGGTCATGTCTTTGTGAATGGCCGCTGCAAATATTGCGGCGAGCAGGAGCAGGAACCCGAACCGGAACCGAAGCCTGAGCCCGAACCGGAACCCGAACCGGAACCGAAGCCTGAGCCCGAACCGGAACCCGAACCGGAACCCGAACCTGAGCCCGAACCTGAGCCCGAACCGGAGCCCGAGCCCGAGCCGGAACCTGAGCCCGAGCCCGAACCCGAACCAGAAAGCGAAGAGGACATTTGAAAAGAGAAAAGGAGCTGCTTGCTATGAATACGAAAATCAATGAAGTTTTACAGGAAATCGAGTCCGTTATCGTCGGCAAAAACGAAATTGTCGAAAAAATCCTGATGGCCATTCTGGCGCAGGGACACGTTCTCATGGAGGACGTTCCCGGCGTCGGCAAGACCACGACGGCGATGGCGTTCGCCAAGGTTTTAGGCTTGGACACCCGCCGCGTGCAGTTCACGTCCGACACCGTGCCGTCCGACATCATCGGCTTCTCGGTTTACGACAAGAAGGAAGACGAATTTGTCTACAAGCCCGGCGCGATCATGACGAATCTGCTGCTGGCGGATGAAATTAACCGTACCTCCAGCAAGACGCAGTCCGCGCTTTTGGAGGCGATGGAAGAGCACAAGGTCACGGTCGACGGCAAGACCTATGCCCTCCCCGACCCTTTCATCGTTCTGGCCACGCAGAACCCGGTCGGCTCGGCGGGCACGACGATGCTCCCCAATTCCCAGCTCGACCGATTCCTCATCCGTGTCAGCATGGGCTACCCCGACCACAAGAGCAGCGTGAACATTCTCCGCGACCGCCATATTGACAACCCCCTTGATCGCGCGTATGCGGTCGTGAACAAGCAGGAGCTCCTTGGCCTTGTGCAGGAGGTTCGGAAGGTCGATATGCGAGACCCGGTTCTGGATTATGTGACAACGCTGGTCGAAAAAACGAGAAACCATCCGCAGGTCGCGCTTGGCGTGAGCCCCCGCGGTGCGCTGGCGGTTTGCCGGATGGCGAAGGCGTTTGCTTACCTGCATGGACGCGACTTCGTCATGCCCGAAGACGTGGCGGCGATCTTCCCAGACGTCTGCGCCCACCGGCTTATGCTCAGCAGCAAGGCACGCATGATGGAGGAAAAGCCGGAATCTGTCCTGGCGGAGATCCTCAAAACGACGGATATGCCGGTGCTGAAAAAATGAGAATGATACGAAAAATTATCTGGCTTTTGCTGACGGCGGGACTTCTGGTTCTGAGCATCCAGACGGCAAGAGCCATTGCGCTCGGCTTGGCGGCGTGCCTCATTTTGCTGCCGCTGGTGCTTCTGCCAATGAACCTCCGCGCGGCAAAGAAGCTCAAGCTGACGGAGAAGCTGCCTGTGAACCTTCGCAAGGGCGAGCGCGGAACGGCAGAACTCACGGTGCAAAATCCAACCGTTTTCCCGATTTGCCGTCTCTCCTGCCGCGTGCGGCTGGAAAATCAGCTGAACGGGGAAACTCAGGTGGTCGAGACCAGCTGCGGCGTGTGGCCGAAGGGCGAAAAGGCCATGAAAATCACGCTCCAAAGCCCGTTTTGTGGCAGAATTTGCGTGACGGTGGAATCTGCGAAGCTCTATGACTGCTTCGGCCTTCTCGGCGTGAAGGCGCATTTTGACGCGCACGGCGCGTGCGTGGTGCAGCCGGACACGTTTTTGCAGACACTTGTCCTGTCTCCCGCGGCGGCGCACATCGACGACACCGAGGACTATTCCAACGAGCGCCCCGGCTATGATCTTTCTGAAATGTTCCAGATTCGCGACTATGTCCCCGGCGACAGCCAGCGGCAGATCCACTGGAAACTGAGCCATAAATATGGGAAACTCATCGTCAAAGACCCGTCGCTTCCCATCACGCGCTCGGCGGCTGTCTTCTGGGAGCGGACAGAAAGCGACCCGACGGCAGAGCGCACCGACGCCGAGGCCGAGATCGTCGTCTCCGTCTGCCGGAATCTTCTTTCCCAGTCGGTGCAGTTCACCGTCGGCTGGAACGAAGAGGCCACGGGACGCTGCGTTTTCCAGCAGATTCGCGACATGGACGACCTCATCGGTCTGCTCCCGCGTCTTTTCACAGCGAAACCCGCGAAGGGCGCAAGCGGCGCGTCGCTGCTTTTGCAGGAGCTGCCCGCGGGGAGCTGTTCGCACCTTGTCTACGTTGCCGCCGAGCGAAAAGCGGAGACGGACGAGCTGGCCTCCATCGGCCGCCTGACGGCGCTCATCTGCGGCGAGCAGTTTAACGAAAAAGACTACGCCGCGCAGCTCTCCGAGCTGGAACTGTAAGGAGGGCGGGCTATGAAAAACAAACGAAATACCGGTCTGCAAGCCGGAATTTACAGGGAAAACGCGAAGAAAAGCGAAGCTTTGGAACTTGTTTCGAGCATCCTCATTTTCCTCGCGCTTGCCGCAATCATATATACAGCGGCGAACTTCTCTGCGATCCTGCCGTTGCTCGGTGCGGGTGTTGTGACCTGCGTTGTGATCGCGGTTATCCGTCATTTCCGGAACGTGAAATGGCTGGCTCCTACATTATTTATAGTAGCGCTCGTCGCTATTCTCTTCGCGAGAACGCCGCTTCTGAACGGCTTCGGCGCGGCGTGGAACGACCTGCGCGACCTTTGGGCCGCGGAAAAAGGTGTCCTTTTGCCATTGGCCGAGACGGATGGAACGGGACTTTGGCTGGCTGGAATCATGCTGGGCATTTTGCTGGCGATGGTGAGCTTCGCGCTCTCAAATGTGCCGGCGCTGGCGGCGGTTTTGCTGGCATCTTTCAGTGTAGCAGCGGCGTTTGTGCAGCCGGGTGCGATGCTGCTGTTCGCGGCGGGAATTTCCGTGCTGCTGCTTGCGTGGCAGAAAGAGAAAAACGCGGTCTCGGCGGCAAGCTTCGTGCTCGTGGGCGCGGTTGTCCTTGGAATCGCTGCGCTGGCGCTTCCGACCGGCACGATGCAGAGCCTTTCGCAGAGTGCGAAGGACAGCCTGCATCATTGGCGCTATGAAGCCTCGGAAGAACTGCTTCCGGAGGGCGATCTGACGCAGCCGGTCAAAGCTTCCGACAGCACAGACGCGATTTTGACGGTCACGTCCAGCGAAAACCAGACACTCTACCTGCGCGGCTTCGTCGGCGACAGCTACGAAAACGAAACGTGGACTTCTCTGGACGCGAAAACCGCCGCAGAGGAAAAAGACCTCTTCTATTGGCTGCACCAATCCGGTTTTTATCCCCAGAGCCAGCTGGCCATGGCCGCAAGGCTGATGGGAAACTACCAATCCGGTTCTGTCAGCGTGCAGAATCTGACCGCGTGCAGCCTGTACCGCTACGAGCCGTGCACGGTTCTGCCGGAACGCGCGGGACTGGCGAAAAACAAGATCCAGCCGTCTGGCGTGGAGACGAACGGTCTTCGTGGGCAGCGTGGATACTCGTTTGACACGATTGCCGATGTGCAGACGGTGCTTCCGGCGCTTCTGGACTTCCTGCAAAATGACGACTCCGGCGCGGCGAACGCCTATCTGCAAATGGAAAGCGCCTACCGCGAGTTCGTGTATTCCTACGCGCTTACCGTTCCGGCGGAATTCCGGGCGCAGCTGGGCGCGGTGCTCAACTCGTTCTGCGAGGAATACGGTTCGGCGGACAGCCTGACAAAAGAGCAGGCGCAGTCGGCGGCGCTGGCGTTTCTGGAGCGCTGCTTTGACGGAAGCGAAGACGTTTCCCTGCCGCTCTCGGATACCGCAAACGGCACGACGTATCAGTACGCAACGGTCGCGGCCTTAGCGCTTCGCTATTACGGCATCCCCGCGCGATATGTCGAGGGCTACACCGTGAACGCAAAAGCAGGCGAAGAAACGACCGTGGACGCGAAATCGGCTGGCGCATGGGTCGAGGTGTATCAGGATGGCGCGGGCTGGCTTCCGTTGGCTCTGACGCCGGGACTCGAAGACCTCTCTGCCGAGCAGACCGAAAGCGGTGTAAAGCCCGTCGGCGCGGGAAAAGAAGGAACCGGCGACGGGCCGCGCGTCACGGAAGGTCAGGAATTGGAGCAAAATGATGCAGAACCGGATAATTCTACGGACAACACCCCCGAGGGCGGCGAACGGACGGGCCTTCTCAATAAGCCCCTGTTCTGGGTCATCCTCATCGCGGGCTTGCTGCTTCTCTTGATTGCGGCTATCGTGGTTCGGCATGCGCTCATTCTCAAAAAGCGGAACGAAACGTTTACGCAGGAAGACCAGAACGCCGCGACGGCGTGCCTGTTTGCGGACTGCGCATCGCTGCTGGCGGCGCTGGGCTTGAAGCGCGGAAACGGCTCGATGCTGGAGCTCTGCGAGGGCGTGGAAAACCGGTTCGGCGCGGAAAACGCGGACAAGCTGCGCGAGATGACGCTTCTCAACGCCCGGGCGCTCTTTTCGACAAAGGCGCTTACGAAGGACGAGCGAATGCGCATGGAAAGCTTCCGCGCTGACGTTCTGAACCTGCTGAAAACCCACACAAAATGGCCGAAAAAGCTGCGCTTAAAGTGGCTTTCCTGCCTTTATTAAATCTGAACAGGGGGAATTTTATGAAACGCTTGATTTCCATGCTGCTTCTGCTGGCGATGCTCCTGTCCTGCTTACCGGTAAGCGTGTCGGCGGACGATACAGCGATCACCGAAGCAGAAGAGATCGTGGACGCTGCGCCCGAAGAAAACGCGGACGCGGAAGAGCTCCCAGAGGAAGAACCTCTGGAAGAAGAAATACCTACGGAAGAAACGCCGGATGAACAGTCCGCAGAAGAGGAAATGGCGGCGGTTCTTTCTGCAGACGGAGAAAGCTTCTTCTATTTCTCCGCCGAAGCGAAAAAAGAACTGCTGATCGCGCCGAGAAAGGTTCCGTTTGCCGCAGGTCAGCGCATCTGCGACGCGCTGGAAGCGGCGGGCATCACGCTCAAGCTCACAAGCGACGGCTTCCTGTCCGCCATCAACGGTGTGGCAAAGGGCTATACCGTTCTGTCCGCACCCTCCGCGCTCGGACTTCTCAACGAGCCGGAAGCTGGCGGCTTCGTCTGCGTCACGGAAAATAAGGACACGGACGGCATCGGCGAGGGCTGGCAGCTTCTGATGAAGCAGATGGTGCAGTATTTGCAGGAAGCGCAGGATGTGCGCCTGGCCGCGAAGAACGCGTATGACGCAGCGTGCCAGAACTACTGCGGCGTGTCGGACGAGGATGCAAAAACCTACGCGCTGGCCATTCAAACGGCAATCTGGGAGTATAAAACCGCGCAGGACACACTGTATTCCGTGACGTTTGGCGGAAGCTTTTCCGACTGCAAGATCACGGCGGAAAGCAGCTACGAAAAGCAGTTTGAAGCCGAATCGGACGGAACGCTGCGCCTGCCGAACGGCACATATACCTTCTTCATCCGAAACGGCAACCGCTCTGTCAGCGGCAAGTTGACCGTTCAGGGCAAAGACCAGAAGCTCGAAGACCTTCCCGCGCTTCCGACCGAGGAGTGGATCGACACGGCTTCGTTCGCGCTCTCCAAAACCAGCGACTACAACAATAAATTTGACGAAGAACGCTTTACCCTGACCGCGTCCGAGGACGGCTATACGCGGAGCGCCGCCGTGCCGGACACCTTCAGCGGCAACATCTATCCGTATTTCTGCCTGAGTACCGCCGGAAAGGCGGCCGACGCAAGCATCACGGCAAATTACCGGAATACGGCCGGGGAAACCGTCAGCGAGTCCATTACAACAGGCGCAAAAAACAAGCAGCTGACAAAGACGCTCCTGCGCGGCGCAAGCGGCAATACGGTGGTCTTCCGCGTCAGCGTGCAAGACGGAAGCTATGCGCAGAACGAAGAGCTCACCTTAAAGCTCAATCGCCAGCCGACACTCTCCAGTTTGTATCTCGAAGGAAAGTCCGGCACGCGCCCAGCGGCGGACAAGACCTTCTCCGGCACGGAGCTCTCCTACACCTATAAAATTCTGGAAGAGGATACCACGGTGACGGTCTACCCCACGGCGGCGTTCAGCGGCTACACCGTTACGGTAGACGATCAAGCGCTTGACGAAGCCGGCGGTGCAACGGTTAAAGTCGCCAGCAAAAAGCAGGATATTTTGGTCTCTGTTTCCCAAGGCGATTACGAAACAGTCTATACGCTGACAGTTGAACAGGGTGCAAGCACTTATGCACAGTTTGAAATGATAGACAAGGGAATCGAGTTCCGTCTGACCAATGAAAACGGCGAAGAACTCGTATCCAGAGAAGAGATCAACGACGCAGGCAACATCGTATACTTCTACACGGTCGTCAGCGGGCAGAGGTACACCTACTTTGCCACGCTGGATACCCATTACCACGCGGAGAAGACCTTTACGGCGGACGCGGCGGCGGATATTTTTAAGGTCTCGGTGCCGAGCGGAAGCGACGCGCCGCAGCTGGAGAAGGTATCCTTCGGCGAACTGATCCAGATCAAACATCAAGATACGCTCCCCTTGATCCACGACGGCGAAACCGGCTTCTCTGCAGCGCAGCTTACATACACGGTAACGGTTCCGGACGCAAGCGGCAGCTTTTATGTGTGGGCAGACCCCGCAACCGGCACGACGTGCAAGCTGCTCTATCAGGCAATTTTTGATACGAAGCCCGGTGTGCAGCGGCAGGAAACGCCGGCAAAGACATCGGCTCGTGGCACGTCAATCACGGACGCCATTCTCAGCGGAAACGTCCACGGCAATACGCTGACATTCCGTGCGTCCAAAGAGGTCACGGATACCGCGTCCGGCGGCGATGGAAAGATCACATACTCGACAGACTATGTGGTGACGGTCAAGCGCTCGCTGACCCTTTCTGATCTGTCCGTTTCCTGCGGCGGGAATCCTGTCACGCTGAACTATGGTACCGACCAGAGCGGCTTCCAGTCCTCCCAGACGGAATACACCATCAATGTTCCCAGCGCGGCAGGCTTTGTAGACCTGACACTCGGCGCGCATGACGGCGTTCTCTACGGAGAAGACGACAGCGGCTATCTTCTGTTTGTAAACGGCGAAGCGGCCGCACCCGGCGAGGTCTTCCAGGCAACGCTCAGCGGCGGCATGGAGACGGAAACCATCACCGTGACAGTCAAGAGCCGCGCAGACGATACGATCTCGACCGACTACAAGCTTACCGTCAAAAAGGAAGCCAGTACCTCGGCAAAAATTACCGTTACGCCGGCCGACGCGACACTTTATATCTATGAAAAGGTCAGCGGCATTCGCCTTTGGCCGGACACGAACAGCAAATACTGCTTCTCGACGGGCTTCACCTACGTCTACAGCGCGACAAAGTCCGGCTATGTCGGGCAGTCCGGCGCGATTCAGCTGCTGGATGGCAAGCTGGATTTCGGCAGCATCCGGAAAAACAAGGACGAAACCGAGACGTTTGTCAGCGGAACAAAGTATGACCCCAGCAAGACCATTTCCCTGAAGCTGGACACGGCTCCGAAAAACAGCACGATCCAGACCGGCATGGCGGCACAATGGGCAGACTTCCGCGGCACGGCTTACGCAGAAGGCGGCGCTATGACCGGCACGGCCAACACGAATAACGGCGTAACGTCGGCGGCAATTCCGTTCGCGGCAGAAGAAGGCACGCTCTATTGGGCGGTCAACGCCGGAACGGGCTACAGCAGCAACGCGGTCAGCAATCCCATTCTCGTGGACGGCGCGGTGGTCGTCTACACCGGCACGAAAATTTTGAAAATTGACAAGGACACCGGCGCAATTTTGAAGGAAGGCACGATGGCGGGCAAGTCCAGCTTTGCCATCAACAACCCGACGTATGCAGAAGGCGTGATCCTGGTCGGTCTGTCTGATGGACGAATCCAGGCGTTCAACGCCGACACGCTGGAATCTCTCTGGCTCTACACCGATCCCCTCGGCGGTCAGCCGGACAGCCCGATCACGGTCGCAAACGGCTACGCCTACACCGGCTTCTGGAACTCGGAGGTCGAGGAAGCGAGCTTCGTTTGCCTGTCTCTGACTGACGAAGACCCGGCGAACACGCTGGAAACGAAGGCCGAAACCTGGCGCTATGTGCAGAAGGGCGGCTTCTATTGGGCGGGCGCGTATGCGTGCGAGGATTATGTCCTGATCGGCACAGACGACGGCGAGGACGGATACTCAAGCGATACGGCAAGCCTTCTGCTGCTGGACCCGAAGAGCGGCAAGCTTCTCGATTCCATGACGGGCTTCACCGGCGACATCCGCTGCTCGATCTGCTACGATACCGCGACAAAGGCGTTCTACTTCACCTCGAAGGGCGGCTATCTTTACAGCGTGCAGGTGCAGAAGAGCGGCAGCTCGTGGAAGCTGGCAAACAAGAAGCAGCTGAAGCTCGGCGGCATGAGCACCTCCACGCCGGTCGTCCACAATGGCCGCGCCTACATCGGCGTGTCCGGCCAGGGACAGTTCACCCCCCATTCCGGGCACAATATCACGGTCGTCAACCTGTCCAACATGTCCGTCGCATACCGCGCGACGACGCAAGGCTACCCGCAGACGAGCGGACTTCTCACCACGGCGTATGAAAAATCCGGAAACGGCTATGTCTACGTCTACTTCTTCGACAACTACACCCCCGGCAAGCTCCGCGTCCTGCGCGACAGGTCTGGCCAGACGGAAGCGGAGTATACGTCGGATGAGTATGCAGAAAAGACGAAGTACACGACTGCCTATGAGCTCTTTACCCCGATTGCGCCGCAGATGCAGTACGCGCTTTGCAGCCCGATCGTCGATGAAAACGGCACGCTGTATTTCAAGAACGACTCCGGCTACCTCATGGCCTACGGCAGTATGGTTGAGAGCCTGAGCATGGACGCGGCACCCACGAAGACGGAATATGAGACAAACGAAAAGTTTGACACAACCGGTCTCAAGGTGACGGCAACGTATGCAAACGGCGTGAAGCGCGACGTGACGCATCTGATGAAAGCCGCAGACAAGGCGCTGACGCAGGCGGATACCTCGGTCACGCTGGTCTACGGCCTTGGGCAGACGATGTATCACAACGTGCAGAACACGGACAAGACCATGACCCCCGGCGAGGAAACTGCGTCGAAGAGCATCTCCATTGATATTATCGTGGGCAACAGCACGCTGACCGGAACGATTGGAGCTCTTGATTGGAGCTACAGCGCGAAGACCTCCAAGCTGACCGTCTCCGGAAGCTTCCCCTCGGGCGCGAGCCTGATCGCGGCAGTATACGCGGCGGACGGGAAAATGATTGGCACAAAGATTTTAACAGCAGAGGGCGAAACGGAGCTTTCCAACGGCGCGAAGATCAAGCTCTTCCTGCTGGATTCTGGCGGGAAGCCGCTCTGCCCGTCCGCAACGGTTAAGGGAGCGTGAGCGGTCGGATGAGGAAAAGCGCCCACTTAAAACGCTTCTCGGCGCTTCTTCTGCTGCTTGCAATGATGCTTTCCCTCGCGGCATGCGGCAAGGAAGAAACGCAGCTTGAAAAAACGGCCCGGTACCTGCAAGCGCAGGTGCCGGAGCCGGCATGCACGGCGGTTGGCGGAGACTGGCTCGTCTTCGCGCTGGCGCGCAGCGGGGTTAAAGTGCCGCAGAAATACTTTGATACCTATTATAAAAATACGGAGGAATATGTCGCATCCGTCAATGGCGTTCTGAGCCGAAAAAAGAATACGGAGTATTCCAGAGTCGTTCTGGCGCTGACGGCGATTGGCAAAGACCCGCAGAATGTCGCGGGCTTTGACCTGCTGCTGCCGCTGGGAGACTTTGATGAGACGGTCAGTCAGGGCGTGAACGGCGCGATCTTCGCGCTGCTGGCGCTGGACAGTAAGGACTATGAAATCCCCGTAAATCCTGAAGCGGGCACCCAGGCGACGCGCGAGCTTTATGTGGAGGAAATACTGAAAAGAGAGATCCCAACTGGCGGTTGGGCGCTCACGGGCGGAGAGCCGGATGTGGATGTAACGGCGATGGCCTTGCAGGCGCTGGCAAAGTACCGCGAGGACGCGGATGTTTTGGCGGCCGTCGAGCGCGGCGTTACGGCGCTGGCAGATTTGCAGGAGCCGAACGGGGCGTATACCTCGTGGGGCGAAGAGAACAGCGAGTCCGTCTCGCAGGTGATCGTTGCGCTCACGGAGCTCGGCATTTCTCCGGATGACGAACGCTTCGTTAAAAATGGGCAGACGCTGGAGCAGGTGCTCTTGCGCTTTGCGCAGGAGGACGGAAGCTTCCGGCATACCGCAGATGGAAAAAGCGATGAAATGGCGACCGAACAGGCGCTTTACGCTCTGGCTGCCATTTCGCGTGCGCAGGATGGCAGAACCACCCTGTATGACATAACGGATACCGAACAATAAAAACAGGCTTGGATGATTGGATGAATTTAGGATAGGAGAGACATGGCATGAAAAAGTGGCTGAAACAGAGCTTGCTCCTGTGCCTGCTGGCGGCGCTTCTTAGCTCGAGCGTATTTGCGGCGGACACAGAGTCCGGCATTTGTGACCTGAACTCCCATAACGGCTACCAGCTGACCGCAGTCGGCACGCCGGTAACCGTGGACGGAAAGAGGGTCTATCCGGGAACGCAGACGCTTTCTTTGACCTGTGACAATCCGGCGGCGGGTGAAAATCTGCTGCTGGTACAGACAGATGAAGGTGTCCCCCTCGAGGAAAATCTTGTTTATATCGACCAGAAAACCGGCTCGGCAGATTTTGAGATCTACCCGAGCAGCCTCGCGGACGGCGTTACATACTATGTTTACGTCGCAAACGATACTGGTAAAACGCTTGCCGGCACATTTTCGTATTACGACCCGTTCCCATACACCGTGACCGGCGCTTACGCTGCCAGCAAAAAGAATAAGGGAAAATACACCTTCACCGTCACGCCGATCGAAGGCGCACAGTACCGCATGGACGATGGCGCGTGGCAGGACAGCAACGTCTTTGACGGCATCGAGCTTGACACAGAGCATGTGTTCTATGTGCAGGTGGATGGACGTGTTGGGCAATCCGAGCCGCTTCTCTGCCGCGACGCAGCGAAGGAAGCGGCGAAGGTAGACGCAATCATCAAGAAGCTTCCGGCGGCCAAGAAGGTCAAGCTGGAAAATGAAGCAGCGATCCGTGACGCGAAGAAAGCCTACGACGAGCTGCCCGAGGACAGCAAGGCGCTGGTTACGCCGTCCAACGTGACGAAGCTCGAGGGCTGCATCGCGGCGCTGGAACAGGTCAAAAGAGAAAACGAAGAACTTCTCAAGGCAACGGCGGAAGCAAGGACGCTCATGGAGCAGCTGCCGGAGGACACAAGTTATGTAGATGCTGAACACGCCGAGATCATCCGGAACGCGAGAACGGCGTATGATAAGCTGAACAAGGACGGCAAGAATCTTCTGAAAACAGAATACAAGCAGCTCACCGCCTGCGAAAAAACGCTCAAGAAGAACGAAAAAGCGGTACAGAAGGTGCAGACGCTGCTGGCGAAGCTCCCGGCTGCGGAGGACGTGATGACGAAGCTCAGCCTCACCGATAAAAAGAACGTGACGGCTGCGGAGAAGGCGTACAATCCTCTGACCGAAGACCAGCGGACGTTCCTCACGGAAGACGAGTACGCGAAGATGCAGGCAAACAGCGAACGTATGCAGACGCTCATTGAGGGAGAAACGCTCATCAAGGCGGCGGAAAAGGCCATCAAGCCGCTCCCCGCGGACACGAAGATCAAGGCCACGGACAGCAAGAAGCTGGAAACCGCGCAGGAAGCCTATGACAAGGTGAAAAATTCGGAGGACGGCTTGACCATTGACCCGAAGCTTGCCGAGAAATTTGAAACGTCCAGAACCGCGTACTATGCCTACCAGCAGCAGGCGGAGGTTTTCCGCAGCGAATATCTGGATGCGCTCCCGAAGGATGCGAACGCTGTGACTGCCGAATATGAAACTGCTATTCCGGCTGCGCGGACGGCATATAAGGCTTTGAGCAAAAACGTACAGAGCTTTATCGAAAAAGCCGAGGTTTCGCATCTGAGCGCCTGTGAAAAGACGCTCAAAAAAAGCAAGTCCGCCGCGGTAAAGGTCGATAAGCTGATTGCAAAGCTCCCCGCGGATGTCAGCGCCGAGTTCACGGCGAAGGACGAGAAAGCGATCAACGCGGCCTGGAAGGCATACAGCAAGCTGACGAGTGAACAGAAGACCTTCCTGGAAAACGAGCAGCATCTGCTCGATTGCTATAACAAGGCATACCCGGAAGGATAATAGAAAACGGAAGAAATTGGAGCAATGGAACGGACGTATTCTGACGAGCGCATGGAGAATGAAACGATCTATCTGATTTTCGGGCAAAACGTCAAGGCGTACCGGAAAAAGCGCGGACGCACGCAGGAAGAGCTTGTGGCGGCGCTGGACTGCGATCAGAAATATGTCTCCAGACTGGAAAACGGATACGCAAGACCCACGCTGGATATCTGCCTGAGAATTGCAAATTTCCTTCAGGTGTCCATAGCCGATCTGCTGGAGCAGACGGATTCCTTCCAAAACATAGCGGACGACGCAAAACGGCAGCGCTGCCGCCAGATGCTGAAGGAGATCGGCGAAGTCATTTCCCGTTACATGGGAGAGTTTTAGTGTGCCTTAGCGTCCGGGTAACAGCAGCCCCGGCTCGGAGTATTCCGAGTCGGGGCTGCTTTGTGTATTTTTATGGCGTTTGCACAAAAAGTACTGGACACCCATAAGATACCCGGACATCCAGTACTTATACTAATATCTTTTTAAAGAGATTGATGATTTATCGACGTTGTTGTATAATGAAGATGGTGATGAGAAATGAAAAGATACACTTTCACGCTTGAGGAA
>ERZ772875.773-NODE-773-length-34638-cov-12.089032_pt1 | contig 34638 bp, 24 predicted proteins | sample MGYA00580585_ERZ772875 | MGnify/ENA primary metagenome ERZ772875 (study PRJEB29015, sample SAMEA2737736) | human gut metagenome | biome: human gut; feature: human-associated habitat; material: faeces | place: China | collected 2012 ... | reverse complement strand
TTGAGGTCGCTGGTGGCAAAGCGGCCGCCATCCAGCTGTACCATGGGGCGGATATCGGGCGGAATAACAGGCAGCACATCCAGGATCATCCACTCGGGCTTGTTGCCGCTCTGGCGGAAGGCTTCCACCACATCCAGACGCTTGAGCAGCTTCGCCTTCTTCTGGCCGGTGGCCTTCTCCAGCTCCTCTTTTATCTCTACCGAAAGTGCCTCGATATCCAGCTGCTGCAGCAGCTTCTTTACCGCCTCGGCGCCCATACCGGCATCAAATTCATCCTCATAGGCTTCCCGGTACTCGTTATACTCCCGCTCACTCAGCAAGGCGTACTTCTTCAGCTTGGTGTTGCCGGGATCGATGACGATATAGGATGCGAAATACAGCACCTTTTCCAGCACACGGGGGCTCAGGTTCAGCAGCAGGCCCATGCGGCTGCTGGTGCCCTTAAAGTACCAGATGTGGGAAACGGGCGCAGCCAGCTCAATGTGGCCCATCCGTTCGCGGCGCACCTTGGCGCGGGTCACTTCCACGCCGCAGCGCTCGCAGATCTTGCCCTTAAAGCGGATACGCTTATACTTGCCGCAGTAGCATTCCCAGTCCTTAGTGGGTCCAAAGATGCGCTCGCAGAACAGGCCGTCGCGCTCCGGCTTTAGGGTGCGGTAGTTGATGGTCTCAGGCTTTTTTACTTCGCCGTAGCTCCAGGAGCGAATGGCATCGGGGGAAGCCAGCCCGATCTTGATCGATTCAAAAGATTTATTATCCAAAGTTCTTCCCCTCCATCATTAAAAATCAAATCCGTCGTCGTCCTCATCTTCGCTGCCGTCAAAGTCGGCATCGTCATAGGAGTCGCTGTCCTCATCGGGGTTTTCCATGGTGTAGTTGTCCTCGATCTCGGAATCCACGGCTACATCGCTTTCATCGTAGTAGTCGCTGGCCATGGGCATGTTCTCGTCCTCATCGTAGGTCTGCTTGATGTCGATCTCCTCGTTGTCCTTATCCAGGATCTTGACATCCAGGCCCAGGGACTGCAGCTCCTTCACCATTACGCGGAACGCCTCGGGGATGCCGGGCGCCGGAATGTTCTGGCCCTTCACAATGGACTCAAACGCCTTCACACGGCCCACCACATCATCGGATTTCACGGTTAGGATCTCCTGCAGGGTGTAGGCAGCGCCGTAAGCCTCCAGCGCCCAAACCTCCATCTCACCAAAGCGCTGGCCGCCGAACTGCGCCTTACCACCCAGGGGCTGCTGGGTGACCAGGCTGTACGGGCCAACGGAACGGGCATGGATCTTATCATCAACCAGGTGATGCAGCTTGAGGTAGTACATATAGCCGACGGTAACACGGTTATCAAATTTCTCACCGGTACGGCCATCATAGACGACGCTCTTGCCGTCCTCAGGCAGCCCGGCCATCCGGAAGCACTCCCGGATATCCTCTTCGTGGGCGCCGTCGAAGACTGGGGTCATCACATGCCAGCCCAGGCGGCTGGCGGCCATGCCCAGGTGCACCTCCAGCACCTGGCCGATGTTCATACGGGAAGGAACGCCCAGGGGGTTTAGCACGATATCCAGCGGGGTGCCGTCCTCCAGGAAGGGCATATCCTCCGGCGGCAGAATGCGGGAAACTACGCCCTTATTGCCGTGGCGGCCAGCCATCTTATCGCCGACGGAGATCTTTCTCTTCTGGGCGATGTAAACTCTTACCACCTCATTGACACCGGGGGAAAGCTCGTCGCTGTTTTCTGGGGTGAACACCTTGATGTCCACCACGATGCCATACTCGCCGTGCGGCACCTTCAGGGAGGTATCGCGCACCTCTCTCGCCTTCTCGCCAAAGATGGCGCGCAGCAGGCGTTCCTCGGCGTTCAGCTCGGTCTCGCCCTTGGGGGTCACCTTACCGACAAGGATATCGCCGGAGTGTACCTCGGCGCCGACATGGATGATGCCTCGCTCATCCAGAGCGCCCAGCATATCATCACCGACATTGGGGATCTCACGGGTGATCTCCTCCGGGCCCAGCTTGGTATCACGGGCTTCGGTCTCATATTCCTCGATGTGGATGGAGGTGAACAGGTCGTCCCGTACCAGCTTTTCGTTGATGAGAACGGCGTCCTCGTAGTTGTAGCCCTCCCAGGTCATAAAGCCGATGAGCATATTCCTGCCCAGCGAAACCTCGCCGTTGGCGGTTGCGGGGCCGTCGGCCAGCACATCGCCCTTCTTCACTTCCTCGCCCTTTACCACAATGGGCCGCTGGTTGATGCAGGTGCCCTGGTTGGAACGCAGCATCTTTACCAGCTCATATTCATGCTCCACGCCTTCCGCATCGGTCACAATGATGCGATCAGCATCGACATAGCTTACATGGCCGTCTTCCTTGGCTACCACTACCACGCCGCAGTCGTGGGCCGCCTTGTACTCCATACCGGTGCCGACATAGGGGGACTCGGTCTTGATGAGCGGGACGGCCTGACGCTGCATGTTGGCGCCCATCAGGGCACGGTTGGCATCGTCGTTCTCCAGGAAGGGGATCATAGCGGTGGCAACGGAAACCACCATCTTGGGGGAAACATCCATGTAGTCCACCTTGTCGCGGGGGACCTCCTGGACGCTGTCGCGGTACCGGACGGAAACCTTTTCGTTGACAAAATGGCCGTTTTCATCCAGCGGCTCATTGGCCTGCGCCACGATGTATTCATCTTCCACATCGGCGGTCATATACTGGACGGTATCCAGCACCTTGCCGGTGGCCTTGTCTACCGGGCGGTAGGGGGCCTCCACAAAGCCGTACTCATTGATGCGGGCAAAGGTGGCAAGGTACGAGATCAGACCAATGTTGGGACCTTCAGGGGTCTCGATGGGGCACATGCGGCCGTAGTGGCTGTAATGCACATCGCGGACCTCAAATCCGGCACGGTCACGACTGAGGCCGCCGGGGCCCAGGGCGGAAAGACGGCGCTTGTGGGTCAGTTCGGCCAGGGGGTTGGTCTGGTCCATGAACTGGCTCAAGGGGGAGGAACCAAAGAATTCCTTGACTGCTGCCATAACGGGACGGCTATTGATGATGGCCTGCAGGGTGATGGATTCAATATCCTGGGCCTGTGTGGTCATTCTCTCCCGGATGACGCGCTCCATGCGGGCAAAACCGATGCGGAACTGGTTCTGCAGCAGCTCGCCCACGCTGCGGATGCGGCGGTTGCCCAGGTGGTCGATATCATCGGTGGTGCCGAGATCGTACCGGAGGCCGCACATGTAGTTGATGGAGGCGTAAATATCAAATTTGCGGATGTTCTTGGGGACCAGCTCATCGGCGCGGCGGGTCAGCTCTTCGGCCATTTCCTCGCGGGAAAGGCCCATATCCAGGATCTCGGAAAGGACGGCAAAGCGCACTCTTTCCCGGATGCCCATGGCCTTCAGCTCTTCGGCGGTGTAGTCGGTAAAGTCGGCCATATCCACCATGCCGTTGGAGAAGATCTTCAGCTCCTCCACCCCATCGTCCTCGGCCATCTGCAGGCCGGCGGGGGTCAGGCCCTGGGTGGTGATCCAGACGGTATCAACGCCGTGGGACTCCAGCAGGCGGGCGTCGTCGCGGCTCAGCAGGGCGCCGGCCTCAAAGAGGATCTCGCCGGTGCGGGGATCGGCCACAGGGCGGGAAAGCACCTGGCCGGTGATGCGGGGCACCAGGGAGAGCTTTTTGTTGTACTTGTAGCGGCCCACCCGGGAAAGATCATAGCGGCGGGGATCAAACAGCAGCTGAGCGAGGTGCTTCACGGCCGATTCGATGGTGGGGGGCTCGCCGGGACGCAGCTTGCGGTAAACCTCCAGCAGGGCCTCATCGCCCAGCATTTCGGCATCCTTGCTTTCGGCGGTCTTTACCAGGTAGGCATAGCGGCCAAACACCTCGTAAATCTCCTCATCGGTGCCGCGCAGGTCGGTCAGGGCGTTGTTCACATCGGCATTGATCTGCTCGACGGTGACATCATCCCGCAGGCGCAGCAGCGACCGGATAAAGGTGGTGATGGGCAGCTTGCGGTTTTTATCGATGCGGACGCTGAACACATCGGCGGAGTCGGTATCATACTCCAGCCAGGCGCCGCGGTTGGGGATCACGGTGGAATCAAACAGTTTTTTACCGGCGGGATCGTGGTGCATGCCATAATAGACACCGGGAGAACGCACCAGCTGGGAGACGATGACACGCTCGGCACCATTGATGATGAAGGTACCGGCATCGGTCATCAGGGGGAAATCTCCCATGTAGATGTCGGATTCCTTGATCTCGCCGGTGACCTTGTTGATGAGCCGCGCACGCACGCGCAGGGGGGCGGCATAGTTTACATCCCGCTCCTTGCACTCCAGCAGGGGGTACTTTGGTTTGTCATCCAGCGTAAAATCAATGAAATCCAGCTGCAGATTGCCCTGATAGTCGGTGATCGAGGAGATGTCCTTGAATACGGCCCGGAGACCCTCATCCAGGAACCACTGATAGGAATTTTTCTGTACTTCGATGAGGTTCGGCATCTCGGCCACTTCATCGATGTGGGCAAAGCTGTGGCGGATATTTTTGCCCAGTTTTACGGGTTTGGTGTTTACCATCCGATGTTCCACTCCATTCCATCATTTTTTCGCCATCACTTGGACATCAATGACTGCATAAATATTTGTTGATTATGCACAGTATCACGAGAGTATTATCGTGACTTATGCACACTTGACAATACCGTTTAGTCATAAAAAGCCATTATGATACAGTATATTATTGTAGTCCCGAAACGGGGCCTTGTCAAGCAGAAATTCCAAAAAAAATGGTGAAATTTTAGTGACGGAAATTTTGACCAGAAACGCCCCGAAAGACGGCGAAACGCCCCGGACGCTATCCCATAAATGGGACAGGCCCGGAGCGTGATGATGCAGAGGGGAAATTACTTGTAGAAGGCACGCATGGCACGATAGGTCATGTAGACATCGGCCTTGGCGACGACCTCGAACGGGGCGTGCATGGAAAGCACCGGAACGCCCAGATCGACGGTATCGATATTGTGCTGGGAGACATACATGGCAACGGTGCCGCCGCCGCCCTGATCTACCTTGCCCAGCTCGCCGGTCTGCCAGCCAACATGCTCGGCATCCAGAATACGGCGGGCGAAGCCCATCATCTCAGCGGTGGCGTCATTGGTGCCGGCCTTGCCGCGGGCACCGGTGTACTTGGTCACCACGACGCCGTAATTGATGTAGCTGGCGTTGCGGCGCTCATGCACCTCGCCGTAGATGGGATCGAAGGCGGCGTTGACATCGGCGCTGAAGCAGTGGCTGTTAGCGGCCACATGGCGCACCTTGCAGCCGGCCATATCGGCCAGATCCTCAATGAAATCCTTGAGAAAGTAGGAGTTCATGCCGGTGGGGCCGTTGCTGCCGGTTTCCTCTTTATCCGCCAGAATGGTGACGGAGGTATACTCGGGAGATTTCTCATCGATCTCCGCCATGAGGATGGGATAGGCGCAGACGCGGTCATCGTGACCGTAGGCGCCGATCATGGAGCGATCGAGGCCGAGATCCCGGGCCTTGAAGGCCGGAACGGCGCACAGCTCGGCGGAGAGGAAGTCCTCCTCCACGATGCCGTATTTTTCAAACAGCAGCTTGGCAATGGCGATCTTGACCTTCTCGGAGCCGGTGTCATCCCGCAGAGCGGCGCTGCCGATGAGAATATTGAGTCTTTCGCCCTCGATGCCCTCGGCAAGGGATTTCTTCATCTGATCGGCGGCGAGATGCGGCAGCAGATCGGTGACGCAGAATACGGGATCGCCCTCTTCTTCGCCGATGGCTACGGACAGGCTGGAGCCGTCCTTGCGGATGATGGTGCCGTGCAGGGCCAGCGGGATGGCGGTCCACTGGTACTTCTTGATACCGCCGTAGTAGTGGGTCTTGAGGAAGCACTGCTCGCCCTCCTCATACAGGGGCCGGGGCTTGAGGTCCAGACGGGGGCTGTCGATATGAGCCACACCGATGCGGACGCCTTCGGCGACGCTGCGGCGGCCGAGGGTAGCGGCGATGAGGGCCTTGCCGCGGTTATTGAGGTAGACCTTATCCCCTGCCTTGTACTGCTTGGCGTGGTCAAAGGGGACATAGCCGGCCTTTTCCAGCATGGCTACGGCAGTGGTAACAGCCTCGCGCTCGGTCTTGGCGGCATCCAGGAAGGTCTTGTAGCCCTCGCAAAAATCGTAAGCAGCCTTCAGCTCTTCCTCGGACATGGTCTCGGTGAGATTCTTGGGGTTCATCAGCAGCTCCTCGCGCAGCTGCTCGCCCTTGGTTTTTTCACTCATGGGTATTTTACTCCTTTCGGTTTTTTGATAATTTTATGGATTTATAGGCACAAAAACCGGCGGCAGCGCTCCACCTCTTTTTCCAGGTGGGCAAGATCCGACGAATTTGTGATAACAAAGTGGGAGCGGGCAGTATAGTACTCGTCCTCGTGCTGGTTGCTCATACGGGCTTCGGCGGCTTCCCTGGTGATGCCGTCTCGTTCCAGCACCCGGCGCAGGCGCTCCTCCCGCGGGGTCACCACGCTGACAATAACATCGCAGAGTTTATCGCCGCTGCTTTCAAACAGGGTGGGGGCATCCAGCACGCAGGCACGGCAGCCGGCCGCTTCAGCGGCATCCATGCGGGCTTCGCACTCCGCCAGGATAAGCGGAAAAGTGATGCCGACCAGCCGACTCAATTCCTCCGGCCGGGAGAAAACAATGGCGCCCAGTGCCTTGCGGTCGATGGTGCCATCCGGCAGGCGGGTACCGGGAAAGGCCGCCGCGATGGCCGCGGTGCAGGCGGGGCTATTATTCACCCCGTGGGCGATGGTATCGGCATCCAGGATTGCTACCCCGCCCCAGCGGCGCATGAGGGCGGTAACGGTGGATTTGCCGCTGCCGGTGGGGCCGGTCAGGCCGATGCGGAGCATGGGATCACCTCGGTTCTGGTTGGGGTAGGAAGAAGCCGGTGGCTGCCAAGACGGGCGCCCGCAGGGCGCTCCGGCACAGCCGGAGCCGGCGGCTCAGCCGCCGAAACCGCCGCAGGCGGTTTGCCCTGCGGGCGTCCCGCCGACGGCAGCGGGGCAAAGCAAATAATCAGAGGTGGACCACCCGGAAGGCGGCGGCGCGCAGCAGGCGGTTGTAGACGGCAAGGCCCATTTCCTCCGGCTCCGGGGCGTGGACATACACCTCGGTGGCCTGCAGCTTATCCAGCTGCCGCAGCACATCAAAGAGGTTCTGTGCCTGGGAGGGATAATCGTAGGCCACGCCGTAGCTGATGGTGGGAGCCTCCAGCAGGGAAACATCCTCATCGAAGCACATGGCGTAGAAGCCGTCTTCCTCCCCTGCCCGCTGCAGGGTCTCGTAGTATTCGTTCACCCGGGCGGCGTAGTCCTCCCGGCTGCCGCACAGCAGCGTAAGGGTGGCGGCAGGGGCGTAGTGTTTATATTTCATGCCGGGGCTGGGGGCCGCGGCATCCTGCGGGAGCATATGTAGGACGGCCTCGGCGACCGAGACGCATCCGCACCGCCGCTGGATCTCCTCCGGGGTGACGGCGCCGGGGCGCAGGATCTGCGGGGTCCCGTCCGGCAGGAAGCAGAGAACGGTGGATTCCACCCCGACGGTGCAGTCATCGCTTTCCACAATGGCATCCACCAAGCCCCACAGGTCATCCACACAGTGGCGGAAGGTAGTGGGACTGGGACTGCCGCTGCGGTTGGCGCTGGGGGCGGCCAGCGGCACGCCTGCCGCCCGGATAACGGCACGGGCCACCGGGTGACTGGGCATCCGGATAGCAACGGTTTCCAGACCGCCGGTGGTGGTCAGGGGGATCTTGGACGAGCGGGGCAGCACCATGGTGAGGGGACCGGGCCAAAAGGCCTCCGCCAGAATTTTGGCGTTTTCCGGGATGGCGGTCACCAGCTCCGGCAGGGCGGAAAGCTCCGCGATGTGGACGATCATAGGGTTATCGCTGGGGCGGCCCTTGGCGGCGTATACCGCCTTGACAGCCGCTTCATCGTAGGCATTGGCGGCCAGGCCGTACACCGTTTCGGTGGGAATGGCGACCAGTCCGCCGTGCGCGAGGATATCCCCGGCGCGCAGCACGCCCTCGGCGTCCTCAGCGGGGTCATATATTCGGATGAGTTCGGTTTTCATCATCATTCGGGATACTCCCTGTTCTGCAGTTTTTCGGCCTGCTCGTGCGCCAGCAGCGGCTCGATGAGCAGGTCAAGGTCGCCGTTCATCACGGCATCCAGCCGGTACAGCGTCAGCTCGATGCGGTGGTCGCTGACCCGGTTCTGGGGAAAATTATAGGTGCGGATGCGCCCGCTGCGGTCGCCGGAGCCGACCTGGCGGCGGCGGTCGGCGGCGATGGAATCGTTCTGAGCCTGCTCGGCCTGCTCCAGCAGGCGGCTGCGCAGGATCTTCATGGCGCGGTCTTTATTTTTATACTGGCTTCGCTCGTCTTGGCATTCCACCACCAGCCCGGTGGGCAGGTGGGTGATGCGGATGGCGGATTCGGTTTTATTGATGTGCTGGCCGCCCGCCCCGCTGGAACGGAAGGTATCTATCTTCAAGTCCTTTGGGTCGATGTGGATCTCCACCTCATCAGCTTCCGGCAGGACGGCCACCGTGACGGCGGAGGTCTGTATCTTGCCCTGGCTATCGGTGACGGGCACCCGCTGCACTCGGTGGATGCCGCTTTCAAACTTTAAGCGGGAGAAAACCTTTTCCCCCTCGATGGAGAAAACGATCTCCCGGTAGCCGCCCAGTTCCGTTTCACCCGCGTTCATCAGCTCCACCTGCCAGCCGCGGGCCGCCGCATACAGATTGTACATGCGGTACAGGTCTGCCGCAAAAAGAGCGGCCTCCTCCCCGCCGGTGCCGGCACGCAGCTCCATAATGACGCTGCGGTCATCCCGCGGGTCATGGGGCAGCAGCATCAGCCGGGCTTCCTCGGTCAGGCGGGTGATCTCCTCCTCAGCTTCCGCCTTTTGCTCGGCGGCCATAGCCGAAAGCTCGGCATCGTGGGAATAGAGCAGCTCCTTGGCTTCGGCCAGCGCTTCCTCGGCAGCGGCCAGCGCCAGGTACTGGCAGGAGAGCGGCTCCAGCTCCTTATATTCCTTCATCAAGGCCCGGTAGCGGCCGATATCCGACGCGGCATCGGGCTGGGAAAGCTGGGCGGAAAGTTCATCGTAGCGGCGGTGCGCCGCCAAAAGTCCTTCGAGCATGGCAAAAACTCCTTATGCGAATTTAGTGGCATAAGGCACCGCTACTGCTCCTCCGGGTGGGTGATTTTTTTGATATGGCGTTCGGCCTTGGCACGGGGGATCATGATCTCCCGGCCGCAGGTGCGGCATACCAGCTTAAAATCCATGCCGCTGCGGGTGACGGTGAATTCCTCCCCGCCGCAGGGGTGCTTTTTCTTCATCAGCAGAATATCGCCGACGCGGACATCCATGGGAGTCCCTCCTTTGCCATTAAGTCGATTTTATATTATACCACGGGGGGAAAGTTTTTGCAATGAGGGGGCAGGGGCTACTTTTCTGTGAAGAAAAGTAGGCAAAAGATATTTTAGGGCAAGATTGCAGTCGCCTTCGACGGGGCAGAGTCACCGCAGGGTGACGGCCGGTACGGCGCCGCAGATACGCTTTCAAGGGGCCTGCGGCGCATTTTATGTGGGGGTACCTGCAAACCGATAGCAGGAAGTCACGCTGCCGAGCCTATGGGTTGGATAAGCAGCTATTTGGATAGACGGCCCCTCCCCCGCCACGGGGGAGGGGTAGGGGGAAGGGGCAGATGCGCCTGCGGCTACTTTTGGAGCGTATCTGTGCGCAGTACGGATTTGGATTTTTCGTTCAAGAAAAATCTAAATTCGTATCCAGCACTGCAAGCGACAGAAAGGGAGTTGTCAAGGGGGAATCTGTCCCCCTTGACCGTGTTTTGCCTACTTTTGCACGAACAAAAGTAGGGCCCCGGCGGCGAGCCGTACCAGCTGTCACCCTCCGGTGACTCCGCCCCGCCGAAGGCGGCCACAAACTATCCCCATCGGGCAGGCGTACAGTTTATGCCTTTGCAAAAGGCTCCGCGACGCCGTTAGGCGAAATAAAGCTGGGCATAGTTTGTGTCGGCAATCCCTCCGGTTCGCTCCGCTCACCACCTCCCTTTACACAAGGGAGGCTTTAGGGACATGCGTGCAGTTTATGCCTTTGTAAAAGGCTCCGCGACGCCGTTAGGCGACTACAATCTTGATCCAAAAAATCTTTTACTCACTTTTCACCCCAGAAAAGCCACCCCACCGCGGGCGGACCAAGTTCCCCCCGGTATAGTCCCGCCTGCCGCCGAATATAGATAAAGCAACAGGCAAAACAGGAGGGTAAAGCATGGGATATTACTGGCCGGAGGGCATGCTGCTGGAAACTGAGGAAAACCGATATTATCTGCAAAATGAGGAAACACTGCAAAGCGCCATGCGCATCGGTCAAATCTTGGAGGGACGGGCGCTGCTGTGTGATTATGACCACAACCTGGTGGTGGATATGGGCTGCTGCCGCGGGATCATCCCCCGGGAGGAGGGCGCCCTGGGAATAAAAGAGCAGACGGTGCGGGATATCGCCATCATCTCCCGGGTGAATAAGTCGGTCTGCTTTCTCATCACGGCGATAGAGCACGATGAGGCCGGAGCACCGCGGCCCATTTTATCCCGGCGGGCAGCCCAGCTGCGCTGCCGTTCCGAATACATAGACCATCTGACCCCTGGGGAGATCATCCCCGCGCGGGTAACGCACCTGGAAAGCTTCGGCTGCTTTGTGGATATCGGCTGCGGGCTGCCCTCCCTCATCAGCATCGATCAGATCTCGGTCTCCCGCATCAGCCACCCGCGGGACCGCTTTGCTGTGGGAGAGAGCATCTACGCCGTGGTAAAGGCGGTGGAGCCGGAGGGCCGGGTGCAGCTTTCTCACAAGGAGCTGCTGGGCACCTGGGCCCAAAACGCCGAGCTGTACCTGCCGGGAGAAACGGTGGCGGGCGTCATCCGCAGCGTGGAGGACTATGGCGTCTTTGTGGAGCTGACCCCCAACCTGGCCGGCCTGGCGGAGCCCTGCGAGGGCGTGCGCGCCGGCCAGCACGCGGGCGTGTATATTAAAAGCATCCTGCCGGAAAAAATGAAGATCAAGCTTATCATCGTGGATGCCTTTGACGCGCCCTACGCCCCGCAGCCGGTGCAGTATTTCCTCACCGAGGGGGTGCTGCGGCGCTGGCGGTATTCCCCGCCGGAATGCAGCCGGGTGGTGGAAACCGTCTTTGACGAATGATGCCGTCTCTACACCAATAGCCGTTTATTTCGTTGTGTTTTCATACAATTATTGTCGCATATTGAAATGATAATTTAGTCAGTTAAATAAAAATCTCAAAAATCCCTGCCGGGAAGCAGGGATTTTTGCCGTGTTTTGCGTACTAAAATTTATGGAGGGAGTTTTGCAGGTCTTGTGGTGTCTGGCACGCCGTTCAGACCGGGGAAAGGCCGATACGGGCGCTGCCGGAGACGAGATAGTAGGTGGTATCTTTCTCCAGTTCATCGCTGATGAGAGTAACATAACCGACCGAGGTTTCCGGGGTGAAGGAGAGCATGGGGGTACTCTCTTCCGCCGCCGTGACGGTCAGGGGCCGGCCGCCGGTCAGCCACAGCTCCACGCTGATGCGGGGCAGGCTGGTATACAGCTGCAGCTCCTCCGGGAGGGGGCCGGCCGCCAGCAGGGTGCCGCCGCTAATATGGGCCGTTGCAGCCCGCAGGGGGTTCTGCTCCCGGCCGGAACCGAGCAGCAGACTGCCGCCCGACTGGAACAGTGATCCGCCGATATCCAAAGCATGGGTCCCGGCGCAGATGGAAAGGCTGCCGCCGGTCACGGTCATTTTGCGCAGGTCGGTAGCGGGGTCACTCTCGGATTTATCATACCCGCCGGAGAGGGCCAGGCCCTCCTCCACGGCGGTAATGGACAGGCTGCCGCCGGAAAGGGTCATATCCTCCGCCACAGCGCCGCGGCGGGCGGTGAGAATGGAAACATCTCCGGCGGAAAGGGTGAGCTGCTGGGTGGTGATGGCAGTATCGCCGCCGGAAATGGTGACACGGCTGCCGGACAGCTTGGTGCTTCCCACGGAATAGAGGGCGGCATCGCTGCAATCCAGCGTAAAGGTACCGCCGGAAAGCGCCAGGGATTTGCCGGCGGAAAGGCCCCGCGCGCTATCGCTCACGATCTGCTCCCGGTTGATGATGGGCTGTTCTTCGGTGGGCTGCTGCTGGGGCAGACCGCCCCACAGGCCCCATTTTTCGGCGGTCTCGCCATAACTGGCGTTGCCGCTGCCGCCGCCGGTGGTGATGTGGTACTCCCCTGCCGTGGCCGAAAGGCTCCCGGCCGCCGTGATGCCGTCCCCGCCGCAGATGAGGGCCACTGTGCCCCCTGCCAGCGTCACGCTGCCCTGCCCGGATTTGGCGGAACTGGCCGAAAGGCCGGTGTGGCCGCAGGCGATGGAAAGCTGTCCGCCGCTGATCTGCAGCTCCTGCCCGGCAACCAGTCCGTCCCGCCAGGCGGTGATCTCCAGGGTGCCTTCCGCCACGGCCAGGGTGCCCTCGCTGCGCAGGGCGTCATTGTGGATGGCCTCCACCGAAAGGCTGCCCCCGCCGGTGAGGAGCAGGTCGCCCTCCACGCTGATGGCGGCTTCCCGCACCTTGCTGCCGGAATAGAGATAGCTTTTGCCATCGGAGATGGTATTCTCGGTGCCATTCTCCAGCAGCAGCACCACGGTGCCGCCGCCATTGGAGTAGATGACCGGGCCCCGTTCACAGTGCATATCCACCCCGCACAGCACCAGCCGGGCCGTTTCCCCCGCCGGGATCTCCACGGTGAGCTGGGCATCCTGCAAAGTACCGCTGAGCAGGTAGGTGCCCCCCTGGGAGATGGTGACTCGGGAAGCGGTGGCGGTGACATTGGGGGCATTGCTGATGACGGAATCGACATTGAACTGCAGGATATAGTACGGCTCCTGCTGCCACTGGGAATGATCCGCCGTCATGGGTGCGGTCATGGATTCCAGCGATTCGTTTTCCTGCGGGGCATGGCCGCAGCCCGCCAGCAGCAAAATTACCGGCAGCAGAAGCATCAGGCAGCGTTTCATCGGGGGCGTCCTCCCTTCTCTTTTTGGGGACTTGGGGTTCACATGCTTATTCTGGCCCTATCATACCGCAAAATGAGAAAGAGTGCAAATCTCTTTGCGGGTGGGGCGCCTAAGGCGGTACGGGCCGCAGGCGAGCGGGGCGCAGCCCCGGCGATGCAAAGCATTGCCGCAGCGGACATTTGTCCGCTGGACCCATCCGCAGGATGGGTCGGGCTGCGCCCCGAGCCGGCCCCCTGCAGAAACCAAAATCACTGCAGGGCGGCAATATAGAGCTTGCGGGTATCGGCCAGGGCCGCGGCTATTTCCTCCTGCCGGCCCTCCGAGAGGGCACAGCGCAGCAGAAAGCCGGAAATACAGCCCTCTCCGACCATGGAAAGGTATTCCGGCTCCGGCATACGGGGGGCCAGGCCCTCCTCCACCGCGGCAGAGGTCAGGCAGTTCATGATCTCCCCGATCATGCGGCGGGTATCGGCACGCTCCTGCGGACCGCCGCAGATATCATACAGGGCGGCCTGCGGAAACCCCATGGAGGGCACCTGTGAAAAGAAAACGGAGCTGCACTCCAGCAGCTGGCGGGCGGTGATCTCGATGACCTTCCAGCGGGCTTCAAAGCCCTCGGCGTCGGAAATGGCGGCGTACAGTTCCTGGAAGCCCTGGGCCCTGCTGTACTGCATGGCATCCCGCAGCAGCTCCTCCCGGGAGGGGAAATACTCGTACACAGTGCCTTTGCCGATGCCAGCGGCTTCGGCGATCTCAGAAACCTTCAAATCTCCCAGCGGACGGCCCTGCCGCAGCAGCTTTAATACCGCACGGAACACCGCGGCCTTTTTCTCCGGCAAGTTCATACCTCTTCTACCTCCTCGATGACAACTTTCTTGGGGTCTTTCTTTAGGAAAATATCGTAAATGGCTGGGACAATGAACAGAGTAAGCAGGGTGGCGTAGGCCAGGCCGCCGATGGTAACGATGGCCAAGGGCTGCAGCATATCGCCGCCGGCGCCCAGGCCCAGCGCCATGGTAGCCAGGCCGAAAATGGTGGTCATGGCAGTCATGAGGATGGGGCGGATGCGGTCACGGCCGGTCTGTACCAGCGCTTCGGTGCGTTCTTTGCCCTCCAGCCGCAGCCCGTTGGCGTAATCCACAAAGACGATGCCGTTATTCACAACGACACCCGCGAGCATAAGGAAGCCCAGCATGGCAATGACTGAGAGCTCCTTGCCGGTGATCCACAGGGCCAAAAGGCCGCCGGTGAAGGCCAACGGAATGGTGAACAGCACGATAAACGGCGAGAGCAGCGACTGGAACTGCGCCACCATGATGAGGTAGATGAAGGCGATGGCCAGGGCGATCATCAGGATGAGGTCGCTCATGGTGGATTGGATCATCTCATTTTCGCCCTCAATGGCATAGGAGCAGCCCTCCGGCATCTCATAATCGGCCAGCAGCTTTTCCACCTCACGGCTCACCAGGCCGATGTTGTAGCCATCGGCGATCTGGGCGGTGACGGTGACGGTACGGGCCTGATTTTCACGGTGGATGGCGGAAGCGGACGCGGCCTCGGTCACTGCGGCGATCTCGGAAAGACGGACCTCGCATTCCTCCTGGTTTTTGGTACCGGTCAGGCGGAGCTCCTCCAGCGTTTCCCGGGTGGTGATACCGGCGCTATCGGGGACGACCACAACCGGCAGGTCACTGTTATCCACGGTGATATTGGTGGCGGTGGTTTGGGAAAGAACGGCGGCGGCCACCTGCTGATAGACCTGCGCGACCGTCAGGTTGTACTCGGCGGCTTTGGCTTTATCCACGGTGATGCGCACCTCGGTGCTGCTGTCCTCCTGCCCATCACTGACCGAAGCGACCCCTTCCACGGCGGAAAGGGTTTTGGCCAGGTCGGTGGCGGCGGCCCGCAGGGCATCCATATCATCGCCGGTGACGGCCAGCTGAATACCGCTGCCGCCGGTCATCATACTCATATCCATGGTGGAGCCGTTGGCGGAAACGGTGCAGTCCAGATCGGCGCAGGCTTCCTCGATCTTTTTGGCGATCTCCTGGCTGGAATCGCTGCGGTCATCACCCAGCAGCACATAGATGGACAGGCTGCTGCCGCCCATGCTCATCATGCTCTGGCCCTCCATGGCGCCGACGGTATCCACACCATCCACGGTAAGGATCCGCTCCAGGACGGTATCGCACATGGCCCATGTTTCGCTTTGGGTGGCGTCCTCCGGCATCTCGATGGAGACCGACACCTGTGGGCTATCCATTTCCGGCATAAAGGCGGTGCCCATGCTGACCGCCAGCACCGCGCTGGCAATAAGCAGTGCCACCGCGCCCAGCAGAACGGGAGCCTTGTGCCGCAGTACTTTCCGCAGAAGGTTTTCGTAGCCCGCTATCATGCGGTTCAGGAGACGGTTGGGCTTTTCCCCTGCGGTATCGCGGGTCAATATTTTGCCCGAAAGGGCGGGCACCAAGGTAAGGGCGACCAGCAGACTGGCACCCAGTGAATAGGCGATGGTCAGGCCCATATCGGCGAAGATCTGCCGGGTAAGGCCGCTGGTGAACAGGATGGGCACAAATACGCAGACAGTGGTAAGGGTGCTGGCGGTGATAGCCCCGGCAATCTGGCGGCAGCCGTGAACCGCCGCCGTGGCGGCATTGTAGCCCAGCTGGCGCAGACGGTAGATATTCTCGATGGCAACGATGCTGTTATCCACCAGCATGCCAACGCCAAGGGCAAGGCCTGAAAGGGAGATGATATTTAGAGTGACGCCGGTGAAGTGCATAAGCACCACCGCCAAAAGCAGACTGATGGGGATACTGAGCGCCACAATGATAGTGGGGCGGAAGTCCCGCAGGAACAGCATGAGGACAATGACGGCCAGCAGCGCGCCGAACAGCAGATTTTCCAGCACCGAGCTGATGACCAGATCGATGTACTGGCCCTGATCGCTGAGGGCGGTGAGGTGCAGGCCATCGTATTTTTCCTCCAGCTGGGCCATGGCGGCATAGAGATTATCGCAGGCACCGGAGGTGGAAGCGACAGAGGACTTTTGTACCGTGAGCAGCACACCGTCATTGCCGTTTATTTTGGCGTACAGCTCCTCGGCGTTATCCGCCAGGCGGACAGTGGCGATATCGGTCAGGCGGATCTCCCCCACATCGCCGACATCGTATTGGAAGAGCACCCAGTTCTGCAGCTCCTCCAGGCTGGTAAATTTATCGCCGACCTTGAGGGCATTCTGCCCCTCGGCGCTTTGGATATAGCCGGCGGGCATCGAGAAGTTCTGCGCCATGAGCAGCTGCGAAACGGCGGACTGGGTGAGAATGCCGTCCAGCCCGGCGGCCTTGTAGGCGGCATCCCGCTGCTGGCGGAACTGCTCCTCGGCTTCATTCAGGGCCTGTTCGGCCTGCTGTAATTGCAGGGTGGCCAGAATGAGCTGCTGAGAAAGCTCCAGCTTGCCGGTCTCCAGCTGGCTCTGCGCCTTATCCAGCTGCGAAAGGGCGGCGTCCAGCTCCTTTTGGCTGGACTGAGCGGTTTCCAGCTCCTTTTTTAGCTGCGGGATGCGGGGCGCCAGCGCATCGATGGCGGCGTTCAGCTCGGTAATGGTGCCGTAGTCATCCTGCACCTTATCGTGGCTTTCGATCCACTTTTTGCCGTTTTCCTCCCCCAAAAGTTTCTTGATGGCGGCGGCGTTTTCCTCGATGGCTTTGGTGGTGTCGGCGATGGCCTTCTCGGCCTCCGCCTTCGCCTCGGTGGCCTGCTGGAAGGTCTCCAGCCGGGCGTTGGCGCGGGTCACCTCCTCCTCGGCAGCCGAGAGCTTTTCCGCGGCGGCAACGGTTTGCGGGTCATTGCGGTTGATATAGGCGGTCTGCTCCGCCTGGATGGCGGCAAGCTCGGCTTCGGCGGTATTGAGCTGGGCTTGCAGCCCGGTATTATCGGGGTCCTTCTCCAGCTGTGCCTGGAGGTCGTCCACCTCCGCCTGCTTTTCCTGCTCCTGCCGCAGCAGGTCCTTCCAGCCGGGATCGTCCTTGAGACGCTCCGGTGCGCCGGCCAGCGCTTCATCGTAGGCGGTTTGCGCGGCTTCCTGCGCATCCTTGGCATTGGTCACATCCTGCTGCAGGGCGGCTTCACTGCTGCCGATCTCCTTGAGGGTGGCTTCGGCGGTCTCCAGCGAGGCCTGGGCGGCTTTCAGCTGGGCACGCAGCTGGGTGCGGGTAAGCTGCAGAGATTGCAGCTCGGCATATTTTACAGGGGAAAGATGGGTACGGGCGTAATCTTCACTGGCATTGTAGCTATCGCGCAGATTTACCATGTTATCGTACTGGGCCAGCACGGCCTGAATGGCCTTGACCTCCGCCGAGGTGAGGGTGGAGCCGAGGGAGGCCTGATCCTTGGCATCGGCCAGCTGCTGGGCAGCGGCCACCAGCTGGGCATAGGCGGTGCCGCTTTGCTCCTCCAGCTTCTTTTTGGCGTCGTTAATCTGCCTGCGAGAATCCTTGAGCTGCTTTTCGGCATCGGCCAGGGAGCTATCAATGGCCGCCAGTACCTTATCGTTCAACTCATCGATTTTGGCTTGATCCAGCTCCACACGAATCTGGCTTTCCACCAAACCGCTGCCGGAAACTGAGGCCACGCCATCGACCCGTTCCAGCGCCGGGATGACGGCAGAGGAGGTGAATTCCGAAAGCTCGTTCCGGGCCATATTATCGCTATCCACCGCCAATACCATGATGGGCAGCATATCGGGATTGATCTTCATGAGCACCGGGCTGCCGGCGGCCTCGGGCAGGGAGCCGGCGATCTGATCAAGGCTGGCGTTCATTTCGATCATGGCGGAATCCATGCCGGTGCCTTCCTCAAATTCCAGCACCACGATGCTGACATTTTCCTGCGAGATACTGGTGATATTCTTGACGCCGCTGGTGGTAGCCAAGGCGCTTTCCAGCGTTTTGGTCACGCTTTGCTCCACCTGCTCCGGACTGGCGCCGATGTAGGTGGTATAGGCGATGGCATAGGGCAGATCCATATTCGGCAGGAGGTCGGTGGTCATATTGATGAAGGACATGACACCGAGGATAAGCACCAGCATCACGCAGACGAATACGGTCATGGGCTTTTTGACACTGAGACGAGACAGCATAGAGGATTCTCCATTTCCGGGGGATAGATGTTCCGACCGACCGGTCGGTCGGGTATTTCTAATCTTATTTTAGCGCAAAACGGGACGAACGCAAGAGGAAAGATATTAACATTTCGTAAAGGTTATAGCATCGGCGCGGGAGAGTATGCTATAATAACCATGGACATTGCAGGAAGCCGGGTTCGGGCGGCCCCGCGCGGGAGCCGAAGGCTCCCGGAGGGCGCCCCCGCAGGGGGGCGCCCCAGCCCGGCGGAGCCAGGCACGGGGCCGCCCGAATGCCAGCCTGCACCCCCAAAGGAGGTAACCGCCATGTATCACATCCTGGTCGTGGATGACGAAGCCAAGATCCGCGAGATCATTAAAAAATACGCAGTATTTGAGGGCTACCGGGTCACCGAGGCCGCCAATGGCATGGAGGCCATCGACCTGTGCCGCACCGAGCCGTTCGATCTCATCATCATGGATGTGATGATGCCGGAGCTGGACGGCTTTTCCGCCTGCCGCGAAATCCGCAAATACAACCGCACGCCCATCATCATGCTTTCCGCCCGCGGCGAAGAATATGACCGCATCCATGGGTTTGAGCTGGGGATCGATGACTATGTGGTCAAGCCCTTTTCCCCCAAGGAGCTGATGATGCGGGTGGCCGCCATCATCAAGCGCAGCGGCGGCGAGGAAAACAACCGTTTTGTTTTTGAGGGGCTGACGGTGGATTTTACCGCGCGGCTGGTTTTCATTGACGAGCAGCGCATAGAGATGTCTCCCAAGGAGTACGACCTGTTTTTCTATATGGTGCGCAACCGCGGCGTGGCCCTGACCCGCGAGCGGCTGATCCACGATGTGTGGGGCTATGATTTTTACGGCGACGACCGCACGCTGGATACCCATGTAAAGCTGCTGCGCAAGAGCCTGGGCCGGTACAGCCGGTGCATTATCACGCTAAGAGGAGTTGGGTACCGCTTTGAAACTGTGGCAGAGCCGGAAAGCGATGCAGACGGAGACGCCAACTGAGTCCTCCCCTGCCCCGCAGCATAAGCAAAGCCGTTTTTCCCACCTGGGCATCCGCTGGAGACTGGTGGGCAGCTTTGCTATGTTCGTGGCGCTGCTGCTGATGCTGCTGTGGCTTTTGCAGATCGTCTTTTTGGAGAGCTTCTACAAATCCATCAAGACCAGCTCCATTAAAAATACCGCCGAGGAAGTAGCCGCCAGCATCAATGATGAGAACTTCTACACCGAGGTGAACCGCCTGACCCGCCAGGATCTCATCTGTGTCCACATCGTGCGGGAGGATGGCACCCCGGTACTGACCTCCGGCAACCAGCCCTCCTGCATCCTGCACATGCTGCTTACCGATCAGGCGGCGCTGCTGTTCCGGCAGGCGCAGGAAAACGGCGGCACCGTGCTGGAAAACTATCAGCTCCTGGAGCTTTCCCCCGCCATGCAGAGCAAAGCAACCGCCCAGGCCGCCTCCACCGAGCAGCTGCTGTACGGCATTCTGACCACGCGCGGAGAGGACGAAGACGCCGAGCCGGTCATGGTCATGGTGGATGCCACCATCACGCCCATCAATACCACGGTGGAAACACTGCGGGCCCAGCTGGTCATCATCACGGTCATCATGACGGCGTTTTCCATCCTGCTGGTGCTGCTGCTTTCCTCCATGATCTCCCGTCCCATCACCCGCATTACCAAAAGCGCCAAGCAGCTGGCCACCGGCGATTACGGCACGCAGTTTACCGGCGGCACCTACCGGGAGGTCACCGAGCTGGCCGACACCCTAAACTATGCCAGCCGGGAGCTGAGCAAGGTGGAACATCTGCGGCAGGAGTTCATCGCCAATGTGAGCCACGACCTGCGCACCCCGCTGACCATGATAACCGGCTATGCCGAGGTAATGCGCGATCTGCCGGGTGAAAATACCCCGGAAAATGTGCAGATCATCATAGATGAGGCCCGCCGGCTGACTGATTTGGTCAATGATTTGCTGAATCTTTCCCGGCTACAAAGCGGCGCGCAGACCCCCGAACCGGAGCCGCTCAATCTCACCAAGATGATCCGCGGCATTATGGGGCGGTACGCCAAGCTGGTGCTGCATGACGGCTACGCCATCACGCTGGAAGCGGACGGCGACGCCATGGTGATGGCCGACCGGCTGCGCATGACCCAAGTGCTGTATAATCTCATCAATAACGCCATCAACTATGCCGGGGCCGACCGGGCCGTACTGGTGCGCCAGACCATCGAGAATGGGACTGTGAAGGTGGAGGTCATCGACCACGGCGAAGGCATTCCGGCCGAGAGCCTGCCCTATGTGTGGGACCGCTACTACAAGGTGGATAAAAACCACCGCCGCTCCACCGTGGGGGCCGGGCTGGGACTTTCCATTGTAAAGGGCGTGCTGGAGGCCCACGGCGCCGAATACGGCGTAGCCAGCACCCTGGGCGAGGGCAGCGATTTCTGGTTCCGGCTGCCGCTGCTGCCGCCCGATGCCGCTTTAACCGCCGAAAGTGAAGAAAATCATTCCGATTTTTCCTGATTTCTTCACACAGCCATCACATTGGCCGTATATGATAAAGGTGTGGAATAAATAAGGGCGCACAGCCCGGCCGAAGGTTTTTCTTTCTCCTCCTTATCTTCATCCTTCTTTATACTTTTTCGTTTTGTCCTCATTTTCTTTTCCCTTCGGCTCATTCCCCAAGCTCCTGCGCCGGCTGCAAACGGCCGCAGGAAACAGTTTTACAGGAGCTCCCGCACTGTAACAGGTGCGGGAGCTTTTTTGTGTTCTTTAATATTTTATGAATTCACTGTGAACTGCGTTGACTATATAGGGGCAAAATGGTATGCTGACTGTATTAGCTCCAGTAGTACAGTTTGCTGCAAAGTTTTTTTGCATTTTTTGTTTTTGGATGCAATAAAATCCATCAATCTGTACACTTATTTTAGTGAAATATGATTTTTCTGCGAGAGGGGGAAAAAATGTGCAATACATGGTGGAGACCAAAAATCTCCGCAAGGTGTACCGGACCGGCGATGAAAAGGTAGTCGCTCTGGATAATATCGACCTGACCATCGAGCAGGGGCAGGTGTGCTGTATACTGGGTACCTCCGGCAGTGGTAAATCCACCCTGCTGAACCAGCTGGCCGGGCTGGAAAAGCCCACCCGCGGCACGGTAAAGATCAAGGGAGAGCTGATCTCCAAGATGAGCGAAAAGCAGCTGGCGGTGTTCCGGCAGAAGCACATCGGCTTTGTGTTCCAGTCCTACAATCTCATTCAGGGGATGACCGCTGTGGAAAATGTGGCCATGCCGCTGATGTTCCGCCGGGTGTCCCGCAAAAAGCGTGAGGAAGCCGCCCGTGAAATGCTAAAGCAGGTGGGACTGGGCGAGCGCATGGACCACCGTCCCAATGAAATGAGCGGCGGCCAGCAGCAGCGCGTGGGCATTGCCCGCGCCTTTGTTACCAATCCTGAGGTGGTATTTGCCGATGAACCCACCGGCAACCTGGATACCAAAACGACCAAAGAGGTCATGGAGATGTTCCTGCGGTTTGCCCGGGAAAAGGGCACCACGATCATACTGGTGACACATGACCGCAGCCTGGCGGAATACTGCGACCGCATCGTGACCATCTCGGATGGACGCATCATTTCCAATGAGGACCACCGCCATGCCAAGGCGATCCAAGACCCTCCTGCCGCCCCTGCCGAGGAGCTGCCGGAGACCCTGCAATTTACCGATAACACACTGGCCGCCGGCCAAGGAGGAGTATGACCGTGAAAAAGATGAGCAAGATCCTGACATTCATTCTGGTGCTGGCCATGGTGCTGGGCACCGTAGCGATGGCGGAGGTTGGTGGTTCCACCGGAACGCCTACGGCACCTACTACTTATACCATTACTGCCGGTTCTTTTGATAATGGTACAATTACAGTAAAGTATACTAATGATAAAGGGCAAGAACAGCAACCCCCGCTCAAAGCAGGTGAAACAGTGGCCGTAAAAAGTGGGACAAAAGTTACTGTTTCGTTTAACCCGAAGCCCGGCTATGAATTTGTCAGTGCTACATATAAAGTAGGCAATACTGATGCAAAGCCTGTTGCAGATTTCGGCGAAATTGAAATCACCGACAACACAACCATTACTCCTGTATTCCAGGCCAAGAGCACCCTGGGCGGCGAAAAGACCGCTGACAGTTTCCGGCTGGATGCTATTTGCAGCGGCAGCTACTACTGGCAGATGTACCACAAGGACATGGCCAATAACAAGAAGTACACCAAATATCCCGGTTCCCCTGCGGATAAGGTCAATCCCAGCTCTGAGATCGTAAAGGGCAACTATGTTGATTTGACCCTGTATGTTACTGACAATGACTTTCTGAGCCTTTATGGGTCCACCGGCTACAGCAAGAATAATTTCTCGGTTACCACCCCTGGTGACAGCAGCTTCCTGGCTGGCTCCGGCGCCGGTGCTGAAATTGAAAAATGGACAGTAGGCAGCACCGATAAAGGTATGGTAATCCAGCTGACCGGCGTATACTATGTGGGCGGCAGCGATAACACCTTGAAGCTTATCATTACCCAGGGCAACTACAATGCTATTGTAACCTGCAAGATCGATAACGCCACCATCGTGCCAGAAAAGGAAAACGACAAAAAGCCGGATGAGGAGACTACCGCAGCGCAGCCCTATGTCATCATCAGCAGCTACAGCTACGGCAAGGGCGACCTGGTGGCCGGCGAAACCCGCAATGTCACCATGACCTTCCGCAATACCAGCAAGACCATGGCGGTGGAAAACATGATGGTGACCATGACCCTGCCCGATGCCATGATGCTGACCAGCAGCTCCAATTCCTTCTACATCGAATCGCTGGCAGCCGAGGGCACCATCACCAAGACCGTGAATGTGACCGTGAAGCCCACTGCGGCGGCCCAGTCCCATTCCATGACCGTTGATTTTACCTATGACTACCTGGATAACGGCATCCGCCGCAACGCCAAGACCACCGAGAGCATCAGTATGCCGGTGCTGCAGGTGGATCGCTTTACCGTGACTGGCATCGACCTGCCCCAGGAGATCTTCATGGGCGAGGAAAATAACCTTTCGGTCAATTTCGTCAATAAGAGCCGCACCGAAATCTACAATCTTTCCGCCAAGCTGAATTGCGAAGGGCTTTCCAATAACGGCGAGGAGCAGTATCTGGGCAATCTTGCCTCCGGCACCACCTCCAGCGCCGATTTCTACATCACCGGAAATGAAAAGGGCGAGCTGGTGGGCGAGGTCATCATCACCTACGAGGATACCAACATGAACCAGCGCACCGTTTCGGTGCCCTTTACCACGCAGGTGACCAGCTACGAGGATGTATGGGGTCCCAGCAATCCCAGCGTCGACCCCGGTATGGATCCCGGCACTGACCCCGGCATGGAAGAGCCTGCGGGTTTCCCGTGGTTCTGGGTCATCGGTGGTGTGGTGGTAGTGGCTGCCGGCGTATTTGTGTACCTGAAGCTGCGTAAAAATAAAAAGGAGAGCGTAGACGAAGATGAGGATATCTGACCTTCTGAGCGTCTGCCTGCGAAACCTGACCCGCCGCCGGGTGCGTACCGCCCTGACCGTTATCGGCGTTGTCATCGGCGTGTGCGCCATCATCTTGATGGTCTCACTCGGCATCGGCGCGCGGGAATCCATGATGCAGATGCTGCAAGAGTGGGGCGATCTTACCATCATCAATGTCTACAATTACGGCGGAGGCGAGACCAAGCTGGACGATAAAGCCCTCTCCAAAATACAGGCGATGGATCATGTGCAGATCGCGACCCCGTTTTACAGCAGCCGGGTCAGCTTCCGGCTGAAATCCCGCAACGGGCGCTATGCGGCCTATACCAATATCATCGGCATCTACCCCGAGGCGTTTGACGCTCTCGGCTATAAATTGAGCGACGGCACCTCCTTCGCAGACAGCAAAAAGGATTACAGCATGGTGGCGGGCGCCAATGTGGCGTATTCCTTCCGGGATACCAAGAAAAAACGCAATAACTATGTGGACCGGTACCAGACCGACGCCATGGGCAACCCCAAAAAGCCCTTTGTGGATATCATGAAGGATAAGCTGGTTTTGTACAGCGAAAGCTACGACAACAACGGCAACCCGAAAAAGGGCCTGGAGGTCACCCCCAATGTGACCGGCGTGATGGTGGAGGACTGGAACAAGGGCTGGGAGACCAGCGAATGCATCCTGATGGACATCAACCAGCTGAAGGCGCTGGAGCAGAAATACTATAAGATCAGCGGTGAAAAGGCTCCCGACACCACCAACTATGATGAGGTACGGGTCAAGTGCGTAGACGCTGCATCGGTTGCCGCAGTGCAGCAGTCCATCACCGATATGGGCTTCCAGTGCTCCTCGATGGAGGACACCCGTAAGATGTTTGACGAACAGCTTACCATGATCCAGACCATGCTGGGCGGTCTGGCGGCTATCTCCCTGTTTGTCGCCGCCATCGGCATTGCCAATACCATGGTCATGTCCATCTATGAGCGCACCAAGGAGATCGGCGTCATGAAGGTGCTGGGCGCCGAGCTGGGCGCCATTCGCGCCATGTTCCTCACCGAATCCGCTATGATCGGTCTGATCGGCGGCGTGGTGGGCGTTGGGCTCAGCTTCCTGATCAGCTATCTGTTAAACAATGTGCCGATCGTAGCAAACCTCCTGGCATCGCTGGGGCTCAGCTTCGGCAACGGTGGGGCGGTTTCCATCATTCCGTGGTGGCTGGTGCTGCTGGCAATGGTCTTTTCGATGATGGTCGGCGTTGTTTTTGGTTTTATCCCTGCCAACCGCGCTGTTAAGATCTCCGCTTTGGAGGCCATTCGGCACGACTAAACCTACTGCAATGAAAAAGCTCCCTCGGGGGCTTTTCTCTTTGTGCCGCCCGTGGTATAATTTGAGACAGAACCGGACTGGGCGGCACAGGGCGCGGGGCGCTCCGGACGGAGGCCGGAGCCACGGCCCGTAGGGCCGTGTAAGGCCGCCCGCAGGGCGGCCTGCCCCGCGCCCCCATACCTGCCCGCTGCATCCACTCTGCCAAGGAGGGAAACACCATGCCACACGATCTGCAAGCCAGCCTTGCCGCCTATCGGCCCTACAATGAGCAGGAGCAGCGCGATCTGCCGCTGCTGCTGGCCGCGCTAAAGCAGCCGGATAGCTTTACCCGGCAGAATGAAACCGCCCATTTTACCGCCTCGGCCTGGGTGGTGAACCCCGCGCGGGATAAGGTGCTGATGATCTATCACAACATCTACAATAGCTGGAGCTGGACCGGCGGCCATGCCGATGGCGAAACCGATCTTTTGGCGGTCGCATTGCGGGAGGTAGCCGAGGAAACCGGACTGCAAACGCTCCGCCCCGTCAGTCGTGAACTGTTCTCGGTCGAGATCCTTACCGTGGATGGACACGAAAAACGAGGGCGGTATGTCCCCTCCCACCTGCATCTCAATTGCACCTATCTCATCGAAGCCGATGATACCGAGCCGCTGCGGGTAAAGCCCGATGAAAACAGCGGTGTGCGGTGGTTCGCCCCGCGAGAGGCGCTGGCCGCCTGCACCGAACCCTGGATGCGCGACCGTATCTACCAAAAGCTCATCGAAAAAAACACCCAGTATAAATAAAAGGAGGGACTGTCATGAAGCCGCATGAAACCACCGCCCAGTGCGTGGAGCGCAAGCTGGGGCGCAAGCTCCGCCTCATCCGCGTGGCGCGCGGGGAGGAACCGGCCGATATCGTATTCAAAAATGCCACCTATCTCAATGTGTTCAGCAATGACTTCTGCCATGGGGATATCGCTGTTTCCGATGGGCTCATCGCCGGCATCGGCAGCTACCACGGCCGCAAAGAGGTGGATGTCTCCGGCAGCTTTGTCTGCCCCGGCCTCATCGATGCCCACATCCACCTGGAAAGCAGCCTGGTTTCCCCTGCCGAGTTTGCCCGAGCGGTCATCCGCCACGGCACCACCACTGTCATCACCGATCCGCACGAGATCGCCAATGTCATGGGAGTGGATGGCATCCGCTATATGCTGGAAGCCACCGAGGGCCTGCCGGTGGATGTCCACTTTATGCTGCCCAGCTGCGTGCCCGCCACGCCGTTGGATGAAAGCGGCTGCACGCTGGATTATCAGGCCATCGATGACCTGTATGACCACTCTAGAGTTCTTGGCCTGGCGGAAATGATGAACTATGTCGGTGTCATCAATGGCGACCCAGCAGTCATCAGCAAAATCCTGGCCAGTCAGGCCCACCACAAAAAAATCGATGGCCACGCACCCGATCTCTCCGGCGCCGATCTCAACGCCTATATCGCCGCCGGCGTCTATTCCGATCACGAGTGCAGCACCTGCCAGAATGCGCTGGAAAAGCTGCAGCTCGGCCAGTTCATCATGATACGGGAGGGCACCGCCGCCCAGAATCTGCGGGCACTCCTGCCGCTGCTCAATCAGCAGTACTACTCCCGGTGCATGTTTGCCACCGATGATAAACACCCCCTGGATCTTTTGCAGGGCGGCCACATCGATTATATCATCCGGGAAGCCATTGCCTGCGGCGTTGATCCCATCATTGCCATCAAGGTGGCCAGCCATCAGGCAGCCCGCTATTTCCTGATGAACAACAAAGGCGCCATCGCCCCCGGCTACCTGGCCGACCTGGTGGTCTTCGATAACTTCCGTCACTTCAATATCCAGGAGGTGTATAAGCGCGGCCGCTGCGTCTTTGCGGATGGCGAGGTTCTACCCTTTGACGCGCCCGCGGTGGAGCCCAGCCTTTCCCGCCGCGCGCACGAGACCTTCCGCATTGCGCCGGTCACGCCGCAGCAGCTGGCCGCCGGAGATCTGCCGGTCATCGGCATCGTCCCGGGCGAAATCATCACCCAGAACCTTGGCCGGGCGGCTGCCCCCGATCCCACCCATGATATCCTAAAGATCGCCGTAGCGGAGCGCCACCATGGCACCGGGCACATTGGCCTGGGATACATTAAAGGTTACGGCCTGCGGCAGGGCGCTGTGGCCACCAGCTTTGCCCACGATTCCCATAATATCATCGCCGTGGGCGCCGATGACGCCGACCTGGCCTTTGCCATCAACCGCATTGCCGAAATGCAGGGCGGCACCGTAGTCGTGCACGAGGGCAAGGTCATCGCTGAGCTGCCGCTGCCGGTGGCTGGCCTAATGAGTGACGCCCCGCTGGAGGAGGTAAACGACCTGCTGGAGCAGGCCAAGGCCGCCGCCCACCGCATGGGTGTTTCCCCGGGCATCGATCCCTTTATGACCCTTTCCTTTATGAGCCTGCCGGTCATTCCCGCCCTCAAGATCACCACCCACGGGGTCTTTGATGTGGAACAGTGGAAATACATCTGATTTTTCTTGCAGAGCCGTGTCCTTCCCCCCTGTGGGGCGGGCACGGCTTTTCCATTTAGGGCTTTTTGCAGGGGGCATGGCGGGCGCCCGCACCCTATCTCGCCTCCATTTGTGTACCTCCTCCAAAAACAAATGCCAATCCCCTGTAAACATTGTCTTTCCTTTCGCCCTTTTATGTGCTAAAATATTGCATTATAAGGAGCGTTCCACTGATACGGTCGGGCCAGCCCTTCCGGGCAGCCCTCCACCGCTCCGGTACGCCCCTGCCAAATCTCTGCAAAAGGAGTGACAGTGTGTGAATTTTTCCGTCAATAGCCCCATTTTGTTCGTACTGGCCGGTGTTATCATCCTGGCCGTGCTGGCACAGTCAGTGTTCTTCCTGGTGCGGGCCGTCCGCCGCAGCAAGGAGATCGGCATGGACCAGCAAAAGCTGCGCAAGACCATGGTCACCGCCGGCGTTTTCACCATCGCCCCGGCCGTCGCCATCGTCATCAGCGTCATCACCCTCTCCAAGGACCTCGGCCTGCCGCTGCCCTGGCTGCGCCTTTCGGTGGTTGGCTCCCTCTCCTACGAGACCATTGCCGCCACCAACGCCGAAAGCGCCATGGGTCTGGTGTTCGGTCAGGTCTCCTCACTTACCGCTTCCCAGTATGTCACCATCGCCTGGGTCATGACCATCAGCATCATGCTGGGCATCTGGCTGGTACCGCTCATCGGTAAAAAGTTGCAGGGCGGCATGACCAAGATAGAAAACCGTGATAAGCGCTGGGGCGATATCCTCTCCTCCGCCCTGTTCATCGGTATGATCGCTGCCTTCCTCGGCTATGTGTTCTGCGATTTCGGCACCATCTTCCACGGCGATCCCTCCGGCCTTATCCCGGTATGCGTCATGATCGTTTCCGCCGTCATTATGGCGATGTGCGGCCTTATCATGAAAAAGACCGGCTGGCACTGGGTGGGCGATTACGCCCTGCCGATGAGTCTCATTCTCGGCATGGCCTCCGCCATTCCCATCACCGGCTGGCTGTCCTAAGGGAAAGGAGGATCACACCATGAAAAAAGCAAATATGACTTATATGGATTCCGTCCATCACTACGGCCGCGTCTGGAACCTTTCGATGATGGTTCTGCTGCTGATGTTCCCCGCCGCCGTTTCCATCATCTTCCACGCCCCTGCCGACGGCAAGGGCCTCCTGATGGGCCTCATCGCCACCGCCCCCATGTACTGGGCGGTCGGATTTATCGAAACGCTGACCTATGTGCCCATGCTGGGCGCGGGCGGCAGCTACCTTTCCTTCGTCACCGGCAATATCAGTAATCTCAAGCTCCCCTGTGCCCTCAACGCGCTGGAGCAGGCCGATGTGAAAGCCAACAGCGAGGAAGGCGAGATCGTTTCCACCGTGGCCATTGCCGTTTCCAGCATCGTCACCACCGTCATCATCATTCTGGGCGTCATTCTCATCATCCCGCTCACCCCGGTGCTGGAAAGCCCCGCCCTGGCCCCCGCCTTCGCGCAGATCCTGCCCGCCCTGTTCGGCGGCCTGGGTGTGGTGTTCATCTCAAAGAACGCCAAGCTCTCCATCGCCCCCATCTGCCTGATGCTGGTTCTCTTCATCTTCGTTCCCGCCCTCAATTCCAGCACCGTCGGCATTATGGTGCCGGTCAGCGTGCTGTTCACCGTGGGGGTGGCCCGCATCCTGTATAAAAAGGGGATCCTGTGATCCCATAAAATACTGCAAGGAGGTTTTCTGTCATGATTGTTCTGTATATCATATTGGCCGTTCTCGTCCTGCTGCTGGCTGTGGTGCTGCTGCGCACCGCGGCGTTCCGTCCCAAGGCCGAAACCGCTAAAACCTACGCCCCCGTCGAATTTGACCGAGAGGCCGCTGTAACCAATCTTCAGCGGCTCATCCGCTGCCGCACCGTCAGCTACACCGATGCCTCCAAGGAGGACCCGGCGGAATTCGAAAAGCTCATCGCCCTGCTGCCGGAATTATATCCCCATGTTTATGAAAAATGCACCCTCACCCGCCTGCCGGACCGCGGCCTGCTGTTCTACTGGGCGGGCAAGGCCCACGATGAGGCTTCGGTCATGATGGCGCACTTTGATGTTGTCCCGGTGGAGGAGGAGAACTGGAAAAAGCCCCCCTTCGAGGGCATCATTGAGGACGGCGTGCTGTGGGGACGCGGCACCCTTGATACCAAGGTCACCTTTAACGGCGTGCTGACTGCCGCCGATCATCTCATTGCCGAAGGCTTCCAGCCGGAGCAGGATGTTTACTTCGCTTTCTCCGGTCAGGAGGAGATCAACGGCCCCGGCGCCGTCAATATCGTCCACTGGTTCCAGGAGCACAATATCAATATCCAGCTTGTCGTGGATGAAGGCGGCGCGGTGGTCGAGGATGTTTTCCCCGGCGTCAAGCAGCCCTGCGCGCTCATCGGTATTGCCGAAAAGGGCATGATGAACCTGGAATACAGCGTTTCCTCCGCCGGCGGTCACGCCTCCGCGCCCAAGCCCCACACCCCCGTGGGAGTACTGGCGGATGCCTGCTGCAAGGTAGAAAATCACCCCTTTACCATGCACATCACCGCCCCGGCCGCCAAGATGTTTGATACCCTCGGCCGCCACTCCACCTTCCTTTACCGCATGATCTTCGCCAACCTCTGGCTCTTCGGCGGTATTCTGGATAACCTGTGCAAAAAGCAGGGCGGCGAGCTGAACGCCCTGATGCGCACCACCGTCGCCTTTACCCAGATGCAGGGCAGCAAGGCCAGCAATGTCATCCCGCCCAGCGCCTCCATGGTCAGCAACATGCGGCTTAATCCCGCCGATACCATGGACAGCGCCATGGAATACATCCGCGGGGTCATCGGCAATGACGCCGTAACGCTGCGCTGCGTCGAGGGCATGAACCCCAGTCCCATCAGTGAGACCGACTGCCCCGCATGGGATAAGGTCGCCTCCGCCGTAGCGGGCACCTGGCAGGGCTCTCTTGTTTCCCCGTACTTGATGGTACAGTGCAGCGACAGCCGCCATTACGGCCCTGTCAGCAACCATGTTTACCGCTTCTCCGCCATGGATCTCACCGCCGAGGAGCGCAGCACCATCCACGGCAACAATGAGCGGATCCGCACCGAAGTCATCGGCCGTGCGGTGGAGTTCTACATCCGCCTGATGAGCCAGTGCTGACCCCATAACGCCATAAAATCACCCCCGACCGTTTTGGCCGGGGGTATTTTCCACACTTTTATTTATTTTGCGGTAGAAGCAGAGTAATATATCACGCCGACCCCCGCTGCCCATGTATCGCCGCTGTCGCTGCACTCACCAAGCTTTTCACCCTGCTTTACCGTATCGCCGGGCTTCAGTGTCACATTTTTCAGGTGTCCGTACAGGATCGCGCTGCCGTCCTCATGCCGGATCAATACCGGCTGCCTGCCCATAAGACCGATCCATCGCTCCTTGTACTCCGGCGGAGTCTGTTCCACCACGCCGTCCCGCATGGCCACCGCCGCAGTCCCGGCCGGCGCTTCAAAAAGGCGGTAGGTAGGACAGCTTGTCCCTATTACTCCTTGGGTCATTGTCCCGTTTTTCGCCGGAGCAATGTATGCGCTGTCCTCTGTCCATTCCTCGGTCTCCATCGGCAGAACAGGGTTCTCGTACGCGTTATGTCCCACCGTAAAGCTCGTCACCGTTCCGTCTCGGGCGGTCTTCAGTGTTATATCCTCCTCCCGCACCAGAGTAAACCCAATGCCGGATATTTCCGAGGAACCGTTTCCAAAATTTCCGCTGTCTCCCGTTGTACCCAGCTGCGTATAAGGCATCACCTCATCGCCTGCCTGCACATAAAGCTCCTCGCAATGGGCATATACCGCATACAGTCCGTCTTCCTGCCGTATCAGGATACACCGACCCATTCCCTGGTTCCAGCCTTTGTCCGCAGTATATACGACCGTTCCGGCCTGCAGTGCGGTAAACGGGGTCCCTTTCTGTCGGCTGTAGAATGCCGTCACACCCCGAACCGGCTCCTCAAGTCGGTATCCGGCAAACGGCTCCCTGTAATAATATCGGTCAAATATCTCCTCAAAAGCCGGTTCGTCCTCCGCTGCGGGGGATTGCCGCAGCAGGTTGACTCCGCCGCAGTAGACCGCCTCGATCTCCTCCGGCGCTATGGCCCTGCAGAATATCATCTTCATTTCTGTTTTTGTTGCTGTCTGGTTCCCGTCTCTGCTTCTCAACTCGACCTCCGTACCGTCTTTCAAATACACAGCCCAGCCCAGCGACAGGTCTATCAGTCGGTCTACCGTAATCTCCATCGAGACCGGAGAGCATTTCACCGTTACTCCCTCCGCCGCAGCCAGCCCCACACTCTCCACCGTCTGCGGGATATCAAAGCTGACCTCCCATTCGGCGTCATACTCCGGCACCCGTTGCCATCTTCCCGGCTGGATAAATTGCAGGTTCGGCAGTTCCTCCTCCGCCACATCATAATAGTCCACACTATAGAAAATGTCATTACGTCCACCGACATTATCCACACTCTCTCCTGTGCTGTCGCAAAGGACTCCATGGGGCGGGCTGTCCGGTTCAGTACAGTCCTCCCTGCTGCGTGAAAAAACATACAGTCTTCCATCTTCATAGTACGCCATATCAATGGTTTGCACCACTTCACCATCGGTGTTTCGCACTTCATAGCCGCCCTCGCCGTCCGTTATCATCTGCGGGTAGTTCAAGATCCACTCGTCAAGATCTACCCCCTTGCGCACGGCGCTGTCACACAGCGCTTTCATATCCACCTTCGCAATAAAGGTATCTCCCGTCCGTTCCAGATGTCCCAGCCCGCTTACCCGCAGGTGGGCAGTGCTGCCCCGCATGGCGTCGTTCCAGTCCGCCACCAGATAGCCGCACAGAATATTGCTTTTTCCCTTGGGGGGCTGCGCCGAGAAGATCACCCCGCCGCCGGTATCCACACTCGCCTCCCCAAAGTCCAGCCGGCCATCCGCCGTGCTTCTCTCCCCGAAAATCGCCGCAGGCGCCTGCATCTCCCACAGCAGGTACAGCACCCGTTCATCCGCCAGCGCCTCCGTCACCGTAAAGGTGATGTCCCCGGCATCCACCTGCACCGCCAGCGGCTCGGTGTTTTCCTCCACTCCCTTGGTCGGGGTACCCAGTATGTCTTTCCAGCCAAAGTATTTCCCCGCCGCCACCGCTGTAGCGGTCAGCAGCACCACAGCGGCCGCCAGAGGCAGTACCCGCCGCAGCCACAGCACCCTGTTTCCCTTGCGGGGAATGCTCGCTTCCTCTATCATATCTGCCGGGACCTCGCCCAGCAGCTCCCACAGTTCCTTTCGCTTCATAGCGTAATCTCCTCCTTTTCCAGCTCACTTCGCAGGGCACGCCGCAGCCGTTCCAGTATGCTTTTGGCCCGCCGCGCGGGGATGCCGCAGTGTGCGGCCGCCGTTTTCAGCGGCTCCGCCCACCAGTACCGCCGCAGGAACAGTATCCGTTCCTCCGGGGTCAGCCCCCGCAAAAAGCGCTCCAGCGCCGCCGCTATGGCCCTGCGCTCCCAATGCTGCTCCGGGGTATCCCGGTCAGGCAGCATCTCGCCCAGCTCCTCCCAAATGAGCGTGATCTCCCCGCCGCCGCGCTTTTGCCGGTTCTGCTTTTCCAGCCGGTTCAGCGCCACATTGCGGGTGATGCGCCCCAGGTAGGCCGCCAGGCTTCTCAGCTCCTCCGGCGGGATGCTGCACCACGCCCGATGAAGGGCATCATTCACACATTCCTCGGCGTCCTGCCCGTTTTGCAGGATATTCCGGGCGATGGCGCCGCACAGGGCGCTGTACTGCCGCTGGGTCTCGGTAATGGCCTCCTCGCTGCGTTCCCGGTACAGCCGCAGGATTTCTTCGTCCCGCATTTTCCCGCCTCCTTTCGGTTGAAGTACTTCACCCTTATTGACCGTCTTTTTCTCTCCCCGGCCGTTTTTCTATGAAAAAAGCCCGCCGGGCGGCAGGCTTTTGCAGGTTCGCTTAATAGAATTTCAGCAGGTTGGTGTAATATTCCGGCAGCACGATGCCCTCGACGGTATGCACCTTCATACCCTCCCGGAACACCAGCAGGGTAGGCAGCTCCTTGATCTGGAACCGTTCTCCCAGTGCGATATCATCGGTCACATTGATGCGGCAGACCTTCACATCGTATTGCTCCGCCTCCGCCAAAAACTTCTCGTACACCGGCTCCATGGCCGCCGCAAAGGGGCTGAACCCCGCCGTAAAGTACAGGTAGGTTTTTCCCTCCCGGATGACCCCGTCTATATTTTTGCTGCTGATCTCCACCATTTGCATGGTTTCCACTTCCTTTTTTATCGTTACTGCCCCCATTTTAGCACTTTCCCGCCCGAATGAAAACCTTTTCCCCGTTAATTTTTACCCATTTACTTGCTTTTTTTCCGCAAAGATTGTAACATAGAGCTACAAAGAAAACTTCTATCAGGAGGGTATCACATGGGCAAATTTGTAATGAAAGAAACCAAAAACGGCGTTAAGTTCGACCTGAAGGCCGGCAACGGCGAGGTTATCGCCACTTCCGAAGTTTATTCCGGCGATGCCGCCTGCAAAAAGGGCATCGAAAGCGTGCGCAAGAACGCCGTAGAGGCCAAGCTGGAGGATCAGACCGTCGAGGGCTTCGAGACCGTCACCAACCCCAAGTTCGAGGTCTACACCGATAAAGCCGGTGAGTTCCGCTTCCGCCTCAAGGCCCGCAATGGCGAGATTATCGCCACCTCCGAGGGCTACAAGGCCAAGGCCAGCTGCCTCAATGGCATTGAGAGCGTCCGCAAGAACGCCCCTGACGCCCCCATTGTAGTAGCCGAATAATTTTCCCCCGCGCCAAAAGAGCGACCCG